>MPLT02325834.1_pt1 | contig 65386 bp, 57 predicted proteins | sample 1617391 | NCBI WGS metagenome assembly MPLT02 (sample SAMN05944800, study PRJNA350692) | marine metagenome | biome: marine; feature: ODZ; material: water; isolation source: 70 m water sample filtered on 0.2 um supor filter | place: Pacific Ocean | collected 2012-04-08 | depth 70m m
AGGCTGAATCAGGGAGTGGAGGTTTTGGTGGCCTGCCCGGGGCGACTTATCGACCTCCTGGACAGGAACGCGCTCCGCCTGGATGACGTCGGCATCGTGGTCCTAGACGAGGCCGACAGGATGGCCGACATGGGATTCATGGAACCCGTTTGCTCGATACTCGACAAGTGCAGGCCCGACAGGCAGACGATACTCTTCAGCGCCACTCTGGATGACGACGTAGCAGAGATAGTCGAGTCATACCAGAATGACCCCGCTAGGATAGGGATAGGTCCCGAGGAGATCAGCATGGACAGCATGCAGCATCTCTTCTGGAAGATCAACTCAAGGGGCAAGGCCGACCTCTCGGCATACATCACCGAGAAGTGCGGCCGGAGCATCATATTCTGCCGAACCAGGGCCGGCGTAAACCGACTGGGGGACGAGATGAGCGAGATCGGAACGTCATTCACCACTCTTCACGGGGGGATGAATCAGAAGCAGAGGGACAGGTCGATGCAGAAGTTCAGCGCCGGGCGTTCCCGGGTCCTGATAGCGACGGACGTCGCTTCCAGAGGGATCGACGTTACGGATGTGAACTGCGTCATTCACTTCGACCCGCCGGACGATGGAAAGGCGTACAAGCACCGTAGTGGCAGGACTGCGAGGGCAGGATCCACGGGGACTGTTATCTCACTTGTCCAGAGGTCCCAGAACAGGAAGTACAAGAGAATACAGCAAGAGGTCGGCATCAAGAGCAGATTCACCGAGCCGGATGTCGATATCCTAGAGGAGAGGGAGTTCGTCATGGCCCCCCCTGTGAAATTCAAGGGAGGGGGGGGAAACAACAGGGGCCCGAAGAACAACAAGAGGGCCCGGAGGTCAAGGAAGAGCAATCAGTTCAGGTCCTCGAACCAAGGGGGCAACAAGAATGGAATTCGAAATGGTCGTCGCAACGGCAGGCACAACGGCAAGCGCAACGGCAAGCAGGATGGCAGGCACGACGGCAAGCGCAACGGCAAGCGCAACGGCAAGCGCAACGGCAAGCAGGTTGTCAAGTACAGGGATAAGCGGAAGGGGAGAAGTCGCAGTCAGCCCAAGAACGCCTAGAGGGGCGCATCTACTTCGGAATAGCCAGCACGTCGAAGCTCGACCTACTCTGGAATTTGGCAAAATCCAACTCAACTAGTTCGAGGTCACCCCTGGCTTCGAAGATCCGGTAGCCATGGCTCCTGATCGTCTCGAGGTACTCCTCAGAACTGCTTTTCGATACCTCTGCCAATTTTCGATTGTGCACCTCTGTGATCAGAACCGGTTTCTGTTCCGAGAAGAAACGCTTGGCGCCCCCGAAGAAATTCATCTCCGAGCCCTCGATGTCTATCTTCATGACCGAGACCTCCCCGAAATCATCGCATAAGTCATCAAACAGGCACGATTTGATTCCGCTCATCTCGTTCTTGTGATTGCTGCCACCTTCGCTGATGGTGCCTCCGCCGATATTCGTGTTCTCCCTTACCATGGAATACTCCCTAACCTCGTCACTAAGGGCCAGCTCGAAGAGATCAACCACCCCTCCGAAGCCATTCTCTTCGATGCTCCCTCGTAATCTGTATGCCACGTCGGGTTGAGGCTCAAACGCGACCACTCTGCCATTGGAACCATCCTTTTCGATTCCTTGCGCCATCACCAGAGTGAACCAGCCAATATTTGCCCCGAGGTCGCAGAAAGTCGTTCCGGGCCGGTAGTGACTCTTGATCAACTGGGTTATGGCGGGGGAATAGTCTCCCTTGAGTACCGTCTTGGATACTTGGTCGATCAGGTTGCACCATACCCTAAGTCCGCCTTCCAGCTCAGCAATCACCCATGGTGAGTCGAGTTCCTCCATCCATTTCTCGTTGAATCTAGCACGTATTCTAGAGACTGTCCTGTCAAGAATTTTTTTTGGCCAAAATGCCATACAAATTGGTAATGAACTCCGATAATAAAATCTTGTTAGCAAATTGACTTGTATGGGGGACTCTCGCGGAGGCTGTGGCCAGGGAACTAATCAGACTCGAGGAGGTACATCGGGCCTTCGGGCCGCTGACCGTTTTAGAGGGTGTAAATCTCAGAATCGACGAGGGCGATCGCATAGGAGTCATCGGACACAACGGCTCGGGAAAGACCACCTTGCTCAGGACCATTAGCAACCAGGACCAGGACGTTGGCGACATCTCGTTCGCTCCGGCCCTCCGGCTCGCATTCCTCACACAGGTCCGAGACATCGACGACGAGGCGACACTCGGGCAGGAGCTCAATCGCAGGGGGAGACAGTTCCTCGAGCTGGAGGAGGAGATATTAGAGATAGAGAGGAGGATGGAGGAACCCTCCTTCTACGACGGAGACTGGCAGCCGACCATGGATCGTTACCAGGAGCTGCAGAGCCTAATGGCACGCTCCGGAGGGGGTGACGTGGCCGGTCACGCCACTGAGATACTCAAGGCCCTAAACCTCGATCAGAGCTCCATGGAGGTACCGCTCAACTCCCTCTCCGGAGGCGAGAGGGCAAAGGTCGCTTTGGCGCGGCAGCTAGTCGGTTTGGACCAGATAGACGTCTTCTTCCTAGACGAGCCCACAAATCACCTGGACTTCAACACCTTGGAGTGGCTCGAGAGGTTCCTGAACCGTTTCGAGGGCGCCCTGTTGATCGTCAGCCACGACCGCTACTTCCTGGACAGGGTATGCAACAACATAGTGGAGATACAGGATGCGCACACCAAGGGGTATCCCGGAAACTACACGTCATTCCTCAAGCAGAAGGAGATATTCCTCCAGACCCTGAACGACAGGATAGAGAAGACACAGAAGGAGATCAAGAGGCTGCAGGGGGCAATGCAGTCGATGAAGAGGTCGAACAAATACGACAAGTCGGTATCGCAGAAGCACTTCATGATAACACGGGCCCAGAGGGAACTGAAGTGGCTGAAGTCGATCAAGCCGAGGAAGCGACAGAGCCTGAAGTTCAACCTTCAGTCCGCAGAGAAGAGCAGCCTAGACGTCCTTGAGTTCCGCGACGCGAGCCTGTCATTCGAATCGCTGTCGAGGCCGATCATGGCGGATGTGGGCGTGAGTGTTAGGAGGGGGCAGAAGATCGGTGTCATAGGTCCTAACGGCGTTGGAAAGACTACGCTACTCCGACTCATAACCGGAGACCTGGCACTAGACTCCGGCGAGCTCGACATCAGTCCCGGCGTGCAGATAGGATACTTCCACCAGGACCACAGGACCCTGGACTTCGACCTCACTCCCGTCGAGGAGGTTCGGAGGCTCAAGCCGAGGATGGACTACGGCGACCTCCGAGCCCTGCTGGGGCAGTTCCAGTTCACCAAGGATATGGTAACCACCCCGCTCAGCAAACTCAGTGGTGGGGAGAGGGCGAGGATCGCCCTTCTACGGCTCCTGCTCGAGGAGAACAACATGCTGTTGCTTGACGAGCCCACGAACCACCTCGACACGGATGCCAAGGAGGCTCTTGAGATGGCCCTGAGAGAGTTCGACGGAGGGATAATCACCGTCAGCCACGATAGGTACTTCCTGGACAAAGTGTGCGACACCATCTGGGACCTGCAGGGAGATGGTAGCATCGTGGTCTGGCCAGGCAACTACTCGGAGTACAAGAGCCGCTCCATCTCCTCCACGAACAATCGCTAGGACTCAGAGCCCTCATTCAAGTAGAAAGACTCCGAGGGGTGGCCATGCTTCGAATGCCATACTCTCCATCAACCGGTCAGGACTACTCGGAGCATTCGAGGGCCGGTGACGTCACGTGATAGGCGCATTGCTCGACCTCGCCCATAGCGAGGCGGTCGCATACCTGGGGATGATTCTCATCCTGAGTGCCTTCTTCATGGAGACACGAGACATCCTGCACAGCAAGGCCGCCCCATACCTGGGGCTGATGGCACTGGGTTCGGGACTACTCGCAATTCGCGCCTACCTAATTGACGAATGGGCATTCTTCATCCTAGAGGTCGCTTGGTTCGCAGCCGCGGCATTGGGGATGTGGTCATTGTGGACGAACCTGAAGGAAGAAGGCAATTAGCAAAGTACCAAGCGAAAGAACAATCCGGGAATGTCCAGAGTCCTGCAGGTCGATAGCTCTAACATCTCTACTCACGAGTTGAACATCAAGTCATTGCCCCTATCCAGGGATCTGATATTGAGTAGGTAATAGGTGGATGCCCCCCCATTTACGTGAATGTACATTTCTATTTGGTCCCCGATCTGAGGTGAACAGTTCCTTAGTGTCGCCTCGACTTTGAACATCATTTTTGTCTGAATTTCTTCAGACCAGATGAAATTGTTTTCCTGCCCCATTGTATTGGTTCCATCGATTAAGCTAGATCCAGAGTGAGAGATGTTCTCGGAATCGATGCTAGCTGTGGTGCCGTCTGAGCACGAGGCTGCCCAGGAAATATCCCCAGCCAATAGATTATCAGATCCAGATGAAAGTTTCAATATCAATTCTAATTCAAATCCTAATACCTTGAGGGAAGATATCTGATCATTGCAATCAGCCCCTCCACAATTTTGAGGTCTCGCCTTTTCATTAATATCGGAGAGAGAGTGGTCCCCAGCACCAAGCCTAGCTGACCAAGCTGTTTGGCCACCTGGCACCCCGCCCGAGCCGAAATCATTCCCGTTGTACATGATTATCTCGCAACCATCGTCTACCTTGATCGTCGTCGCGTCATTTGAGACGGCCTCATCCGCACCATCTCCATCCGGATCCAAGAATGTGCCTCCAACAGAATTTGGTTCGTCGGAGTAATCCCCAACGACGTACGTGGCCGACCATCCACTGAATCCAGCGTGCTGGTACAGCGTAGCGGTACAGTCAGCAGCACCGTTGAAGCTAACGAAAGCCGACTCCATTACCACTTTATTCGCTAATTGATTTACAGCTTCTGAACTGGTGTCCTCGTTATTTTGTTGCAAGTCTTCAATGGTGCTGATTATGACCGTTGAAGCGACAGCAGCTACAAGAATTAGTGCTATGAAGACTATCATGGCTCCAATACCAATGGATCCCGATTCACGCTCACTGAGGTCCACGTGCGAGGGAGTGCTGCAAGTGATATTATTCTTGTCCGATACCTCATGATTCATTCTTAGCTCGTAACTTTCGATTCTTCCTTTTCTTATACCAGGGATAAATTGGCCATTTGGCCCAACCTGAAATTATTGTGCCAAAGAATGCGATCAAAAACGCAACCATTGGCAATAGCGCTTCATCGTCCTCTCCGAATATCAGACCATCAAGCAACGAACTATCCACTAGCAGGACCACCCACAAAGTTCCCGTTGTAATGTGGATCCACCGCCAAACCTGATTTCCGTTCCAAGGACCAATGAATTTGAATCGCCTGTCCGACTTGCTCTTCCGTTTCTTGTACCAAGGGTAAAGGGGCCATTTTGCAAAACCCGTAATAACAACGGGAACCAACATGAAAAGGAACAGGGCTTCTCCGAAGGGGAGACCAAAAACCTCCTTCTCGAGTATCGTGCCACCGTACAGAATCTCGATTAACAGCGAAACTGCTCCGAACAGAAGTTCGGACAACCACAATGTTGCAAATGTAATGTGCGTCCAACGCCAAACCTGATTTGTAGTCCATGCCATAGGGAATAGAAGGCCCCCCATCACTTATTTTTCTTTTCACGGAATTGATGACATCTGTCACTACCGGGTCTCCTTAAAACCTGAAAAACTAGGTTAGGGAGATGATGTCCCCTAAACTCATATTGCATGCTGCTTGAGAGTTTCCAGGGAAATGATTTGCAGAGTCTCCTCGTGAGTGGCCGAAATGACCACCGGGCAGCCAAAGCCTTCCTCAACAGCATCTTGCCAAGTCTGTGCGCAGACACACCACCTGTCTCCGGGGGACAGCCCCGGGAAACCATGCTCCGGCACTGGTGTGATTAGGTCATTGCCCCGGGAGCGTGCGAACTCCAGGAACTCCTTGGTAACCATACAGCAAACGGTGTGCAAACCACGGTCATTACGGTCTGTGTTGCAGCATCCATCCCTATACCAACCAGTGAGGGGTTTTGTCGAGCAGGTATCCAAATCGCCCCCGAGAACGTTGAATGAAGGTAGCATAGATGCCAATTAGGACTTCAGTAGATTAACTAGATGGTGCGTGAAAATCCCAATCGATTAGGATTGACCCTTCTCTGGAAGCATTATTTCCGAGGGGGATATTCTGTTCGCCTCAAATTTGTTTACTCTGCTCTGACTTGGATACCCGACACATATCCCACAAAGAAGTGAGAAATTTTTGCTGATCTCAAACTCCTTTCGAACCGCATCTTCCCAAACTGCGACGGAGCCTTGGGCACAAGTACCCAAACCCTTCGAATGCGCTGAAAGCATCAGACTCTGTATGAAAAGGCCAGCATCGGAGGCTGCGAACTTGCCCAGACTTTTGTGAGTGAACAGGAACAACTCCACGGGCGCGCCGAAGAATTCGTAATTCCTCGCCCAGAATCCATCCCTAGCATCTTTGTCCTCCCTATCAATCCCCATGTGAGCGAATAATTCCTTGCCAATTCTTTGGGATCTAGGAAGTAGATCTTTGTGATATCTTTTGAGAACTAACCAATTGCTAGTGGGCAATCCCTTTCTACTAATTAGGGCCTTAATTTTCCCAAAAATCCCCTCGCCCCGTCCAGTTTTGACTAACTCAAATCGACTTAGAAACTCCGTAGATAAACGGTCTCTCACCTCTCCCTTTGCTACTGCTACCACGAATGGGCGGGTGTTGCTCCAACTCGGTGAAGTCAGGCCGGCCGCGATAATTTCCTCGATCACCTCGTCTGGAACTGGCGTTGGAAGAAAGTCTCGAGTGGATCTTCGAGAAGCCGCGAAGGCGTTGAAATTCCCAGCATCGAAACCCTCTCCCATAATTGCTTGCGAGAGAATAATCGCTTCATAGTGCCATTGGTCCTTATCGTATCGGTAGGGTTGAAGGCAATCAGTTCGAGCGGAGAGCATGTCCGAGGCACGTCACCCACTGGCTAGACTCATGACTCAGATGAGGGATCAGAGAGGAACAATCATCCTAGCATCAATATGCTCGGTTCTGAACAAGATATGGGACCTCGCGCCCCCAGTTCTGATTGGGATGGCGATAGACGTCGTCCACCAGCAGGAGGAGTCCTTCCTCGCCGAATACGGGTACTCGGACCCATGGGTGCAGCTCCAGGTCCTTGCCGGGATAACGGTGGCCATCTGGGTCCTCGAGTCGCTCTTCCAGTACTTCTACGGGGTTCTGTGGCGGAACCTCGCGCAGACGGCGCAGCACGAGCTCAGGATGGATGCATACAGGCACATTCAGGACCTCGAGATGCAGTGGTTCTCAGAGCAGAGCACCGGTGGCCTGATGGCCATCATGAACGACGACGTGAACCAGCTCGAGCGGTTCCTCGACCACGGGGCCAACGACCTCCTGCAGGTCGGGACGACGGTGATAGTCGTCAGCGGGATCATGTTCTCCCTCGCCCCAGAGGTCGCAATGCTCGCGATACTGCCGGTTCCGATCATCGTCGGGGGCTCCTTCCTCTACCAGAGGAGGATAGGCGTGCGCTACACAGAGGTGCGCAAGGAGGTGGCCGAGCTGAACGCCATCCTGAACAACAACCTGCAGGGGATCACCACGATCAAGTCGTTCACGGCAGAGGAGAGGGAGGCCCAGAGGGTGAGCGAGGCGTCCCAGTCCTACAGGGACGCCAACAGGTCCGCCATCAGACTCTCAGCGTCCTTCGTCCCCCTGATCAGGATGGCCATCCTGTTCGCATTCACAGCGAACCTGCTCGTGGGCGGCAAGTACGCCCTGGAGGGCAAGATAGGACTCGGGGAGTACTCGGTGATCGTTTTCATCACCCAGCGACTTCTATGGCCCCTAACTCGTTTGGGCGAGACTTTCGACCTCTACCAGCGGGCTATCGCATCGACGAGCAGAGTCCTCGACCTCCTCGACACCGAGGTGGGCGTCGTCGAGGGCGAGACCAGCCTCGATGAGGTCGAGGGGGACATCCGGTTCAAGGACATCCAGTTCACTTATCCAGGGCGGGAGGACGTTCTCCGGGGAATTGACCTCGACGTTCCGGCCGGCAAGACGGTAGGCCTGGTGGGGGCGACGGGTTCCGGAAAGACGACCCTAGTCCGCCTACTTCTCAGGTTCCACGACCCGCTAGAGGGCAGCGTAACCATGGACGGTCACGATGTGAGTGACCTCAGGCTCGACTCCCTTAGGGGGGCCATCTCACTAGTCAGCCAGACTACGACTCTGTTCCCCGGGACGGTGAGGGACAACGTGCTCTACGGCAGACCAGATGCCTCAGAGGAGGATATGGTAGAGGCGGCCCGCATCGCCGAGGCAATCGGTTTCATCGACGAGCTCCCCGAGGGATGGGAGACCAACATCGGAGAGGACGGACATCGCCTGTCAGGTGGACAGAGACAGAGGATTGCAATCGCACGAGCGGTACTGAAGGACGCCCCAGTGCTGGTTTTAGACGAGGCCACGAGCAACGTCGACAACGAGACCGAGGCGGCCCTCCAGCGCTCGATAGAGAGGATATCACGGGACCGAACCACGCTCATAATCGCCCACAGGCTCTCCACGGTCAGGAACGCTGACACCATCGCAGTGATGGAGAGGGGCCTGATTACCGAGATGGGAAGCCACGACGACTTGGTTTCCCAGGATGGACTGTATGCGAGGCTATGGGCAGTCCAGACGGGGGAGGCATCAGAATGAGCCACGATGGAAAGGTACCGAGGCTCACCGAGCTGGCCGAGTCCCTAGGTATGGAGATAACCGAATTCAGCGAGGGATCTTGCGTGGTCGAGCTTACCGTGGGCAGGAAGCACCTGAACATGGGAGGGGTGGCCCACGGCGGGGTGCATGCGACCCTGCTCGACACAGCGATGGGGGGGACACTTGTGTCGACCATCTCCAAGGAGGAGTGGTGCGCGACCGCGCAGTTGGACATCTCTTACCTCAATTCGGTCAATGAGGGGGATCACGTAGTAGCTACCGCCGAGGTCGTTCGAAGGGGGAGGAACCTTGCTCACGTGGAAGGCAGGCTAGTCACTGGGGAGGGCAACTTGGTAGCCACTGCCAAGGGCACATGGGCAATCTGGGAGAATCGACCTAAGAGCAGAGGCGGCTAATTCAGGTCCATGCAGGCGTCAAATTCAAGAGGGGTATTACCATCTTGCAGCCATGGCAAGAAGGGACTCTCTGACATGGTTCATGATGGGAATAGCGCAGATACTAATCGGCGACGCAATCGCCAACGAGGTCTTCGGCCAGATAATTCAAATGTCCGGAGGGGGAACTTTACTCCTCGGAATATACTTCCTACTGTTCGTCGCACGTAACGAGGAAGAGTTCTCAGAGTTGTACAGCAAGGCCGAGAAGACGATACTGCAGGTCGATCCAGCAACCGGCAGGAAGGAACTGGTCGACGACTCCCCTAAGGCTGTAAAGGCGGCATGGTACGCAATCCCCGTGATGATGACATTCATAGGCGCCATGGCTTGGCTCGTCGCCTGAGGAAGGCCGATGTCCGACAGAGACCGCGAGACGATAGTCGACAAGGCAATCGGGAACCCGGCATTCGACCAGATGTTCGGATACCACATATTCTTCAGAAGGGCAGCAATACCAGTCACCCTGTTCCTGATTGGACTCCTGACTTACACGCTGGTCGATCCGTACTTCTCCTCGGACTCTTCCCTCACCATCTCATTCGTCTTGGCAGGACTTTCATTGGGCCCTATCCTGAACCTTGAGAGGTACGTCGGGATGAGACTCTCCAGAAAGTGATGCATCTAGGGGCCAATTCCGCCGAACAAGTCAAATCGTACAGGCCGCACGCGTAACCATGGTTGAACTGAATCTGTTCGAACTAGTAGGGCTTGGTGACGCAACTGGGGTGGAGCTGCTTTTCGCAGCCAGTGCCCTCGTGGGAGGGGTCCTGTTCGTACTCTACTTCTTCCTGCTGATGATTGGTGGCATTGCCACAGACGTTTTCGATGGATTGTTCGGCATCGACGTAGACATGGGCGCTGATGCCTCCTTCAAGGCCCTAACATTCCAAGGAATTATGGCATTCATGATGTTCTTCGGCCTAGCCGGCTTGTATGTTCTCAAGTCTGATGGCGGACCTAGCTTGTCAGTGCTTGCCGGAGCAATTGCCGGAGGGGCTTCGATGTACTCGACGGGGAAGCTGTTCGAACTCTTCGTCACCCTGCAGCAGGACGGTACAACCGAACTTTCCGAGGCAATCGGATCCAAGGGGCAGACCTATCTCAGAATTCCTGACGATGGTGGCGTCGGGCAGGTGACAGTGGACGTCAACGGCGCCCAGAGGACCTACAATGCCAAGTCAGAGGATGACGCCGGAATAGGGACAGGCGACTTCATCGAGGTAGTGGACGTAATCGGGGAAGTCCTAGTCGTCAAGAGAATCTAGTACCAGTTGCTCCCAGTTCCCCACCAAGAGCGTGACGGGTAAGGATTCATAGGTAAGCAACCCCTCTTCTTTGATGAGTTGAGCCTATGGTAGATGCTTCCGGAATACTAACAATAATGATTTTTGCAGTTGTACTGATTCTTGTGGCCGCTGTGATGTTTTTCGCACAGCGATACAAGAGATGTCCACCCGACCAGATAATGGTGATTTATGGTCGCACAGAAAGGACGGCGGATGGGCGTCCGAAACCATCCAAGACCCTGCATGGTGGTGCCGCACTTGTATGGCCCCTGATTCAGGACTACGCGTACATCTCGCTGAAGCCGATGACTATCAACATCGATCTCAGAGGTGCTCTATCTCTGCAGAACATCAGGATCAACGTTCCGAGCACCTTCACAATCGGTGTCTCCACAGAGCCTAGCATAATGGCCAATGCGGCCGAGCGTCTTCTTGGATTCAAGGTCGATGATATCGAGGAGATGGCCAAGGAGATAATCTTCGGTCAACTACGTCTGACCGTCGCGACCCTGACAATCGAGCAGATCAACCAGGACCGTGACTCATTCCTGGAGCTGATTCAGAAGAACGTCGGCCAGGAGATGAGGAAGGTCGGTCTGTACCTGATTAACGTTAACATCGCTGACATTACTGACAATGCGGACTACATCGAGAGCATCGGTAAGAAGGCAGCATCCACTGCAGTCGAGCAGGCTAGGATAGACGTCGCGAACGCCGAGAGGGACGGTGCAATCGGTAAGGCCGAGGCAGACCGAACAAAGGACATCCAGGTCGCTGAGAACACGGCACAGGCCGAGAAGGGAAGGAAGGCGGCAGAGGCTGACCGACGTGTGTTCGTCGAGCAGCAAGAGGCAATGGCCGTGGGCGGTGAGAACGCAGCCCAGGCAGAGATAGCCAGGGCAAACTCAGACCTAGCCGAGGCCGTTGCATCAGCCAAGCAGAGAGCCGACGTGGCTACAGCACAGGCAGAGGCCGAGATCGCTAAGGCGACCTACGATGAGGAAGAGCAGAAGCTCAGAGCCAGCGAGATTGCCAGAGAGACCGTCGCCAAGCAGCAGGTCGAGATCGCCGCGGAGGCCGAGGCCGAGAGGCAGAGGAGAATCGCCCGTGGTGAGGCCGACGCTATTCTTGCCAAGTATGAGGCAGAGGCCGAGGGTATCCAGAAGGTCTTGGAGTCCAAGGCTAAGGGTTACAGCAACCTAGTAGCCAGCGCTTCTGGCGACCCCAAGGCAGCAGCAACACTGTTGATGGTCGAGAAGATAGAGGCCATGGTCAATGCACAGACAGAGGCAATCCGGAATCTGAAGATTGACAAGATCACAGTTTGGGACAGTGGCAACAACGCCGATGGAAACTCGGCTACTAGCAACTTCGTAAGCAGCCTGGTCCAGAGCCTGCCACCAATCCATGACGTAGCCAAGATGTCCGGCGTCGAGCTCCCAGACTACTTGGGTTCGATGACAGACGATTCCGATGCGTCTTGATCGTTAGCGGAAGTAATGGAATGACCGAGAGCGCGGTTGTAGTAGGGGGGGCAAGAACCCCGTTCTGCGAGTGGCTAGGTGGAAAGCGTGGGGACGGCGGCCCCGGTGGAAGATTGGCATCCGTCTCGGCAGAGGAACTGGGGACCATAGCAATCAAGGGCGCCATGGAGAAGTCTGGCACCGATCCTAGTTCCGTTGAACACGTAGTCATGGGGCATGCGCTGCAGACTTCCGGACAAGCGATTTTCGGAGCAAGGCATGCCGGTCTACTAGCAGGGATACCACAGGAAGTCCCAATGCTCACGCTAAACCGACTTTGCGGAAGCGGGGCTCAGTCTATCATCAGCGCAACTCAGATGATCATGCTGGGCGAGGCCGAGGTAATTGTCGCAGGGGGGATGGAGAATCTCAGCCAGGCCCCACACGTACTCAGGGGCATGAGGGATACGTACAAGCTCGGCAGACCTCCCTCAGCCGGGGAAGAAATCCCCCGAGATATGGAGGACTACCTATTCACTAACCTGGTTGACGGAGTCAGTGGCATGTTCATGGCCCAGACCAGTGACGAATTATGTCGTAGGAAGGGCGTAATCCGAGAGCAGGCCGATGAGTTCGCTGCCATTAGCCATCAGAGGACGGAGTCCAGTGTATCGTCCGGCATTTGGCAGGATGAGGTAGTTTCAGTCGAGACCCCTGATGGAGTAATCGACCATTCCCACGAGGATCACGTGGTCCTCGGGACGACTATCGAGACTCTCTCTGGCCTGAGGACGCACTTCGGCCCCGATTCTCTTGTAACTGCAGGAAACGCCTCGGGAGTAGTCGATGGCGCCGCTGCGGTCGTGGTGAAGTCCGAATCTCGAGCAGAGGCAGATGGGGATGAACCACTCTCAAGAATCGTCTCATGGGGGATAGTCGGTCTTGAGCCCAGCATCATGGCATACGGCCCAGTCCCCTCCAGCCATAAGGCGATCCAGAATGCAGGCCTTGAGGTCTCAGACATAGACCTCTGGGAGATTAACGAGGCTTTCGCAGGACAGGCAGTGGCCTGCATCAAGGACCTCGGGATTGAGTATGACAGGGTAAATGTGAATGGGGGGGCCGTCGGTCTGGGGCACCCTCTAGCAGCAACAGGAACCAGACTTGTACTGACGCTATCGCACCAGTTGAAGAGGGCTGGCGGACGTTTTGGAGTTGCCACAGCCTGCATCGGCGGCGGACAAGGAATCGCTGTTGTCGTAGAATCAATCTAATTTTCCCTGAACCTAGTATCGGAGGGGTTATCCCTTATCGGATAATCCATTACTCATGAGCCATATACCCGGAACCGGACACGCAACTTCAAAGAGAAGCCTAGTGAAGACTGTAACTTGGCGGACAATCGGCACACTCGATACTATCATTATTGCAAAACTTGTAACTGGCAGTTGGTCAGCAGGGGCAGCAATCGGTGGTATAGAGGTCTTCACCAAGATGATTCTGTACTTCTTCCATGAGAGGGGATGGAGCTTTGTGGATTGGGGTTTGGAGGACGTCGAGCCAATCGACCCGTCTTCTCTTACGGCAATTCCGCCCTCATCTTAAAACACTGAGCCCGCCTATCTATGACCGCTTAGGTTAATTGCCCTATGCTAGGCCCCGGCCCTGATATGGCGATGGGAATGTACACTAGGGAACGAGTCTTGGCAAAGACTTTTGTTTGGAGAATAATTGCTACTTTGACAGGGGCAGCAGTTGCTGGAATGCTGACCGGCGAGATAGAAACAGCGGGTTGGTTCATAGTGATCGAGTTCCCATTGAAGATGGGATTCTACTACGTCCACGAGAGGGCATGGGAAGCCGTGGAGTGGGGAGTCGCCGAAACGGCGGCATGACCTATTCTCGGATGAACCAGTGTTCCTTCCTAGGTGACAGCGGGCGATTCATCCACAAGGGCCTTCTTTCTCCACGCGGGTGTACTTCCCTTTCCTTGGCCATTTCGTTCCATTTCTTGTAGTAATCAAATGACTTGTTCGTATCTACCTCGACGTCTCCGTATTTCTCGCCCTCGCCCGGTCTCGAGATTCGAACCTTCTGTAGCCAGCAGTGAGCACCGCTGATCGGGTCCGGCTGAACGGCATGGGTGATGTTCTGATGTACTCCCCCATCTCTCCACCACACTCTGTTTGTGTCTGGGTCGTCAGACTCCCAGGGCCTGACTCCTGCTACTGTCCTCATCCTCATCCTGCCCTCGCCCAGATCCTCAATCTCGACCTCGTTGGTCATGTACCTGTTTCCTGAGTCCTGCTTCCTCCTCCATCTGCCAATGTGGTGCGAGCATCCGATGATTCCAGGCTTGATGCCCTCGGTAACCCATACCTTGTCTATGAACCACCCAATCTCCGTCTCCACCTTCAGCAGATCACCTTCCCCGACTCCTAGCTTGGCAGCATCATTCGGATGCACCCAGAGGGGATTCCGATGTGCTATCTCTGCAAGCCATTTGGCATTGGCAGAGCGAGAGTGGATGTGCTGAGGCAGTCTGAAGTTCGGTAGTAGGCAGTACTCGTCTTCGCCCTGCAGGTTGTCTGGATGGACGTGGCTCATTACTCGGTAGTGAGGTATGGAGTGCTCGGGATATCCGAACTCAACCATGCTGTTTGAGTATATCTCTTGCTTTCCGCTCGGAGTGGGCCAACCATCCTCTTCGTGCTTGTTGTAGGTTGCCTCCTCAATCAGGAAAGCACCGTGCTTCCTCATGTAACCAAGAGGGTCAGTGCCTTCTTCCTCAGCTGCTTCCGGTAGTCCCGGAATCCTCTCGAACATGTACTGGTAGTATTCGTCGATGGTGATTCTCTCACCCTCTCGATAAGGGCTCATGAAGTGCTCCCTGATACCCATCGTCCCATCGTCTATCCTCCACGAGAGCTCGTTCCAGAACTCATCCTCCTCCCACACTTCTCCTGGGTTGACCTCGTGAGTGAACTCGACTTCCTTGCCCTCCCTACGTGCATATTCTCTCAAAACCGGTTGCCTGAAAGCTACCCACTTGCCCGAGCTGGTTGCGTATGAGTTGACGTCATGCCTCTCCGATGCGTGCCCCATGGGGAGGACGAAGTCTGCGAAGAAGGCAGTCTCGTTCCAAGTGGGAGTCAGTGCTATGTGGCATCCAACAGCATCCTGGTTCTGCAGCATCTCGATCCATGAGAAACCGTCAGGATATGTCCAGACTGGGTTGAATACTCTGGTGAAGTAAACATCCATCTCTCCTCTGCCATCCTTGACTAGATGGGGCAGGATGTGACTCATCTCGTAGTGCGACATCGTGTACTCTGGAGGGAAGTGCAACTCGTTCCACCCATCCGGATCGGGGGGGACGTCGAATAGATCGGGCTTGTACTTAGACCAAGAGTTGGGGGAAGTCCCCCCCTCAGTCCCCACGCTCCCAGTTAGGACGTTTAGCAGGTGTAGGGTTCTGCTGACTTGCCACCCGCCGAGATTTCCTATGGCAGCAGCCCTCCATACGTGTGTGGCCAGCCTACTTCCAGCATTCGCCACAATCTCCCCGACTTCTATTACCTGCTCAATTGGGATTCTGCATTCTCTAGCAGCGAACTCAGGGGTGTACTGCGAATACTCCTCCATCAGAATCTCGACGAAACGGTCGAACTCCCGTGGCTCTTCTGGGTAGTCAGCCTCCAACCATTCCTCCCAGTTCACCCATTTCTCCACGAAGTCTCTGTCGAACAGGCCCTTCTCTAGGATCATGTTCGCCCAAGTTAGGAAGAGTGCTGATTCGGACCCGGGCCAAGTCGGGAGCCAGTGGTCGGCCATGGCAGCGGTGTTGGAGAGCCTCGGATCGATTACGATGAGTTTGGCTCCATCCATCATCCCTTCCAGGATCCTTTGTGCATGCGGATTGAAGTAGTGACCAGTCTCCAAATGAGAGGATGTAAGGAGGATTACTTTGGCGTTGGCATGATCAGGCGATGGCCTGTCATGACGATGCCAGAGGGCATACCCGGTCCTCGCACCAGCGGAGCATATGTTTGTGTGGCTGTTGTGCCCATCAACGCCCCAAGCCTTCAGAATTCGATTCGTGTATCCCTCGTGACCTGGGCGCCCGACGTGATAAACGACCCTATCCTTGGCCCCTGTCTTCAGGGATTCACGGATCTTGGTTGAGATCTCATCCAAAGCTTCGTCCCACGTTACCCTCTCCCAGCCCCCCTCGCCCCTGGGTCCAACCCTCTTCATTGGGTGTAGTATTCTCTCTGTGTCATTGATCTGGTTGATCGTGGCGGGTCCTTTCGCACAGTTCCTGCCTCTGCTGCCAGGATGGTGGGGGTTGCCCTCGAACTTCGAAACCTGCCCGGACTCCTTGTCCACATATGCTAGGAGGCCACAGGCAGATTCACAGTTGAAGCATGTCGTCGGTACCAAGGAGTATCTCTTTTCGACCATCTTCGGCCACTCGTTGGCATCAAGCTCCACGTGGTCGTGCCATTCCTCCGGTTCGGGGAAGTGCCTCAGCGACTCACTGGCTCCGATTGCATCCGGCCTGTCCAGATTGGGAATGATTCGGAGCCTCTGCGCCACCTTTTCTATGAATGTCCTACTCAATCAAGCACCTCACAACAACGGCTCCATCTGTGGTTTCATGACCAATTTCTTGTCATGGGCTAGAATCCCAAGGAGCACTGCCCCACCTACAGCGAATGCGAGTGGTTCCATCAATGAAAGGGGGATGAAAACCGCAGCCCCGATTGCTATGGTCTCAATTAGGAATTTTACTGGTAGAAGGGAATCTTCTGACCAGGACCTGCCCTTGGCCTGCATCAGGAGCCATGCAGTGTAAACTCCCGTAAGCAACGCCAGCGGCAAACCCGCTATAGCTAGATAGGCAATCAAGGACCTATCCAAGTCCAGAATAATGACTCCAGCACTAAGGGCCAGAACTCCTCCATAAGCGGAGAGGATGTATGCTCCCTTGACCAACCAAGAGTCCCAATTCGGCCTCAGCATCACGTAGAGGAACCTCTCTGGTCTGTCTAGGTCGATGACAAGGAGGAGGCCAGTGATGGCCAGGAAAACAATACCGACGCTGATGGTAATCGTCCATAGCTCATCACTCATCTCGACCATTCCGGAAAGCATTGCTAGGACCGCAACGACGTAGGTTCCCGCAGCAATCCCCTTCGTCCAGATGTAAGTAGAAACCTCCCAACCCCAAAGGACGCCCTTGCTCGGCTGGTCGTAACTTCGCTTGGCTCCTCCCGTCTCTTCTGACAGCCTATTCATCACATCTCTGATAATCGCCTGGTCACGAGGGGATGACTGCTTCGCCTTCTTTTCCAGAGCTAGCTGTACTAACATTGACGTTGTGTCGGCACCATCCAATCTGCTATCCGCGTACTTTGCGAAGTGACCAACACCGAACGCCTGTTCCGTCCACATGCCCGAACCAGTAACCTCTGTAGCATATGGGTCGAGCATCTCCTCGCTGGCGTCAATGTAGTACAGGTTGGGCACGGCTCCCGAATGGGGCTTCCTCACAGTAGTCTCATGCGAGGCCACTAGGTTGGATATGGCCGAATTGGGATCGTCCAAGTCACCTGATACAATTGACTCGGTGGGGCAGACGATTACGCATGCGGGTTCGTATGAGTGCTCGATTCTGTGGGCACAGTAGTTGCACTTCGCCGCTGTACCCTTGTTGGGGTCGATGTACAGTGCGTCGTAGGGGCACGCTTGCATGCATGACTTGCAACCTATGCACCTCTCGTCATCGAAATCAACAATCCCATCCGATCTTGTGAAAAGCGCCGTAGTAGGGCAAATGGTTGTGCAGGGTGAGTCCTCGCAATGGTTGCACCGATGTACGCTGAACTCTCTCGTCGAATCTGGGTAGGTTCCAGTTTCGATGTACTTGACATGGGTCCTGTTGACTCCAATCGGGACATCGTGCTCCGACTTGCAGGCAACGGTGCAAGCATGGCACCCGATGCAAGTCTTGTTGTTTATCACGAATCCGTAGTTCGTCACAATCTCTGCGATGAGGCGCCGACGCAAAATGGTTCTGTGTCATCCAAGGAGCATTCCAAGAATGGCACCACCTGCAAGCCATGCACCAACCATAGAACCGAGATTCCCCATTGCAGTGACCATCAGGACCCTTCCGACACGGTTCTTCCAGAATAGGGACACCTCGTCAAGGACCAGGAAGTCCTGGGCATCCTTTCCAGTTGGTGAGGCTACCTTCAGCTGCGTGTAACCTGCGAACCACCCGGCTGCAAGAGTCGGATTGAGAGATGTGATGGGGGATGCGATGGCCCCTACTAGGATAGATAGCGGGTGCCCCCTAGCAATCAGGACCCCAGCACCAGCCAGAACTGCATTCAGAATCAACCAAGTCTGCGCAGTCTGCTTCAGAGCATCCATCTCCCCGTTAGCGGCCATCCAAGCAACGGCTCCAAAGAGGAAGACGGGGATTGCAGCCATCAGCATCTTGGGCCAAATTGACTTGGGCGGTTCCTTGCTCAACTCAGACAACCTCGAAGTGGTTTCAATCGCGGGTTCTCCAAGGTTGTGCGCAACCCCGCTGAGGTGCCCAGCGCCAATTACTGCCAGGATTCTCCCCTTTCCACGTATCTGCTGAATTCTTCCTGCCAGGAAAGAGTCGCGTTCGTCAATCAAAACTTCTCCTGCTCCAGGGGCAATCTCTCTTGCTTCTTCCATCATGCTGCTGAGCAGATCGGAGTCACCAAGCACCTCGTCTATGGAAACTTCGTCATCGTCATCATCCCACAGGAGGGCGTTCAGTATTCTCCATTTCTCAATAATCCCCATCTTCCTCCATGCCCTTCTGAGGGTCACTACTACGTCCCTGTCGATCATCTCCACCGGGACTCCCGAGGCCTCGGCCGCTTCCACCGCTGCCAGGAGCTCTGCTCCCGGTTTTTCTCCGGAAGAGACTCCCATCCTCCTCTGTTGGGCTGCAAGTGCTGATTGTAGCAGTATCATTGCCGACCTTCCCTCTTTGATTATCTTCAATAGGTCCTCGGATTCTAGGGAGTCCGGCTTTGTCAAAGCGGACATTCTCGATGGGCAAAGTTCCACTGCAACCAAGTCGGGCATCCATTCCTCGATCTGACTACGAACTAGATCCACCGACTCACTACTTATGTGAGCAGTTCCCAATAGTCTCAAACTATCATCGATGTCGATGATGTTGTTGCTTTCCCCAGGCATCTATTTACCTCACTGCCTTCATCGCCGCGAAAGCATCAGAATGCTCGGTGACGTCATGGACTCTGATTATGTCGACCTCCTTCTGCATGGAAACAGCCGCTACGCCAAGTGTTCCAGCGAGCCTGTCTTCACTACTCTCCCGGCCAAGAAGGTCACGGAACATGCTCTTTCTGCTGACTCCCCACATCAGGCTCATTTGACCATCAGGGACAATCCCTCTTCCAGAAGATAGTAGGGCTAGGTTATGATCCAGAGTTTTTCCGAACCCTATCCCGGGATCAACGACTATTCTCGATGGTTGGACTCCCGCCCTCACCAGTCTGCTTGCAGTTTCTGCAAGGAAAGACCCCACTTCACCTATCACATCCCCATACTTGGGGTCATCCTGCATGCTCTCTGGCATCCCTTGCATGTGCATGAGGCATACCGGACACCCGAATTCGACAATCACTTCTAGCATTCCAGGGTCGCTGATCGCCGAGACGTCGTTAACCATGTCAGCCCCTAATTCTAGAGCCCTACGCGCGACCTCCGCCCTTCTGGTGTCAACTGATATGCAGATATCGGGCAGCTCTTCCCTTATCCCCTCAATTGCAGGAATAACACGCCCCAGCTCTTCTTCCAATGTCACAGATTTAGCACCCGGCCTAGTAGATTCACCCCCCACATCAATCCAATCAGCTCCGTCTGCAGCCATTCTGATTGCGACGGCAATGGCCTGATTTGTGTCTGTAGACCTAGAGTTGGTGTGAAATGAGTCCGTAGTGACGTTGACAACCCCCATAATCCTTGGAAATCCATCCTCTCGGCGATTTAGCATGGGTCGCCAGTCGGCCATATGGGACTCGCAAACGACGATTGCTTTATGATGTGACGGAGGGGCAATCGGGCGATGGTTCTGGGCGAGGATGCTTCCCTAGAGTCTCCAGAGACACAAATCACTCAAGACTCGGGAGACTCACACGATCCGGAGACACTGTTCATACTCGATTCAATTGTACAGAGGCTGAAGCCCCGTGATGCACACCATGTAAGGGATATGATCACCGAGCGAGGCAGAACCTCGGGGGCACTATTCCTTTCAAGCGCGCTATGGTGGTGGATTACCATCAGCAAAGGATCAGAGCAAGTTGATGACTCGCTAATCCCTGCCTCTACGCTAGGCTCGTTAGACTTTGAAACAGTCAGCATGATAATCCCCGCCCTAGTAATCGCAGCGATCCTCTTCACTGGAATCGGGAGGGAGAGGGGGAATGCCACAATGTCACAGATTGGCGGTGGTCTCGGAGTACTTGCTGCGTTCTACATCATTGAGCCAGCGATGATGAACTGGGGGGAGCTTGAGGGGGATGCTCTTTTCGCAACTGGAAGAGTACTAGTCCTAGCAGTAATGGTGGGATTCGCTTCACACATGATGTTCGATGCCCTACTTCTTCAATGGGTCAGGGCCAGCATGCTGAACATGGGTGTCGACGTCTTCCCGAACTCTGGAACAGAACCACTAGAGGGTCATGCTGATGAGTCGACACCTTACCCATGAGTCATGAACGTCGGGATGCCACCAAACCTCTCCGTGCTTCGTCTGGGGCACCGAAGAGACAGAGACAAGAGGATTACATCCCATCTCGGACTTACTGCTAGGGCATTCGGGGCCGATGAGGTAATCCTCTCTGGTGACAGAGATCCTTCTGCACTGGAGACTTGGAATTCGGTGACAGAGCGTTTCGGGGGCTCATTCTCGAGTAGATTCGAAGAGAGTCCCATGTCTTTCCTGAGGAAGCAGTCTAAGTCTGGCGAGATTACAATTGTCCATCTCACGATGTACGGCAGCCCCTGGCTGGAATCCATACCAAGGATACCCATAGACAAGCCAGCCCTGGTAGTCGTCGGGGGGACGAAGGTCCCTGCCGAAGTCTACCATTTGGCCGATCATAACGTGTCCGTGGGCAATCAACCTCACTCGGAAGTCGCCGCTCTTGCTGTATTTCTGCATTCCTGGATGGGTCTCATTGACAATGACTCAAGGTTCACAGGGGCTAAGATGAAAGTGGTCCCATCGGCCAACGGAAAGATCGTAATCAATGATGACGAAGAGTGAATTTGCCACAGCGGAAATCCCCATTCCCTGTCAACCATTAAGAATCGTACTTGGGCACCTATGCTGATGTCGGAGAGTCCAGCAGACGGGGGCTTCTGCCCCGGCGCTGGTATTCGAGGTGTTGATTCCCCCCCAACCTTCCCAGATGCAGCGGACTTGCTACTCGATTCCGGACCCTCGGAGCAGCCTAGCGGGTCTCAGGGAATTCTACTTCTTGCAGATGGGACGAGGTTCGAGGGGCGACTATTCGGTTCCGAGGAAATTGCAGAGGGGGAGTTGGTTTTCACCACTGGGATGTGTGGATATCAGGAAAGTCTGACAGATCCCTCATTCGCCGGACAGGTCCTAACTTTCACATATCCACTTCTGGGTAACTACGGAATCCACCCAGGAATATCGGAGTCGTCCTCGGTTCATCCTCGGGGAGTCGTATGTAGGCAACACATGACTTATCCAGATCATCGAGACTCCGTGGGAAGCGTGCATGACCTGTTGGTCGCTCACAACATTCCCGGGATAGAGGGAATCGATACTCGATCACTAACTAGGAGGGTTAGGGAACATGGGACGCTTCTTTGCGTGTTCGGTCCAGCTGAGAGGCTGAAGGAAATGGAGGTGATTCTTGATGAACTCACATCCCCTGATGCGGACGACTTGGTCGCCGAAGTAACCTGTGATGAGCCTATCCTGCTCAACCCCGGGGCCGAGGATGGAGAAGGGAAACTACTACCGCGTCTGGCTGCTATCGATTGCGGTGTCAAGCACAACATTCTGAGAGAACTATGCACCAGGTTCCAGGTTGTCTGGTGCCCTGCTGACATGCCCCTAGATGAGATTACCAGAGACTGGTCACCCGATGCTCTATTTGCTTCCAATGGCCCTGGTGACCCAGCTCACCCCGGGGCTGCAACAGATGCGAGGAGAACCCTGGCAGCTGCCGTCCGCCAGGGGATGCCAGTCATGGGGATATGCCTAGGCCATCAGTTGATGGGACTAGCAGCCGGACTAAGGACATACAAGTTGAGATATGGCCACAGAGGGTCCAACCAACCAGTAATGGACTTGGAGACGGGGAGGGTCCACATCACAAGTCAGAATCACGGATTCGCTGTCGAGGATCCAGTGCAGGGTATGCTTGCCCCTCACCCTAGTGGGGCATGCTCAGAAACTAGTGACAATGTTCTGGGTGCTGAGTTCAGCGTCCGTCACATAAACTCAAACGATGGAACTGTAGAGGGGCTTGACCTATTGGACAAACCCGCATTCACTATCCAATTCCATCCCGAGGCTTGCCCAGGCCCTCATGATGCATCGCCACTATTCGACAGGTTCCAGCAAATGGTTGCTGAACATCTCACTAGTCCGGAGGCTGAAATAGTAAGCAAGGAAGGCGGTTCCTGATGCCTCGCCGTGATGATTTGAAGAGAATCCTAATACTTGGCAGCGGTCCTATTCGTATTGGGCAGGCAGCGGAGTTTGATTTCTCGGGATCACAGGCCTGTCGAGCACTCCGTTCAGACGGTTACGAGGTCATTCTCGTTAACTCCAATCCAGCAACAATCCAGAACGACCCGGAGATGGCAGACCGGATATACATCGAACCACTACTCCCAGAGGTCGTTAAACGAATCATGGAGTCTGAGAAACCAGATGCACTTCTGGCAGGAATGGGTGGTCAGACCGCCCTGAACATAGCATCAGCTCTTGCCAAGGACGGAACTCTAGATGAGTTAGGAGTTGAACTAATTGGTTGCAATCTTGCTGCGATAGATGAAGCTGAGGACCGAGATCTCTTCAAGAGGGTCTGTGAGGAGATCGACCTTCCGGTTTGCAAGGCCATGGCATGTGAATCAATCGAGGAAGTCATCGCTGCTGCAGAGGAACTGGGATCTTTCCCATTGTTGATTAGGCCCGCCTTCACACTAGGTGGCCTTGGCGGAGGTACTGCATTCAATATGGGCGAGTTGGTTGAGATTGCAAGTCAGGGGATATTGCACTCAGCAATCGGCCAGGTCCTCATCGAGGAGAGCATTCTGGGTTGGCAAGAGCACGAGTATGAGGTGATGAGGGATAGTTCGGACAATGCAATCATCGTATGCACGATGGAGAATATTGATCCGATGGGAGTCCACACTGGCGAGTCTATCGTAGTGGCCCCACAGCAGACGCTTTCAGATCGTGATCACCAGGGACTCCGTGACTCGGCTTTGAAACTAATCAGGAGACTCAACATAAAGGGAGGATGCAATGTTCAGTTCGCAGTCGATCAGTCCACTGGAGACTACAGAGTTATTGAGGTGAATCCTCGCGTCTCTCGTTCCTCTGCTTTGGCTTCGAAGGCCACGGGTTATCCAATCGCAAGGATGGCGGCATTGATCGCTGTTGGTTACACTCTGGACGAACTACCCAATCCGATTACTGGAGAGGGTACGACGGCTGCATTCGAACCAACGCTGGATTATTGCGTCGTCAAGATTCCCAGATGGCCTTTCGACAAGTTCAGGACCGCAGACAGGAGTCTGGGAACATCGATGAAGTCCACAGGGGAGGTAATGGCCATTGGCCGCTCTTTCGAGGAAGCATGCCTGAAGGCATGGGCTAGCTTGGAGTATGGGAAACCCCATCCCAGGCCATTGACGATGTCCGATGCCTCCGATGGCGAGACAATGGATGAAAGGGCATCTGAGAGGCTACCAACCGCACTTCATGAGGACTGGCTCAGAATTCCCACCGATAGGAGGCTGGGAGCTGTCATTGAGTCCTTCCGGAGAGGCTACTCGATAGAAGACGTCCGAGATCTTACGGGAGGGATTACCAGATGGTTCCTCAGGAGGTTCGAGAGAATTGCGGCAATTGAGACCGAGATAAGAGCAGCAGGAGAGATCGGAATAAGTCCAGCGGAAATACCCCAATCCGAGATGCGATCCTGGAAGGGGGCAGGATTCACCGATCTGCACATCGCGGATGCACTTTGCGGCTTTCCCGAGAGCGGTTTCAAGAACCTACCAACCGGGCAAGATGAAACTGCTGTCAGAATGAGGAGGCACGAACTGGGTATCCACCCAAGATATCGAATGGTCGACTCCTGCGCAGCAGAGTTCGCAGCGGTTACCCCATACTACTACTCGACGTATGAGGGTGGATCTGCCGATTCAGGGGTTGATTACGTCCCTGGATTAGCAGCTTCCTCCAAGCAGAGGATAGCAGTGATCGGCTCGGGACCAATCCGAATCGGACAGGGGATTGAGTTCGACTATGGGTGCGTGCACGCTGCCGGAGCGATCCAGGACCTGGGCCACGAGGCGATAATTATCAACAACAACCCAGAGACGGTATCCACCGACTTCGACACCAGCGACAGGCTTTATTTCGACCCACTTACGTTGGAATCTGTATCGGAGATTCTCCTTAGGGAAGATGCCAATGGAATTCTACTCCAGTTTGGCGGCCAGACTGCAATCAATCTCGCCCTTCCTCTGTCAAATGAACTCCCACACCTTTCCTCAATGGGACTAGAACTGGTTATGGAGGGGACTTCCCCAGAATCTGTAGACGAGGCAAGCGATCGTGAAAGATTCGAGGAGTTCGCACTAAGGTGCGACCTTAGGATGCCCGATGGCGCAACTGCCACCACTCCCGAGGGAGTAAGACATGCCGCGAACGAGATTGGTTACCCGGTCCTCGTCCGCCCTTCATACGTCCTAGGAGGGAGGGGGATGGAGATTCTGGCCAACTACAAGCAGTTGGAGTCATACATGAGGGATGCATACCTTTCATCCGACAGACCACTTCTGATTGACAAGTATCTAGGAAACGCAATGGAGCTCGACGTCGATGCCGTTTGTGATGGCGAGGACGTCCTAGTGGGTGCAATAATGGAGCATCTTGAGGAAGCAGGGATCCACTCAGGAGACTCAACTTGCTTCATCCCCCCTCAGAACGTTCCAGATGAGATTCTAGATCAAGTCCATGAGTGGACGAGGGTGATTGGTCTTGAGCTTGGCATTCGTGGCTGCTATAACATCCAGTTTGCAATCCACGATGGCCTACTGTACGTCCTCGAAGTAAACCCTAGGGGTTCTAGGACGTTCCCATTCGTAGCCAAGTCTACAGGAATCCCACTAGCTAGGATTGCTGCAAGAGTTGCCTTGGGAGAGAGGTTGTGCGATCTCGATATCCCCGAGCCCCAGACGGATGCGGTGTGCGTCAAGGCACCGGTTTTCCCATTCATCAAACTACGTGGTCTGGATCCCGCACCAGGGCCGGAGATGAAATCTACCGGCGAGGTCATGGGTTCCCATGTCAGAGCCTCGGCTGCTTATCTAAAGGCAAGACTTGCAACCGAAATCCCAGTCCCAACTGAAGGAGGCGTTTACATCACCGTCAAGGATGAAGACAAGTATGCAATGATTCCACTGGCTGAGAGGCTAAAGGAAATGGGATTCACTATTTTTGCAACCAGGGGGACTTCTCGAGTTCTTCGAGGAGTCGGGGAACTTGAGGTGGAGACATGCTACAGGATTGCAGAGGGACGTTCCCCCGATGCCCTTGATCTGATGCGCCAAGGGAAGATACAACTCGTAATCAATACCCCTAGGTCAACTGGCGGAGCAGTTCTAGATGGAAACATGATGAGGAGGCTTGCTGTTGAACTTAACATCCCGTTCGTCACCACCATGGCTGGTGCGAGAATGGAGGTAGAGGCAATACAAGAAGCCCTCTTGGGAGTTCCAGAACCACGTTTACTCGATATCAAGTCCCTCAAATAGAGCGAGATTTCCTCACTGAATCAGTGTGGCACCAGTTTCAGTTCTGACTATCTTCCCTTCCTTCTTTGTGTGGACGGCCATAACAGCCTCCGTAGTCCCGTCTGGGAAATCCATCACAGAGTGCTCGACTAGGATCTCATCGTTCTCGTAGATGCATCTTGGCTCTTTGATTACCACAGCTTCATTGGCCATCATGCTGGCCATCATCTCGCTCATCTTCGACTTGCCCATTGTCGTACCAGTTTGATGGCGGACGAATTCGTAGTCATCGTGTAGAGCCTCAATGTAGTGCTTCGCGTCCCTCTCTTCCATTGCCTTAATCAGTAGTTCGTAAACTCCCATGGTCACCGGTCCAGTATGATTCATTTGACATTTTTCTATGACATTGATAGTATTGCGAATCCAATCAAAAGTAGTGGGATAAGTAGCAAAGCGGTGATCAAGTCATCCTTTGGATCGACTTGATCTAGGTTCTCCCTGTAATAGATAAATGAAGGCGGGTAGAAAGTGATAGTTAAGGGGAGAATAATCCACCAAGGGAAACCCTCTGTGAGGCCTCCCCATCCCGTAATAGCCATTGCAAACCATTCTGCGAGCCTCAGCAATATGCTCAGCAGGATGTAGAAGCAAGATATGGCAATTCCATGAAGTACGAGAATGTAAGAATCTTCCCTTTCCACTCTACACACTCCCTAGGAGAGACAGAATTCCATCTCTGTCAAGCTCGAAGATTAGGGAGGACGCCTTAGGCCCATGACTTCTGCCAATTAGTGCCCAATATATCGTGGAATACCCCTTCCTCCTTTCTATCCCTGAGGATTCGCAGGCATTCGCAATCGCCTCGTTAATTTCCTCATCCCCCCATTCACATTCTGAAAGGAGGGATGAAAGCGCAGAAAGGAATTGCTTGCTCTCAGAGTCTAGAATCTCCCTGGCCTCATCGCCAAGTTCCATCTTGATCTCAATCTTCGCATCTTCTGGGAAGTGTGGCCCATCAATCCAAGTCCTCATCCTAGCGAGTCGGACCATTAGTGACTTGCCGGGTTCACCTTGAATGTGCCCTGACCGATTCAGGGATTCCCAGACGTCTTCGTCGGATGACTTGATTTGTGCTAGCATTGATAGGTGCCTGAATGAGACCCCTCCTACCGATTCACGAGGATCAGAACCAGATTCCAATTGACTCAGCCTGATTGCCCCTCCTTGGGTCTGGGCGGCTACCAACTGTCTTTTTGTCATCCCCTCCTCTTCCTGAGGCGGATTGGAAACCATTCTCTCATACTCATCAGCCGTGTGGAAAAGGGCACTTCCAGTGTCGAATTCTATGTGCCTGTTGATCTTGCTTCTCGCGATAACATATCGCAGGATCTCTGGTGGGACAAGGGCGAGTGCCTCCATCGGCCCAATGGTTAGCCCGGTCGAGCTGGACATGGGCCCCATCCCTTTCAATTGGATCCATTCGTAGATTATTTTCTCTGGCGGATCCCCTCCCAGTAACCTGCAAATGGGGATTCCAGTGTCGTAACTACCCCCGGCGGCACCATGGTCTTTTCCTGCTGGCTCGCAAGTGATTCCATGAATTGCCCACCTGGCAGCCCAGTCGATCCTCCATGGCATCTTCCCCTCTGCCTTCCTGATGTCTGACTTCCCTTCGATGCCATGTGAGTCTACCCAGTAAACAAATGGTTCCTCATAGCCAGTAACAGTCACTCCATCCATACTCCCATCAGATCCAATTGGGTTGTAGGGAAACCATCCTTCACCCAGTTCCCGCCCCGAGATTTCCTGAATAATTCTCCCGATCTCTCCCTTCTTTGTAATCGCTGAGTCGATGTGCCTGGCGAATTGCCCCGATTCGTAAGTTTCGTGATTCATAATCACCTCTGGAATTACTCCGATTTCCCCCAGAGCATTCAAGAACGGACCGAGGAAGTGCTCAGCATATGTTTTCTCTCCCTCGCTCGGTTTACCATCGGGATCAGGGGCCGGAATGTATGCTAGTGGATGGCCGATATACCTCTCGTAATCTGGCGATAGGAAGTCATACACCCTCCTGAGTGGATCCATCGAGTCAACGATGAAGACGTATCTTGAATCAATGCCCGCATCAATGCATGCCCTGTGTATCATCTCAGCAGAGAGAATCTCCCTAAGGTGACCTATGTGGAACTCCCCAGAGGGAGTAATCCCAGATGCGGATACTTGTTTCCCTCCACGCTCCATGAGCCTTTGTGCGGTATAATCCGCCCAGTGCATGTGCCACCTCAGACCGTCGCTGCTCGAATCAGCGCCCTCAATGGCACCCCATCGACGTCATCGTCCCAGGACTTGTTCACAAGAACCATGCACATCATGACATCGGCACCAGAATCTTTGAGGTCGGCCGCAGTCTTCTTCATGGTCGTGCCCGATGAGTATACGTCATCAATGATGATCACCCTTTTTCCCTCGATCCCGGCATAGACTTCTGAGATGTGCCCTCCAACTTCCTCATTGATGCTCCTTACTACTGCCATTTCTAGATCCATAGTGGAAGATATTGCTTGGGCGAAAGCAATCCCGTTGATACTAACTCCAACAATAGTGTCGACTTCGTCACCTACCATCTCATCGATTATGTCGCAGAAAATGTACGAAACCGCTTCTATTCGGTCGCCTTTCACGGCAATTGACCTCCATCCGACCTTAACGTCAAGCGGTTTGTCCTCTACCTCATAGTCACTGGCTGAGAGCCACTGTACGGTGGTCTGGGACAATGAAAGCTCGTCTGCAATTTGCTGGGTGTTGAGCCCGCTTGATCTGAACTCCTCTACCTTGGACCTTAACTCATCTACACTTAGGTGCATCAGTCGATGCCAGCGTTAGAGTGCTATGAATCCACCGGGAGTATTCTATGCTTGGTGTTGTATTTCCCATATTCAGAATCTACCGGTGCTTCCGAAGCCGCCCTCGCCCCTCTCGGTATCCCCTAGGTCAACAACCTCGACTTCAGCGAATTGTACATCTGGAATCGGTGCTATTACTAGTTGGGCTATCCTCTCTCCGGATTTTACCTTGTAAGACTCGCCTTCTCCAATCCACGTCATCAGTACGAACAACTCTCCTCTGTAATCAGCATCAATTGTGCCTATGCTATGAGGGAGGATTAGTCCCTTCGAACCAAGTGATGATCTGGCCCTTACCTGGCCTTCGAAACCCTCTGGAATAGCCACTCTTAGCCCAGTTCTGAGCTTCACACTAGACCTGAAACTGACGATAGTTTCCTCCAAGCAGTATAGGTCCCAGCCAGCCGCATGCGCACTTCCCTTGGTGGGCATCTTGGCATTGGGGTCAGTCTTGGCTACCTTGACAACGGGCGCTACATCCATATGTTCCCGAGCTAGAACCGGTCCTTGACCGTTCCCAAGACTCCCGGTGGGGTGAAAAGCCACCCTATTCTCGCACGGCCATGTCGAACCGCGGATACGAGGACCTCCTGGATCGCGCAAGGGAGAGGATACCCAAGGACATCAGCGAGCGTTCCAGGTGGACAATGCCACAACCGGACATCATGATCGAAGGAAGCCAGACGATACTCAGGAACTTCTCAGAGATTGTGGATGCCATGGATAGGGATGCTAACCACGTTTTCCAGTATCTGCTGAATGAGCTTGGGACCTCGGGGAGCAGAGAGCAAGTCAGAATCATGCTGAAGGGCAAGGTCCCCCCCAAGAGAATCAAGGAGAAAATCGTCTCCTATGTGAAGACGTACATCCTTTGTGGGGAGTGCAAGGCTCCTGATACGAGATTCATGCGAGAAGATAGGACTACCCTATTGAAATGCCAGGCATGCGGTGCTACAAGGCCCGTGCGATTGTAGTCACTCCGGTGAGAAGTCCAACAGGACTTTCCCTCGATTTTTCCTATTATGGATGTGCATCTGCGCATCCGCCACGTCTTCGAATCGCCACACGGAGTCTATTACCGGATCTATATCTCCCTTCTCCAGCATCTTGGACAAAGAAGTAAGATGGCCCCTGAACACTGTCTCATCCTCAAGGAGACCCATATGGACTCCAAAAACTGCCTTGTTTGAGGTCATGAGCTTGAGGGGGTCGAATCTAGGCATGCCCCACCACATTCTCAGTTCCGACAGCCTAGATCTCCTCTCTCCTTTGACTGCTGCAGATGCTCCGAAGTAGTACAATTTCCCCCCCTTCCGAAGGGACTTGTATGAACGTAGCAGGTGACTACCGCCAACGGGGTCGATGGCATGATGAACTCCCTTTCCATCGGTCAAATCCTTGCAGACTTCTTCAAAGTCCTCCTTCTCCCTATCCACGAATCTCATTCCCATCGATTCGACGAAATCCTCCTTCGGGGCAGAGGCAGTTCCCACTACCAATGAAGTGCCAAATGACTGGCATATCTGGGCCACCGCAGTCCCCACCCCACCAGCAGCGTGATGGATTAGGACCGAATCTCCCTTGCTAATTCTTCCTAGGTGGACTAGCATGTGGAATGCAGTGCCATAGGTGACTGGGATAGCTGCCGCTTGGTCGAAAGAGACTGAGTCTGGTATGGGGATGACCCTTCTGGAATCCAGACAGACCTTTTCCGAATATCCGCCGAATCCAGTCATCGCTAGTACTCTGTCTCCTTCCTTCAGATTTTCCACCTGGTCCCCGACGCTGATTACTACGCCCGATGCCTCGTATCCGGGTGTGAATGGGAAGTCCGGGCTAGAGCCGTATAGCCCCTGCCTCATCATCAACTCTGCGAAGTTAATGCCCGCCCTGTGGATTCTGACGCATACCTGGTCGCTTCGTGGAACCGGGTCACTTCCTTCCACAATCTGGATTGTCTCGACGCCACCTGCCCTCGGGTAGACAATTTTCCTCATTCAAATTCCCCGTACTCACTATTCTCCAACAAATCATTATTCGATGTATTCTCTAATTTCCTCTAACCCCTTCTTGTTCTTAGATTGAACCTCTCCCGAGGGATAGCCAATCTTGATGAAGCCAATTATCCGCTCTTCATCGGGAGAAGCACCGATCGCACCATAGGAAGCCTCTGAACGAGTAATAGCTCCAGTGCTCCACTGGGACCCGATGCCATTGCCCCATAAGGAAAGGACCATGTTGTGCGTAGCACATACAGTAGCAGCATAGTCCTCCTCTTCCCTAAAGGGGTCTTGGGGGCTCAAGGCGCTAGTGACGCAAATTAGAACAGGCGGTGAAAGAATCTTGTCCACTGCCTTGGAAATGCCTGCCACTGCGTCCTCCCCATCAGCGACTTTCTTCTCAGCCAGTCTTTTGACCTCGGGAATTATCTCTTTTCGAGCTTCCTTGCCCATGACATAGAATTTCCAAGGGTGGGTATTCTTGTGACAAGGGGCATTCCTAGCCGCATCAAAGGCCAACTCCAGTGTTCGTGTGTCTACTTTCTCATCACTGAATCTGTAGATGGTGCGCCTTGAGGTAAGAACATCCTGGATTTCGGGCATTTCCCTCACCGTTCGATTGCATCGAACTTGGAAGCTAGTACGAAGTCTGACTCGGTAAGCGCGTCAATTTTATGCGTGTAAATTACGGCTACCAATTTGCCCCATCCAAGGTTGAAGTCGGCATGATGCGCTTGCTCCTCGCATATCGCTCCAAGTGAGTTGGTAAATTCAAGTGCCGTTGCAAAGTCTGGAAAGTCCCAGGTTCTGGTAATATGGTGGTTATCCACTAGCTCCCAATCTTGATGTATTTGGGCTAGGAATGACGCAGACTCTTCTTCATTCAGAGGGGGAACTCCTCCCTCGCAAGGGACACAGTCCATAGCAGACAGTCTATCCAATCATTCACCCCCATGAAAGGTTGTTCCCATGGCCCTCGCTGGTCTTCTCAGCCATCTCGTGGACCTCCGATCTCCTCTTCATGTCATCCTTCTCGAATTTTAGTAACTCCTCATCCTCAATGTACGTCTTCCTCAGATGAGTGACTAGTCTTACCTCCACAATCGCGTCACGAGAGATAGACCTGTATTCTCCATTCTCATCTAGTACATCTATCGACGAACTCCTTCCTCCAACCATCATTCCACGAACACAGGGGTCTCTGTCATCAGGCAGCATCCTTCTGTCCAGCAGCATCTCGACCAAGTCATCCTTCCTCAGCCCGTATTTCCTATCCAGAAGTGGACCGTGGAAGACGTCTCCAAGATCATCTAGACTCGGAGACCCATAATCCTCCAAGAAACTAGCAGCCCAGGGGGGCAACTCGGATTCTTTCACTCCACCAGCTGCGTCGGCCATATGCCTTCGTTCCGCCAGTCATAGAAAAACCAACGGGTCACCTATGGCTATCATATTGCACCATGTATTACTAATGATTGAAGTGCAATACCGTGGCGGAGCCGATGGAGGTAGTTGCTTGGCATCGGTTGAATGGAGGTCGATTCCGACCGTTCTTTATCCCCAGGAGATTCTTGACAAGGCATTTGGAAGGGCTCGTAGTCAGGCCGATTTAGTAGAGGATCCGGACAAGTACCATCGTGTCAGGAAGCAGATGAGTCGTATGGTGCAGTCTGCTTGCGACGTCGCTACAAAGACCCTAAACTCGTATGTTGGCAGGTGGCCTAGCCTAAACGCGTTATCTGAGTTCGACCAGGCCCTTGTCGACGCGGCAGTCGGGTGTGACGATTACAAAAAGAACCTAGCAGCATTGCAATGGGCAGCAGAGAGGTCACAGAGGATTTCTGGAGAGGCACAGTCTAAGATTCTCAGACTTAGAGATATTGATGGATTCCACAAGGCTAGGAGGCACGCATACGGGAGATTATCCTCAATAATTGATCAGATCTCACCCCAGATATTGTGGTTGGGCGAGGCTCGCGATGTTCTTCGAAAACTTCCCTCTACAGACCCATTCGAACCGTGCATTGTAGTGGCCGGGTCACCAAATGTCGGAAAATCCGCATTAATTGGTGCGCTTTCGAGTGGTGAGCCACAGGTCGCATCTTACCCGTTTACAACCAAGCAAATACACCTTGGCCACTTCACACATCGCCGGAGAGTGTACCAGATGGTGGACACACCCGGTCTTCTAGATAGGCCCATGACCGAGAGAAACCAGATCGAGATGCAGGCGATTGCCGCGCTGGAGCATCTTGGGGACGTCCTATTGTTCCTGATTGATAGGACCGATGATTCGACAACTCCGGTTTCTGAGCAAGAACATCTCCTAGGCGAGGTGAGGGGGTTACTATCTGGTCGGCGGGTCCTCGTGGTTTCGACAAAGTCTGACCTCATTGAGGAAAATGAAACTCAAGACGATCACAGAATCAGCTCAATTACCGGAGAGGGATTAGAGGAACTAAGGGCGAATCTAATCGAGATAATTGATGCAGATAGGGTGGAAGATCCGCTGTCTCTCCCCGAACACTGGCCTCGTCAAGATGAGAACTAGATTCACTCTGGGATTATACGTGCCATGAATGACCACAGACTACACAGTAGAAGTTGTGCCCCCCGTAAGACTTAGAAAGCCCCGAGACGTCAACCTCAGAGCCGCAGTTGGGGCATTTTGTTACACGCATGACTACTCCCAATACGGATTGGTTATTCAACGATGCTGAGGAAAACTCACTTCTTGCCTTGGATTCTCTTCAGCAGGTTGCTGACTGGAAATGCCATCTCACCAGCCCCAAGAAGTAACAGCGCAGATGTGCCCGCGAGGACCAGCTCAACAAAATTATCTAGGTGTATGCTCGAGGTCATCTCGACCCTCTGCTCATCGAGCCCAGACCCCTCATAACCAGCAGTAACGAAGCGGTATGAACCGGGCTTTACCTCGAAACTCAACGTGCCGTGATTCTGCGGCCCGCCGGCCACTAGGAAAACCTCGATCTCCTCTTCGGTGCACATGGTGAGGCCATTCGGATCGGGAGGGCACTCTTTCACCGCCGAGGAATCCACCACTCCCAGCCACCCTCTATCCGGTTCTTTCCACTCAACATCGAGTGTTATTTCCAACAGCACGAATGCACTTGGGACATTAATGTCCTCCGCCATCATTCCAACATTGCAACCAACATCATCATCTGAACAAGGTACAATCGGTGCCTGGGTCCCCGTTGGATCAGTTTGGTATCCTATTAGGCTCAGTACGAGAATCAAAGCGCATAGCAACCCAACCACCATCGGAAGTATGGATAAGATTCTGACCATCATCTAACATTCCTCCCGTTCAACCGATTTAACCTGAAGCCCCCATAATGATCTGGAATGCAAGTAGTCCTACGAAGATTGCAATACCGAAGTACATCAAGAAGCTGAACCTTTTCCTTGTTTTCTCTCGCCGTTCAAACATTGTTTGGCAACCATCGTCGCCACATATCGAAGGTTCGCTATCCAATGAGATCGGCTTCCAGCAAACGGAACAATGCCTGTGAGGCTCTACCCCGACTCTCGTTCTTGACTTGCTGCCCCTCTTCGAAGCCGCTGCTTGAGCCTGCTTCGCAGTTCTCTTTGCCGCCTTTAGGATGGTATCTTTCCTGCTAGCCATTAGACTCTCACCTTGGTGCCCTCGAAATCATCCCCTTCTAGTGATTTCTTGATTAATTGAGTGTCTCTGCCATCAAGCACATCCAGAGGCATGGCATGGTCAACAGCCTCGCCCACGCCAATGGGGTCAACGACCTGGGAAGTCCCTGCCTCTGCATGTTCTGGCGGCCCCACTATCTCTTGCAATTCTCTAAGTGTTAGCTCATCGAAGGGTTCTGCTTCAGGATTGTCTCTGGGGTCTTGTGAATAGACGCGAGAGACATTAGTCGCTATAACGCACTTCTCAGCACCGCTTTGTATCGCCAACCTAATCGCAACTGCATCGGTGGTTTGCCCTGGCTCGGTACCCCCCATTACGACAACATCACAATTATCTAATTCTAGAGTCGCTTCTGCTGTACTTTCTGGAATTTTTCTTGATACTGCCAGACCCGCTTCTGAGATGGCCTCTCTGACAATGGTTGCGTTGAGCCTCGTAGCTGCAATTCCAATCCGGTCCAAGTGAGCCACATCTTCAATAAATGACTTGGCTAATTCTATTCCCTCCCTAGCCGGGGCTCCACCCCCAACCACCAAGGCAACCTTTGACCCCGACTCTACACTTGCAACAATTACCTTGACCAAACTCTGTAACCAGTTGTGCCTCTCTTCGACTTCTGGCCTGAGCAAGCTCCCGCCGAGCGCAACAACAACCGTCGCCATCGACCATAGGTTGGCACCTTGCCTTTCAATACGTATGCTCTACTGACGCTGAAGGGTTGAAATGCCGCCCGTGATGGCAAATCACGGAGGAGTAGCATGTCTGACGAGATAGCCCAGCAGCAGCGCATGCTCCGACTCAAGAAGTCACTGGCTGAACTCTCCGGAATGAGGGGCATGGGAACTGAGTTGGTCACCGTCATAATCCCTCCTGACAGAATGATTAGCGATGTTCGTCAACACCTTGGAAATGAGGCCGGACAAGCTGCTAACATCAAGTCAAAATCCACGAAGAAACATGTTACTGACGCCATAGAATCAGCAATCTCCACAATTAATCGTTACAAGACGCCCGGAGAGGCTGGAATTGCAATTTTTGTCGGCCACGTGATTGTTGGAAACAACAAGACTAGACTGATGTCGATAGTAATTGATGACCCCCCAGAACCATTTCCATCATTCAGGTACAGGTGCGATTCAACATTCGAAATCAGCCAGTTGGAAGAGATGCTAATCGATCGAACTTCGTATGCCCTTTTCGTGATAGACAGATCAGAGGCAGCTTACGGCCTGGCATCAGGAAAAAGGCTCCATTGCCAAGAACACATCACTTCGCTAGTCCCCTCGAAGCATGGCAGAGGAGGTCAATCCGCACAAAGGTTCGAGAGGCTGATCGAGGAGGCTGCTCATAACTTCTTCAAGAAAGCAGCAGAAAGAGCGTCAAACTATTGGCTCCCAATGGTTCAGGATCTGAAGGGAGTAATCATCGGAGGACCCGGGGCAACAAAGGACTTCGTCGTTAAGAATGACTACTTTCATCACGAAATAAAGAAACTGATTGCCGAACCTTTCTTTGATGTCGGTTATTCTAACGAAAGCGGCCTAAGGGAATTGATTCAACGTGCCGGCTCAACGATGGATCAGATAGAGCTAGATGTGGAACGGACAATCGTCGATGAATTCTTGCAGGAGGTGATGAAATCGAACCCCAAGGCGACTTATGGGGAGTTGATGATTCGTTCAGCACTGGACCAAGGTGCAGTTTCCACCCTTCTACTATCGGAGTCTCTAACACAGAGGAGAGTCACGTGGTTATGCAAGGCTTGCAAGAACGAGTGGGTAACGACGCATGAAAAGTCCAGTGAAAATCCACCCTGCCCTGAGTGTAAATCAGACAAGGTCATTGAGGACGAGGAGAACTCAATGGATCTGATCGACGAACTAACAATATTGGCTGGCCACACTTCCGCAAAGGTTCGGCTAATCTCGCTGGATACCGAGGAGGGTTCGACACTCAATACGGCCTTCGGAGGAATTGCCGCACTGTTGAGGTACCCTATTTCTTGAGGTGATTTGAATTAGAGAGCTAATTGATGAGATGACCCCAATCTTATCCAAAGCTATGAAATCACTGCAGGTGGATGATTCAGCGTGGCTTCCACTAATCGGAAGGGCAACAGTTGAGGGCCATGGGGATGCCGCCCTTCCATGTCATTCTCTGGCAAGTAGGTTGAGAAAATCACCCCAGGATATCGCAGAGCAAATTTGTTCTCTCGTAAAGGAAGATTTAGCCCCCATTGCAAACGCCTCATCAATTAGTGGATTCGTTAACTTCAGTGCAAAACCCGCATGGCTCTCAAAATCCCTCTCGATGCTCCTCACTGATCCAAGATTAGGCATCAAGTCAGAAAGGCCACTTACATTTGCCATAGACTATTCTGCCCCTAATGTGGCCAAGGAAATGCACGTAGGTCACCTGAGATCCACGGTGATAGGGGATTCAATTGTCAGAATGCTCGAGTTCAAGGGACATAGGGCGATCCGAGAGAATCACGTAGGAGACTGGGGTACCCCATTCGGGATGTTGATCGAACATCTTCTAGATCTCGGCGAGGATCAGGCGGCAAATGAGTTGGGAGTGGGGGACCTGGATTCATTCTACAAACAGGCCAGGGCAAAATTTGTCTCAGATGATGAGTTTGCAAACCGATCTAGAAGTAGAGTAGTACTTCTACAGGGGGGCGATTCGGAGACTCTCCGTCTCTGGAGGGTACTGGTTGATGAATCAATGAGGTACTTCAACGAGGTTTACTCAATGCTCGGGGTCCTACTAACGGATGAAGACATCAGGGGTGAGTCTAGCTACAGGGACTTACTTCCCGAGGTCGTTGAACGACTCAAGGATGCAGGAATGCTAGAGGAGAGTGAGGGTGCAGACGTGGTGTTCCCGGGTGGATGGGTCAATCGGGAAGGAGACCCACTTCCGATGATTATCAGGAAGGCAGATGGCGGCTACAACTACAGCACTTCAGATCTGGCTTGCATAATTGATAGGGTCGAGAGGATAGGTTGTGATGGGTTTCTGTATGTAGTGGGAACACCTCAGAAGCAGCACTTCGAGATGGTTTTCCAGGTCGCTATCCAAGCCGGATTTATGGATCATAATCATCAAGCAATCCATGTCAATTTTGGCTCAGTTCTAGATGTCGATGGGAAGGTTCTCAAGAGTCGTGAAGGCGAGGTAATCAAGTTACACGATCTACTTGATGAGGCGATTAGAAGGGCAGAGGAGGCAATCAATCAGAAGAACCCAGAACTGGTTGGTGAGGAGAGGAAGAAGGTCGCAAGAACAGTGGGTATTGGTGCAGTGAAGTATGCAGATCTCTCCACTGAAAGGACGAAGGACTACGTTTTCGATTGGGAGAGAATGCTATCCTTCGAGGGAAATACGGGCCCATACCTACAATACGCATACGCCAGAATTTGCAGCATCTTCAGGAAGTGGGGCGGAGAAAGAGAGTCACTTAGAGAGAACTTCGAGTCTTTACTGCAAGATGACCTTGACCTCCTCACAACTGAAGAAATGAAACTATCTCGCCGACTTGTAGAGTTCCCGTCCATCATGGATGACTCCATCTCTACATTTAGTCCTCACAAACTTTGCAAACACCTACACTCGGTAGCATCCTCATTTGCATCCTTTTACGAAAATTGTAGTATTCTGAAGGAGGAGAACGATGACCTATCCAAAAGACGTCTTGCCTTGTGCGATCTTACTGCCAGAGAGCTCCAATTGGGATTGGGGATCATGGGCATTGATGTTCCAGAGAGAATGTGAATCTAGGCATGTTCAAAATATGCAACCTCTCGCCTTCTCCATGGTTGGAGTAGGTGACAAGGCCCCCGATTTTATATTGAAGAACACCGCAAAAGAAGCAGTAAAGCTGTCTGAACAACGCGGAAAGACTGTGATTTTAGCATTCTATCCGGGTGCATTTACTGGTGTTTGCGACAAAGAGATGTGTTCTTTTCAAGAAAATCTCGCTAGCCTGAATGATGCCAATGCGACTGTTTTGGGCATTAGCGTAGACTCCCCGTGGGCAAATGCAGAGTTCGCGAGGAGGTACAACTTAGAATTCGAATTACTTTCAGACCTAGAAAGAGATGTAGTCGAGTCATACGATGCCAAATTCGTAGGACTCGGGGGCCTCGATGGTTATGTCAGTGCAAATCGTGTCATCATCATCATTGACAGCGAGGGTACGGTCCAGTATCGATGGGTTGCTGAGAATCCTGGTGTCGAGCCAGACTACGAAGAAATTGTCTCCTTCTGCTCTGCCTAGCCCCAAGCAAGGTGACGAACTAAGGAACCGTAGATTATCCCAGAAACAGCAAGACTCTCTTCGTTGAACCTATCCATGTTGTCCAAGTAGGTGTGGTATTCTGATGAGCCGGAGCCATAACACATCATTGCCAAGCCAAAATCGCCCGCTTCTTGGTGAATCCCAAACACGAATGGAGCATGATCCGAGTTGTATGGCATCTCCTCGGAGTCGAGTTCCCTGACGCTAATACTGTATTTCTCGTAAAGTTCTGGTTGCGATTTGGCAAACTCGCTAACCAAACCCTCGATGTGTTTCACATCCGTCGGACTGTTCCCCTGCAGAGTCACCCCGGAGTTCCTCTCGGAATCAACGTGGTTCATATCCAGGTTGATGTAAAGTCTTAGGTTATCCTCCAACATTTCCCTATGTTTGCTGACCCACTCCGATGACCCCCAGAGTCCTTCTTCCTCTCCTCCCCATGTGCAGAAGTAGATAGTCAAACCAGGATCTCCAAGTTCTTCTTGCAACAAACCGAATTGCCTGGCCATTTCCATTACGGTTGCAGTTCCTGCAGTGTTGTCCACGGCACCTTGGCCATTGTATACGGTGTCATGATGAGCGCCAATTACAACCAACTCCTCGGTCTCACCCTCGATAATCCCACAAGGTACGTGGACGTTACCATTGTTCTGATTGTCAACGTCTATCCGGAATTCTAGCATCCCTTCTGATTCGACTACCTGATCGCGGATTATCTCCCCCACACTCTTTGAGACCATCACGAATCCGATGTCATAGGGCCTTTCCTCAAACTGGGTGATATCGAGAGATTTCGAGTAGGGGACACAATCATCAGCAACCAACTCGTCACAATTTTGTCTGGAATTTATCGTTATCAAACCTCTCAGGCCATTCTCTTGGGCTCGCTTCATCAGGACTGTGTTGCTCTCCGTCCCCGGACCCCCATTCTCGCCATCCAATAGCCATACCAATCCAACACCATTACTCGCTGCACTCCAATCCTGTGTTTCATTTCCCATCGCCAAGTCAATCACGTTGACATCACTACTGGCTGGGATATCCACGCTTCCGCTGTACCCCTGGACGACGAAATCGGACCTATGTTCGAATTGCAACTCGTCCCTGTCTAGATCGGCAACAGAGCAAGGGGCGGGACCTCCGAAAATACCACCAACGTTTCCTGGAATGCAGATCATCATTTCGAATGTGTTACCCATGTAGTAAAGTGGGACATCAAACTCTTCGAGAGTAGAGGGCAATCCGCTATTCGAGAAATTGGTCTTAATCGATTGAGCAGCGTTCTCCTCTTCCACCGTTCCTGAGAGCCTCCCACCCCAGTCAGGATCTCCTAGGTCCACCAACCCCTGGGCATACGCCCTAGTTTGGTTGGTGTCGAAGTCAATCAACTCGTATTCCTCCTCTCCCTTGATCCATTTTGCTAGATCATCCCCGAACAATAAACCCCCCCCTGCTGCTCCAAGGACAATCATCCCTACAACAAAAATTGTGGAAGTCGACTTCCCAAAAATAGGTGACAATTCAGTCATGTTATGGCAATTGAACTCTTTCCACCACTATTGAACCCATTCCAGAACAGGTCATGGTGGGCATCAATCTTCAGCTCGGACCTCTTCACCGGTCCATCTTTTGCCTAAGGAATGATCAACTTCTAACTGGTCCAGTATCCTCGCCACAACAAAGTCGACCAGATCTCCAATGTTTCTAGGAGAATGGTAGAAACCCGGACTAGCTGGAAGGATTACTACTCCCCACTCGGAGAGGTTGAACATTGCTTTCAGATGGGGGGTGGAGTAAGGGGCCTCCCTTGGAACTATGACCAGCTTCCTCCTCTCCTTCATTGCCACTAGGGCACTTCTGGTTGCCAGATTGTCACTAATTCCGGCAGCTATCTTTCCTATGGTTGTTCCACTAGCCGGACATATGACGTAAGCATCGAATCTAGCAGAACCAGATGCTGCTTTAGCTGCAAGGTTGGCATTATCTTCAAGGGTCACACCTTCCCTATCGGCCAATTCGCTCGGCGTTATCCCACATTCAAGATCCAGATTAATGGCCCCGGTGCTAGTTACTATCAGGTTCACAGACCAATTGTGTTCCACCAGCGCTTCAATGAGCCTGACGCAGTACTGTGCTCCAGAAGCCCCAGTTAGTGCTACGACTGCCTCAGGCATGCCATCGCGGCATACACCACTCCATTCAATGGTTTCCCAACCTCACAACGACTCTTCTAGGCACTCTGCAAGGAATTCATACTCTTCGACACTGTTGTAAAGTTGCGCTGATATTCTGATGTACCGCCTTCCATGGTGCCTCCATGGAAAAACAGGTACTTGCACCCCAAACTCGTCCAGCAGATAGTTGTGGTAGGGATCCCCTTCCATGCTCATCGGGCCCACATTCCCCTCTCCGGGCATCTCCACTGACGCTATCGATGAGACCAGTGAATCTGGAACCGGCTCTGTGGTCCCAAGTGCATCGCAGAGAATCTTCCTCCCCTTGAGTGCCAATTCCCGGTTTCTTTCCATTATCTGCGGCCAACCGCCCTCCACTAGTCCACCTAGGAAATCGATTGCTAGGGGAATGCATAGCCAGGGGGTGGGGTCTTGTGTTCCAGGCCATCCAAATTCAAATTCGAACTTTTCTTGGTCTGTTCCTTCGAAGCTAGCACCGTGACTGATACTAAGCGGCCTAACCATCTTCTTTAGATCGGATCTGATGTGGAGAAAGGCAGAACCTTTCGGGGTGCAGAGCCATTTGTGACAATTCCCTGTGCAGTATGCCGCATCTAGTTCACTGAGGTTTAGAGGCACGATACCTGGGCCGTGTGCCGCATCAAGAAGAACATCTACTCCAGAAGACTGCAACTCTCCGACGAGCCTTTCGAATGGCATCCTTAGCCCTGTGGCGCTAGTCACGGTATCCACCATGGCTAGCACGGTTCTTTCGGTGACAGAGCCCATGACCAGATCTACGATTTCATCCTCGCTTCCGACTCTGAATGGTACTTCTGCAACCACTGTCTTCGCGCCTGCCCTCTCGGTAACGAAATCGACCGCATTCCAGCATGCCTGGTAGCTGTGGTTGGTGACTATAATCTCGTCACCCGGTTGAAGTACAAGGCTTCTGAGTACTGTGTTCACACCTTCTGTGGTATTCTTCACGAATGTCATGCCCCTAGGGTCAGCATTCATGAATTCTGCAAGTTTTTTTATTGAGGAGCCGATCAGAGGGGTGTAGTCCCTTTCAAAGAACCTGACCGGGTCACTCTCGATGATTCCCCTAAGTCTACTTTGCTCCTCAAGAACCGCAATTGGCGTAGCTCCGAAGGAGCCATGATTAAGGAAACAAGTCTCTTTAGAGAGCATCCAGTGCTTAGACAAATCACTTCTGACTGGCCGGTTCACACCACCATCTCCGGACTCCAATCTACAGGATTCTTAGGCTCTCTTCCCAGGTACTCTTCACAGGTCAGCCTCAGGCTCTTCTCAATTCTCATGAAGTCTATTGGAATGCCCTTCTTGTCTTTCCCATAACCTAGGTGGGAAAGGCTGGTATGGGTTCCTGCGGGAATGCCGCAGCATTCCAGATCTTGCACCCTGGTGCCGGGAGTGTCTATGTTGATTGACATCCCATGGCGGCTAACCCAGTGGAGGAATGATAGCCCGATTGAGCAAATCTTGTGACCATCGACCCACGCTCCTTGCATCACTTCATCTTTGTAAGCTGAAACTCCGCATTCTGCAAGCGCGGCAATCGCCCAATCTTCCAGCCTACCAATTACCCCTCTAACACTCTGTTCTCCGATTTCCCATTTTACAATAGGATATACGACAAGCTGGCCTGGTCCATGCCACGTTATTCCTCCACCCCTGTCCGTTAGGCAAGTTGGGTATCCATCGACGACCACATTGTCACGGACCGCCTTTGGTCCAATTGTCACCACTTCTGGATGTTCGACGAAGATCAAGGTGTCACCGATCTCATCTGAAATCCTCCTTTTTTGCAGATCCTTCATCGACTCATACATTACTTGATAATTCACTATCCCGCACCGTAGTACTTCGATTCCGTCCATTCGAAACCTCAATTGATGTGGATGGCGTGACCGAGGGTCTTGAGGACGCTTTCGTGGAATGCCTCGGACATGGTTGGATGCGCGTGCACAGTACCCGCCACGTCCTCAAGCAAAGCTCCCATCTCCAGAGCCAACACGAACTCAGAGTGCAACTCTGCAACATGACTTCCCACTGCTTGTACTCCAAGGATCACATGATCCGATTCTCTGGCCGTTACTCGTATGAAACCCCCTGTCTTCTCAGCCTCCAGACTCAATGCTCTGCCATTTGCAGCAAGTGGGAACTTGCCCACAATGACATCCTCCCCTCTTTCTTCAGCTTCATCAGGAGTAAGTCCTACAGACACTATCTCTGGTTCGGTAAAGACGATCGCAGGGATGGCTATCTTGTCGAATTCTCGTTTGTGACCAGCAATGATCTCGGCCACCATCTCCCCTTCTGCACTAGCCTTGTGGGCAAGCATTGGCTCGCCAGATACATCTCCAATTGCATATACCCCGGGAACTGATGTTCTGCATTGCCTGTCGGTTCTGATGAAGCGTCCCGAACCATCCATCCTAATTCCGGTGTTTTCCAGTCCCCAGCCTTTGGTGTTGGGCTTCCTTCCCACCGTGACTAGAACCTTGTCCACCTTCACCTTGTGCTCAGTTCCATCTTTTTCAAATGTTAATTCGGCCTTCTTCGATGCACCCCTGCCCTTGATTTCTACGCCCCTGGCAAGTGCATCGGTATGGACTGAGACCTTGTGCTTCTTCAGCCATAGTTCCAGAGGTCTCCGGATTTCCTTGTCCATTATGGCCAAGACGCTACTCATCCCCTCGACAACAGTAATTTCGGAACCAAGCTTAGCCAGAGCGCAGCCCAATTCGAGTCCGATGTACCCTCCTCCGACAATTGCAACGCTCTTAGGCAACGACTCTAGATCCAATGCCCCGCTTGAGGAGAGGACAAACTCCTCGTCACATGGCATGAATGGCAAATCTATGTGGCTAGAACCAGTAGCAATGATGACATTCTCTGCCTCTATTTTCACACTGCCACTGCTAGATTCTACTATGCAACTCTTGGGCCCATCGAAACTTGCCCATCCCTTGATCAGCTCAGCGCCCGCTGCTTTCAGTAGCCCCTCCACGCCCTTGTTCAACCTATCAACGATGGAGTCCTTCCAAGATACCAGGCCAACCATATCAACTTCGGCCTCACCTTTGACAGAAAGTCCCATGTGCCCACCATCAGCAGAATGCTGCCGAAGTGACTCAAACCTCTCTGCAGCATGGATTATTGCCTTGCTAGGGATACACCCCCTGATCAGGCAAGTACCCCCTGCCTTGTCGCCCTCGACAACAATCGTATCAAGTCCCAGTTGCGCTGAGCGGATTCCCGCCACGTAACCCCCCGGTCCAGCACCAATTACCAAGACCTGGCATTTGCGTGAATCTGCCATTTTAGTCCCTCACATGAAAATGAGTGCTGGGTTTTCCAGCATTCTCTTGAGGTGCTGAATTAGGGAAGCCCCATCCGCTCCATCGACCACTCGGTGATCAAAGGCGCTTGAAAGGTTCATAATTCTCCTGATGACTATCTTGCCATCCTTGACAACAGGCATCTCTCTGGCCTTGTGAACCCCAAGGATAGAAACCTCTGGGTGATTGATGATCGGGGTCGCCCCTAGTCCTCCTTCCCTCCCCAGGCTTGTGATCGTGAAAGTGGATCCGGTAAGCTCGTCCAGACTTGCACTACCATCTCTCGCAGATCCGGATACTCTCTGCATTTCTGATGCAGCGTTCCAGATGTCCATGGCCTCAACGTGCTTAACCACGGGGACATACAAACCTCGCTCAGTCTGAGTCGCGATTCCTAGATTCACAGCCCCCTGCCTATTCACAACTCCACTCTCATCATCGAAGTGCGCATTGCATTCGGGGTGCTGGGGCATGATTTTGGCAAGAGCCAGCATGATGAATGGGAGATATGTCAACTTCGGTTGAGAATCGTCCTTCGTCATGTTTAGGACTTGTCTCAAAGACTCTAGCTCGGTAATATCGACCTCTTCGAAATATGAGAAGTGTGGGATTCTGCTCTTCGAGAGGCTCATTTGCTCAGAGATCTTTCTCCTTAGTCCCACCACCTTCACTGGAGTAACCTCGGTCCTCTTAACGGAGTAGGCCATAGGTGCGGCCCCTGCAACTGCTCCGCCTGCAGCAATGAAAGCATCCAAATCAGCATGCCTGATCCTACCAGCCGGACCAGATCCTCTAACGGTCGATAGATCAACGTCATTCTCTCTAGCCCTCTTTCTAACCGCAGGACTAGCAAGGACTCGCCCGGTTGTTGGTTGGGATGGCGCCTTGGATGCAGGTGCCGGAGTAGGTGCCGGAGTAGGTGCCGGAGCAGGTGCCGGAGTAGGTGCCGGAGTAGGTGCCGGAGCAGGTGCCGGTTCAGGTTCCGACCCCGCACCCCCATCATCATTGCTCGATACTTCCCCCTCACTCTCCGTTGCTCCTCCTCCGGTTTCGATTTCCAGAAGAGTTGTTCCAACTGCAATCATGTCTCCCACGCCACCACTTAGGGAATCTATCACCCCACTTCTGGGAGATGGAATTGTCACTGTTGCTTTGTCCGTCATTACATCCACAATGGGGTCGTCCTCAGAGACAGAATCGCCAACCGAAACGTGCCATTGGACTACCTCTCCTTCGACTACTCCCTCTCCAATATCGGGCAACTTGAATACGAAATTTCCCATCTCACTCCTCCTGTGTTTTCACTATCGCCGCTGCGATTCTAGATGGTCCGGGCATGTAATCCCATTCAGTAGTATGGGGGAATGGCGTATCCCAACCAGTCACCCTCTCAATGGGTGCCTCAAGGTGGTAGAAGCACCTCTCCAGTATGGAAGCTGCCATTTCCGCACCGAATCCACTTGTTTTCGGGGCCTCATGGACAATTACACACCTGCCTGTCTTCTCGACTGAACTTACAATTGCCTCCCTGTCCCAGGGGACGAGGGTCTGCAGGTCAATCAGGTCACATGACACTCCACTGTCCCTAATTGCTTGTTCACAAACATGAACCATCGCGCCCCATGAGATTACCGTGCAATCGCTTCCTTGTTGCGCCACCCTTGCCTCTCCAAGTGGGATTCTGTAGTGGCCTTCGGGAACTTCTGCCTCTGGATGCTCAGACCATGTTGGTACGTTGTGAGGGTCACCATAGAATGGCCCCCGGTAACACCTCTTCGGCTCGAAGAAAACCACTGGATCATTGCACTCAATTGCGCTAATTAGCAGACCCTTGGCATTGTAAGGGGTTGAGCAGTAAACTACCTTTAGCCCAGGGGTGTGAGTGAATTGGGACTCTGGGGATTGTGAATGGTGGTGCCCCCCTCTAATCCCGCCTCCAGCCGGAGTCCGTAGTGTGACAGGAGACCAAAACTCGCCCCCAGATCTGTGTCTAACCTTTGCCATCTCGTTCACAATCTGATCATAAGCCGGAAAGATGTAGTCAGCAAACTGAATTTCTACTACCGGCCTCAGGCCATTCAATCCCATGCCAAAAGCAGTTGCGGCAATGCCTCCTTCCGAAAGTGGCGAGTCGAAAACACGATGGCTTCCATGCTTTTCTTGCAGGCCATCGGTCGTTCTGAACACTCCTCCAAAGTAACCAACGTCTTCCCCGAATATGATTACATCCGGGTCACTATCTAGCATATTGTCGAGAGCGCTGTTCAATGATTGAATCATGTTCATGTTTGCCATTTTCAATCCCCCATCATCTCATCATGCTGCTCCTTAAGGTGCCAAGGCATCTCTTCGTAAACCTCTGTGAAGATTGTGTCTGCCGAGGGATATGGGCCATTGGCCAGGTCTCCGAATTTTACTGCCTCCTTGTAAGCCTCAATCACCTCTCCGTCGATCCTCTCCTCCAGTTCTTTGTGCTGATCCTCGCTCCACTCCCCCAATTTAATCAGATGCTCTTTCAGCCTATCTACCGGGTCCCCGCCGGGCCACTTGGTATGCTCGTCCTTGGGCCTATATCTGCTTGGATCGTCGCTGCTGCTGTGTGCCCCAGTTCTGTAAGTCAGAACCTCTATGTGAGTGGCTCCAGAACCTGATGCGGCTCTCTCTCGTGCCCACTTGGTTACAGAATATAGTGCCAGGAAATCGTTTCCATCCACTCTAATGGAGGCAAGCCCGAAGGGAATGCCTCTAGATGCGAAACTACCCATCCCTGTGGCGAAGTTGGAGTGAGTAGATATTGCCCATTGGTTATTCACCAAATTCAGAATTACCGGGGCGTTGAACACACTTGCGAAATTTAACGCATAGTGGTAATCACCCTCAGCGCTAGCCCCATCCCCTATCCAGGTAATCGTCACTTCATCGAGTCCCTTGTAACTAGATGCAAGAGACACCCCTACCGCCTGGCTGAACTGTGTTCCAACAGGGCTGGAAACAGAAATGAAACGACCCTCTCGATACGAATAGTGTACTGGCATCTGTCTGCCCTTGATGTTGTCTTCTACATTTCCAATACAGTGGCATATCATGCTAACCATGTCCCTGCCCCTGACAAATTGAGCACCCGGCTGTCTGTAAGTTGGGAAAATCCAATCTTGCTCCTCCAAAGCCATTGTTTGGGCTATAGCAACCGCTTCCTCACCCAATGAACGCATGTAGAACGAGAGAAGTCCAGTCCTCTGCATTTTCATCATCCTGTCATCGAAGATCCTCAATCTGACCATGTGCTCCAATCCGGTAAGGAGCTGTTCCGAGGTGAGTCCTGGGTTCCATTCTCCCGAGGCATTGCCATCATCATCAAGCACCCTGACTAGTCCATTAGCCAGTTCCACTGTGTCTTGAAAATGACAATTCTTTGGATCTGGCTTGGGGAAATCCCCAGGTTTCCATGGCCAGTTTTCGAAACTCGCTTCCTCCCCTGGTCTGAATGGGGCGTCTGGAACGTGAATTTTTCCACCGTCGTCCCTAGGAGTCATGTTTCTTCCCTCCGTTAATCATGAATTATCAACCTCTGCAACAACCAATCTCTTCTGTGACATGATGTGACTAACCGCAGAACCAGTAGAGTCCCGAGTAACCACTGGCTCACCGCCCATTGCCTCCTCCCAAAGAAGACCGGCCCTGTAACTCGACCTAACCAGTGGCCCACTAGCCACGGCGCTGAAACCGAGCTCCCTTGCTAGAAGATCCCAGTCTGCAAAATTGCTTGGCTCGGGAAATCTGTCCACAGGAAGGTGCCTGTAGCTAGGCTGAAGATACTGCCCTAGGGTAATCATATCGACCCCGGCATCACGAATCATCTTCATTGCCTCTTCTACCTCTTCGTCTGTTTCTCCAAGACCGACCATTAGGCTAGTCTTGGTTAGTAGATCCGGACGTATCTCCTTTGCCTTCCTTAGAATTTCTAGGGATTGCCCGAATGAGGCCCTGCGATCTCGAACTATTCTATCTAGACGTGGCACGCACTCGACATTATGCGCGAAAACCCTCAGTGGAAGATCGTCCAACATTTCCGCTAGAGCCTCTAGATTTCCGTCTAAATCAGAACAAAGCAATTCTAATCCAACATCCGGACTCTTGCTGGCAACTTCTGTGATGCAATCTCGGTAGTGCATCGCCCCGCCATCTTGAAGGTCATCTCTGTTTACAACAGTAATTACTGCATAGCTCAGTCCCATATTGAAAACTGCATCAGCCAATTCTCCGGGTTCTTCCGTATTTAGCTCCGGAGGGGTCTTCACGGTCCCGACTGCACAGAATCTGCACCCTCTGGTGCATACCTCTCCGGCCACCATAAAGGTAGCAGTACCCCTGCCCCAGCAGTCGTGTACGTTCGGGCATCGTGCCTCCTCGCAAACTGTATTCAATCCATGAGTCACAACATTGCTCTTGGTTTCGTTGTATCTCGACTGAGCCAGGCCAGTGGGAAGAGCGGTCTTGAACCATGATGGAAGCCTCTTCCTCAAGTTTTTCCTTTTCTCCAGAGGGCCTTTCGAACCGGTACTCCCACAACCTGCGAGCGCCTCTGTTCCGGTTTCGATGATTGGCAACCGCCTCTCCATCGTTATCAGCGGATAGAAGAACGACATTAACCGTTCTCATTGAGAAGTCCCGCTTGTTGTGAGCAATCGGTAAAGTGTGGGGTCCCTTGCGGAATGCGTGCGCGGGTCGGTATTGGTCACTGGGGGGGCCAGAAGAATAGGTCGAGAAATTTGCCTGAGGCTTTCAGAAGAGGGCTTCTCAATCGCCATACACTACAGAAATTCCGAACAAGAAGCAAACCAGTTAGCAGAGGAGATAGAGTCTCGTGGTGGAAAGGCAATATCGCTTCAATGCGATCTCAATGATTCCGACTCAGTGAAGGGTTTAATTCACAATGCAACAGATTCACTTGGAACTGTTGTCGGAGTGGTCAACAACGCCTCTCTCTTCTCTTTTGACAGGATTGAAAACCTCTCAGAAGAACTGTGGACAGAACACATGAAAGTAAATGCATTCGCGCCTCTAATCTTGATCGGAGAGTTGTCTAAGTCCGCCAAAGAACCCTCATGGGTGGTGAATGTATTGGATTTCAAGGTTGAATCCCCAAATGCAGATTACTTGTCATACACTGGTTCAAGATTTGCAATGCACGGATTGACCTCTGCACTTGCAATTGATCTTGCCCCAAGAATCAGAGTTAACTCAGTTGCACCCGGGCACGTTCTTACTAGTGACGTCCTAGATGCCGACTCACTAGAGGCAATCCAATCCCAATCCCCATTGGGGTTCGGACCATCTTCACACGATGTCTCTGAATCAGTAGTCTTCTTAGCGAATTCACCCTCGATAACGGGCCAAACCATCTTCGTTGACTCTGGTGAGAGGTTTAGACAGATGGGAAAAGATCCGGCGTTTGACAAGGAGTGAGAATTTTTGGCAATCACAACTCACCATCTTAGTTCTATAATCGGAAAAATCGAGTCTTCCGGTTGGACAACTTTGAGACTAGAGGATGTTGTAATGGAACTAGACATTGGAGCCCATGATCACGAGAAGGGGGTGAAGCAACCCGTAAGATTCGATATCGAAGTTCTGCTCGAAGGAGCCGAACCACCGATCAATGATCAGATCGGAGACGTGCTAGACTACGAGTATCTTCATCGCTCGATAGAAAAAGCAACTTCCCACAGGTCAGCCCTAATGGAGACAATAGCATCTTCGATTCTGGAATCTATACTAATTCCAGAAAATGTTGTAGCCGGGGTGGTATGCTTGACCAAGGTTTCTCCAATGGGATTTGATGGCAAATTTGGCTGCACACTTGCAAGGGTAAAATCCAGATTTGAGAATTAATGGTGCAGGGGATGGGATTCGAACCCATGAAGCACTAAGCACCGGAGCTTAAGTCCGGCCCCTTTGACCAACTCGGGTACCCCTGCAGCCTAACGAGCACCGACTTTCGATTTCAACCGAGCGGACGATAACGTGCAATAACCGACGCATCCACTACTCCAAACTCCCGAACTCTTTAACATCCCGGATGCGGCGCACAATCGTGCGAAATCGCAATCCCCACTCCTCTGTACGTCAAACTACACTGGTCTCACTGTCGTTGATATTATTGATGCTGATTCCCACTGGCTTCGATTTGGAACCATCAGAACTTCCCGATTACAAGAGATTCAATGCCTCAGAAAGCGCCCCCGACGCCAACTTGTACAAGTTATACTTCGTACAACCGGGTCAGAACCAGACTGCTGGGATGGACGGGCTGATCAGTACTCAGCCCCCCGAAGGGAACGAGGATCAGGAAGTGGCAAGCGCCTTGGATGACGATGTCCAATTTATGACAATTTCATTGATGTCATCGATGGATTTCTTTGGGAGGAAGTTCCATGCGAATGACTCATACTACATCCCAGTAGAACTATTCCTGAAGTCCGAAGGGTCACAGAATTCAAATGTCGATTGGACAGTTTCCATTATGACGTCAGAGAGAACTATCGGTTCCACAACTTACTCCGGTTCAGTCTGCTCCTCATCATTTGGCAGTAGTTGTGATTTTGATCATGAGATCATCGACGTAGGCATAGGAAATTCCGAATCCTTCCAAGTGGGGAAAAACGAGAGATTAATCATCAGGGTTAGGGCAAGCATGTCTGGATGCGACAGTAGCGACAGCCCTTTCGGCGGGTCTAGTTGTTCAGCAGATGTTGCATTCAACAACATCGACAACGAGCCAAACAAATTCTCCAAGATGGAGGCAAATGGGAACGCTCTGATGAATAGCATCATTGTAGTTCAGAGAGAAGGTGCAAACATTGCCGAGGGTTCTGAGATAGACTGGTACCCTAATGACATTGTCGAGGACCGGGAGATGCAGTTTTCCATAGATGCTATCAGTGCCTTTGGGAGAGCGGACATCTCCAGAGTCGACATACTCATGAGGGGCCCGGATGGGAACTATGAGGTCGATGAGAGAATCACTGGCGATATGGAGGATATCGAGGATTCCAGCACAGGAATATTTGGTAAATTCCTCTTTACCTACGATAGTGGACTTTCACCTGGTGAGTATACTGTATTTCTCAGGGTTCGGGATGTCGGTGGTAACGAAATAGAGATCGAGCATGAACCAATAGAGATGCATCAGTTTGGTGTTTCACTGAAGCATCGTTTCGACCGTTCAATAGAGTACTTCGCCCCCGGCAAGGTCACCCCAGTCCCCATGGTTCTAGTCCACAGGGGGGACTCCACCAAGTCGATGACCGTGGAACTGGAGGTTCTGACAAATCTAGGTAGCTCCTGGTTGGTTGAGTTCGATTCACCAGCAGGGTACGAGATGAGCTCCGGAGGCACAGTGATTAATCCAACTGTGACGCTCACAGCCCCAGATGATTTGACTGGGATGCCGAAGAAGATTGAGATTAGAGCAGTAGCCGAGGCGGATGTGGATGGGGTTATTTCGGTCGTCCATCAGGATACCCTCGTACTGAACGTGGAGAAGATTGACGTCTATCAACCTCCGGTAGTCTCAGTGTGGTCCGAGGATCACAAAATACCAATAGCGAATTCTTCCAGAGGTGACGCTCTTGATTCGACCATTCCCAGATTCGCTGAATACGGTGAATTCAACCCGTTTATTTTGGAGATTTTCAATACCGGTTTCGATGCTGACACCTTTAGAATCGACATTCTGAAAAGATCCAAATCAATCTTCCAGTTGCACGATAATCTAACCGGCCAGAGGATTCTTCAAGATGAGGGGGACGGAACTTTCCACACCCCACTTCTGGAGAGGCACAGCACAAAGGTCCTGATTCTCGGAGTGAAGCCAAGCCTGGATAGGGAGGACGAGGATATTGGGGAGATTGAGATAGAAGTAATCAGCGGAGGCAATGCCTCAACCACAACTACTGTTTCATTCACAATTCAGAGGACATATGGGATTAGGGGTGAGGTCTCACAGGATTGTGACGGGACTCCCCTCGGACACATGAAGGTGGCACTATGCGCACCCGGTCAGGATAGGCCCGTATTGGACTTCAGAGCACGGTTGACCAATAGTGAGACGGATTTGGAAGCAGCATCGTGGTGGTTGCTTCAAAACCCCTCTACATTGAAGGAAAATACGGACAGGAACCCAGCATACGGGCAATGGGATTTCAGAATAACAAACTCTGATGGGGAGGCAGTCCCAAGGGTTTCCCTTGGTCCAGGGGACTTCACCGAGGTCTTCATCAGCGCAACTCTGACCAATCAAGTAGAGGTGGGGAACCACACCGTATATCTTAGGGTAGTCGAGGACATAGAGGAAGATGAACCAAGATATTTCGATCTCCCAATGACTTTTGAGATTGAAGCAGATCAACCGATGTTGGAGATAGTGCAGGTTTCCCAGAACACCAAACTTGCCCCTGGCAATGACTATTCCATCCAGATGAAGGTGAAGAATGAGGGCAACAGTCCGATGACCGTTCTTCTGGAAGCCGATGTAGATGAGACTGGTTGGGACGTGAGCATCGGTGGCCTTTCCGGGTCTCCCTTGATAGAAATTGAAGCCTTTGAAGAGGCAACCTTCACAGTCGAGGTTTCCGTTTCCAGTTCAGCAAACAATGGGGACTCAATCCCAATCACGGTTACTGCTACCCCTCTGGACACGGAGCAGAGCTTCTCAGAGTCTCTAACTGCCAAGTTCACCCTTACGGCTATTGTTGAGATCGGTTCGTTCGTAGATATTATCGTCAACGAAATGGCCCATCCCCGCCCAATCACCCTTGTTCTTATTTTGGTCAGTGTTCTATTGCTATTTGCCGGAATTCAGAGCAGGCTCAATAGGAGGAGGTGGGCAGCTCAGATGAGCATGTTGGAGTCACTCTCTGAAGATGAGGTAAAGGTCGAAGAAAACACCACTGAGATTCCCGCTCCTGTCACGGTTGAGGAAGAACACAGTGGACCAGACAGGTACGATGATGACGATGTCGAGCTATTGTAGTCTGCAAATGTACGAACGACGCTCCATTCTTCTTAAGACCCGGAGTTAGCGGCCTACAAAATGAGACTGGCATCCATGCAGTTAGCAACTTCAAATTACGAAGAATCTAGAACTATGGGAAAGAAGACCTCAGCCACATCTCTAGTATTCTTGCTTCTCATGACTGGGGCAGCCTCAATGCAGATATCCGTCTTCGAGGTTTCTGCTACTGTGAACGACCAGGATGCAGACGGACTCCCATATGGGATTGAGTTCCTGATCAACACCCAGCCTCAGGATTGGGACTCGGATAACGACGGCCTCCCCGATGGATGGGAATGGCAATATGGATTGGACCCGCTGTCATCATTGGGTGAAAACGGCTCCACGGGAGACCCTGACTCCGACGGCCTCACAAACCTGAACGAGTATCTTTTCGGAATCCCCTCGGGTTGGGATGAACCCTCAACTACAAACGTCTTGGACAATGGTGTTTGGTGGAATGGCACTATTCCCGTCTCAAACTGGGATGAGGAGAGTGCCATGCAAGTTATACAGGGTTCAGGGTCAGATGGCGCAGACGAGGACCCAGTAGGAAATATCTGCACTGATACGTTCGATAACGATCACGATGGAATGGTTGATTCTCATGATTCCGACTTTGATGGAGATGCCGATTGCAGCTCCAATGATGATGATGGGGACGGAATCGAAGACGAGGACCCCAATGGTTGGGATTCCGATGGCGATGGGATGCCAGATGGTTGGGAGGTAGCAAATGGACTCGATCCAACCTCAAACTCAAACCAAGATGGGACCTTTGGAGACCCTGACTCAGATGGACTATCGAACATTTACGAGTACGTCAACCCAGCATGGGGGACAAGGAATGGGACGACATTTCCACCTACTCAGTACTTCAGACCTGGCCCAATCAACATGACGATTACCGAGTCACCTTGCAATCCAGTACTTTCACTCGGTCCGGGTGGGTGTGGAATTTTTACTGCAGAGGTCGATGGAATAACCCAGACCGACCCTCAGAACAACGATACCGACGGAGACGGGCTGAATGACTCTATGGAGGCACTCGTCTTGCTCACCGACCCAACCTCGCCAGATACTGACTCGGACGGAATTCTCGATGGAATAGAATTCAACGGTTCTTACGGGGATCCCGCCCAGGGGTCTGACCCTAGGAGCAATAACACGGATGGAGATCATTTGGATGATGGTGACGAGGATCTGAACGGAAATGGTGTGATTGATCCTGGTGAGACTGATCCAACTAGAATCAACGACGAAGGCGATTTCGATGGAGATGGTCTACAAAATTGGGAGGAGAACAATTCCTGCACTCTATGGAACGTTTCCGATTCGGATGGGGGCGGGATAAGTGATGGTGACGAAGGATTCCCCGGACAGACCGACCCGTGCACATCCATTTTCGAACTCGTCTTCACAATCATCTTCTGGGACTCAGATGCTGATACGCTAACCATCAACTCCACTGAGGGGATTAATCCCAACCCTGTCGATTGGAGAGGAAACGCCCCGTTGGCCTACTTCGTGTCTTCCAATGGGTCGCGGACACCGTTCAGCTATGCCTCCTTGGAGGAACCATCATTCCTGAAGGGAGTGGATACAGAACCTCCAGCAGGAGCAACAACGATTTCATTTATCAACGGATCTTGGTGTTGGGACGCTTCTGCCAATGCTACTAATGACCCATGGTGTGATGATGACTACAAGGACACCGACGGCGATGGACTTGCAGACTGGGAGGAATTGACAGCAGCATGGGGCTACCTATCCGATCCTACCCTATATGATAGCGATGGAGATGGCGTAAATGACCTATCTGAAACTCTGAATCTAACAGACCCTAGAGAGCCATGTCACAACCTTCTGGATACCGATGGGGACGGCCTCAACAACTACTTCGAGAATACCACTGGGTGCTCAATGATTTTCGGCATCGGTGGTTTTGGCTTCGGTGGTAATTTCACGTCTGATGTTTGGTTCACTCTTTGGAACGTTGCAGATACTGACAATGGGGGGGTAGAGGATGGTCAGGAATATCTAGACGGGACAAATCCCCAGGACAATCCAGACGACGATATCAATCCTCTTGATACCGATGGGGATGGTATTCCCGATCTAATAGAGCAGGAGTTGGGAACTGACTGGCTTGACCCCGATTCTGATGGTGGCGGAATTCCCGATGGTGAAGAATGCCCAGAGGATTTCTGGGTTCTGGATTGTATCGGATCCCCAAGTGACCCCTTCAATCCAATTGACGATATACAGGAGAACGCACTGATGTTCACTGCCACAAATAGCTCCGAAGGCCTGGATCCAACTCTCAAACACTACTGGAGATGGCATACCTATGACTTCTACACAGGGGTATCATGGGGTGTGAATAGTACCCTTGTGGGCAATACCCAGGTTATCCCAGAATTCTCCACGGAACAAGGGGTTGCAGACCAGTCTTTCTGGAACCATTCAGGTCCACTGTCGTGGGAGATAATCTTCGATGAAGCCGGATACATCGGACCCGGTCAAGAACTAATTCAACCCTACAATGTTGTCAATTTCACAACCTGGGTGGATAATTCAGCAGGACTTAATTTCTCCAACTATACTCGTGACATAATCGTTGACAGTGCTGTCATTGAGGCCCTATACGTCAATGCTCCTGAGGTTATTTTGTCAGCTGCAATCAGAGATAATTCCACAGCCTTCGCTGATTCTGATTACGGAAAGGACCTACCTCAAGAATTCATGAACAATTCGGGCTTCGTTGCAAATCTTACCCAGGACGTTCTTGATCAGTCAGGGGCGATATCAGCTTGGGACAAGGTCACCGCAATTCAGAATTTCATAGTGAACGGAAATGACACAATCTCTTTCCTAAGAAATCACTACGGTTCTGGAAGAGTAAGCGACCTTGGAATTGATAGTGATGTCACTCATTGGATTCTAAACTCTTCCAGGGAAGGAGACTGTGATGAATTCACATCTGTCTTCGTTACGATGCTTAGGGTTGCGGGAATACCTGCACGCAAGGTCACCGGATTCGCGGGGGGATCGTGGGACGGCAAGGCATTCAATGTATATGGCAAAGACTTCACTAGATGGGCCGAGGTTCATTTGCAGACCAACCAGAACCAGGGAGAACTAGATCTCGGTTGGATCCCATTCGAAGCCTGCCCACCGATGTCCGAAGTTAGGGTTAACGTTGAGTCTTGGGGCCCAACTTCTGTTCAGAGGAACACAACTACATCAGAAACAATCTGGGTCGAAGGGACATTGGAGTTCGTAGAGAACGAGACTTTGGTGGAGAACATCTCACTCTCAATGTACCTTGTCGACCCCAATCAATCAGAACAGGTACCAGGGAGTGCAGCTATCCTAGAGCACCTTGTGTCCAATGTGTCAACCGATGAAAACGGCTCGTTCAATCTAACTGGTCTCCCACAACAAATAATTCAGCCAGGGTTCGGCTCCTTGGTAATTCTTACCACTGAGAGGGGATATGTCGGAACCCAGGGGATTTCCATGCCTTGGCAGGTCAATGTCACGGATGATGTTTCTATGACTATAACCAGTCCAACACCAATAGGGCAGCCTATGCTAGGAATTGGAGTAAACTCATCAATTACCGGGCAACTTTCTTGGGCTAATTCGCCTTTCTTGGATCCTTCAATTTTGGATGACCTGCAGGTCACTCTGAACTACTCTTCAGATGTAGACGGCGAGATTTCGATTGTTTCCGGGGTATCTGGAGGGGGTTACTACGAGTTCATTGTGCCAATCGACGAGTCAGAACCTCTCGGATTGATGGATGCCGCGATTTCATTCGATGGTTGGCATTTCGACGACCTGAACAATGCCACTCCCCCATCTTACCACGCGTTCCCGGGTTCCCTTCCCTTCATGATCAACATCACGCTTTCGCCTGACTTAACTGTGGAAATTCAGTCCCAGGGGCAGAATAACTCGATTTTGGAGATTGACAGCAATATCTACCTTAACGGAACGGTCCTCAGTAGGGGGCCATCCCCCACTCCGCTAAATGGGACATTGATTCTGGAGATGCGAAGGGCAGACCTCGCAGGTCCATTCCAAGAGTTGACCACTTGGTACCTCAATAATTCCTCTTGGGGCCCCAATCCCGGCGAATTCTCTATCGTTTGGCCATTCTCTGCCTCTGAAGTCCCCCTCCCAGCAGGGCCAGTCGATGTGCGCTTGCAGTTCGATTCAGATGACTTGAACTCGAATGATCAGGAACAATTTGTCGATAACTATGGAATACGTAGTTTCGTTGTTTTCGACTATGAACTGCCCTTCGCAATCAGAGGAAGGGAGTATGCTGTCGACGTTTTCCTTGAGGATCACACTGGCTCATCATTCGCCCCATTCGATGGCGATTACTTACTAATTTTCGATGGCGATAGCGTTTGGAACGAAACAGACCCCGATGCTGGACGGGTTACTCCCACATTCACCCCTTCTTTCACGATGACTCCCGGGGATTATGATTGGAACCTCAGTTATGGGGGCTCCACTTGGCTAAGCCCCAATTCTACGTCAGGGGTTCTAAGGGTTCGAGGCATGGGCAACGCTTCTGCCACCCTCTCTAATGATTGGTCTGTAAGGGGTTCAACAAACTGGGTCTCTGGATTCGCAAACGATATGGTACTGCAGAGTCAGATTTCTGGCAACAACACTTCCGTATTGGCACAACTTGTCTTGCCTTCTGAACTCCCTGCAACACCCGGTGGATTCCCGGCAGCCGGACCTACCTACAATATTGCAAATGGTTGGGTTGACGAAGCGACTGGTGCATACAACCTCTCATTCGAGATTCCACAGGGAGTCCCCTCGGGAGTTTATGAGCTCCATGTAACTTTGAGTTTCTCTGGTAATCCCCCAGAAGGGGGAAGCTACTACAACGCTGGAGATCCAACAATTATCGATTTGGGCGTACAGACCGAGTTTGTCGTCGAGACCGAGCCCCAATCTGCCATAGTTACTGCTGGAGAAGAATTACTACTCCAATCAACTGTTACAGATGTCGAGGATCAAGATGTGACACTTTCCGGTGTTTCTCTGGATCTATACTTCGACTGGGGTGGGCCATTGCAGATAATACTCCAATCCGGTACTACGGACTCAGAAGGAAAGGTATCCTTCGATCCAATTATTCCATCTACTGCCCCGCCTGGATTCTACGACATCAGGGTACACGCACCCGACGACCTTTCCGACACACTAACAACAACCGAAGCAGGGAGATGGCTTGGGAACGAAAGCTTCGTGAACCTAACAGTGCAAGTTGCTAGCTCCGTTGAGATTACCTCAATTCCTTCTCAGGTTACCGCACTGCAATCATTCAACTTAGTGGGCAATGTGATGGACTCAGCAGATGTCAATAGGACAGTAGACGGACCGGTTGGAATCAGCGTTTTCTTCCTAGATGAACCGGGAGAACTTCTGATTGATAATCAGACTACGAACATGACGGGGGCCTTCAATCTCACAGTCCCAACCGATGTTCTAGGAAACGGAGTCATCAGGGGAGACAGGACCGTGGTCGTTAGCGTAGTCAACGGCTCGACGCCATTCTATCTTACAGGAAATGGGGATGCCTCAATACTGGTGGTTGGTATATCCCAGTTCGTCGATTCTAACCCGTTCATAAACACCATTGTTGACAGGGGGGAATCAATCACTATCACAACTAGGCTGGTTGAGTACAGCAACAACGAGAACCCGCTTTCTGGTTTCGAAGTCTTGGCTCGCTTCCATGATACTTGGCTAGATTCCGGGATAACGGCCGCTGATGGCAGTGTAGCCTTCGATTTCGAAGTCCCTCATGACCATCCCCTCGGACTTGTGAATGTCACCTTCGTATTCAACGGGTCCGTTGATCTCCAACCGGCGGTGCAGATCCTGAATACCATCACAGTGAGATCTTCGGCCACCATGGCAATAGATCCGATCTCCGCGAACCCACTTCCAGGCGAATTCTTCAATGTCAGCGGTTCTCTGACATCGAGTAACGGATCAGGACTATCAGACGTTTCCGGTAACCCATTGAATCCAACATTGACTTTCTCTATCGACGGTGAATCTAGTACATTCACTGTTTCCCAGGTTACATTCAACGCCGATGGAACTTGGTCAGCGGAACTAAGGCTCGATCTTTCTTTCCCACGAGGTCCGCATGGATTGGATGTTTCTTTCACACCCCAGGTTACATACTTCACATCTGCATCTGGGTTTGCCACCTTCGATAGCAGAGGTTTTTCGGTTCTAACTATAGAAAGCCCCGATGATCTTGACCCCGATAACAGGACAATCAGGGGTGAAACTTTCGACATCTCTCTCTCCCTGATAGATAACGCAGGCGGACCCGTATCATCCGCGGCCATAGTGGTAAGAATTGACAATCTCACCGTATGGGGGGGCCTGTCTGATTCCAACGGCACCGCATCAGCATCAATACTGGTTAGGCCAGATCGGGGACCAGGGCCCATGGTGGTCACGGCAACATTCTCTGGAATCAATGGGACTATTGGCCTTCTAGGTGATGTGGCATGGACTAGGGTAGTCGTCCTAGCCCCCACAGAACTAGTCCTGAAGGAAGCATCCTCGCCATCCATTGCCGGCGGATCTGTAACTCTGATTGGCTCACTTCTGGATGAGAGGGGGCAGCTCCTGCAGGACGGTGGCAACTCTAGTGGAGGGCTGATTCACCTGTACATAGACGGTATCGACGTAGGGCCTTCCTACACTACTTTCTCCAACGCTACTACGGGACAGTGGTCCATAACATTCCTCATACCCTCGGATATGGATTTCGGCCCCCACACGGCTCGTGTGGATTTCCTTGGAGGATTTTCTTGGGTAGATCCAATGGGACAAGGCGACTCGCTCAATCCAGAATACTACTTGGGCTCCTCTGACTCAATGGCGTTCAATGTAACACAACCGACTCAAGTAGTGATATCTACTCCTCCTGCAGAGATTGACAGAACAGAGGTAGCAGTAGTAGAAGGGGTGCTAACAGACGGAGTCGGCAGGGCCATACCAAACAGAGACCTCGTCATGTCGGTAAATGGACTGGAAATAACCTCAATATCGGTGGACGGAAACGGGTCCTTCACAGGTTTCGTCCCCATTGCGCCAGATATGGATCTCGGGCCAATGGTAATCGGGATAGAGTTTGCAGGAGCGGATTTCCTGCTACCATCGGAATCATCTGTGGTATTCACCGTCTTCTCCCCAGTATTCCTCACAATTGACCCAATAGGCCCAATCGCAGTGGGGGATGTCATGCTAATTTCTGGTACTGCAAAGGACAACTTGGAGGATGGTTGGCTAGGGAGCCAAACAATTGAGGTATTCGTCGATGGCGTACTGGTTGGAATCACTAGCAGCCAGGAAAATGGAAATTGGTCCTTGGAGTGGACGATTCCAGATTCTATGGTCGTTGGAAACCATTCTATTTCTGCAATTTCTCCAGCACAAGGGTTCTTCCGGCAGGGAATAATTGATTCAAATTTCACAGTATCTTACCACACCACAATTTCACATCAGGTCGATCAGACGTATGTCACTAGGGGCGGGTATTGGAACTTCAGTGGACGACTTTTCGAATCTGACACCGGTTTCGAGCAGGGACTTGAGGGTAGGGAGATTTCAGTATTACTTGATGGGGTCACTGTCGAATCAGTGGTCACAGAGGAGGGCGGATTCTTTTCCTACGGTCATAGGGTTCAATATGCATTGAGCAGAGGATCTCATAACGTCTCATTCCAGTTCGAGGGCGAGTTCCTATATCTCTCAACAGAGGTCGTTTCCCAGGTCTTTGCCCTTTCGGACATCGTAGTCGAGGTACAGCCAATCACCAACACAATCATTCGAGGCGATGCCTCTCCCTCCAGCTCAATAATGATCCAGGGGCTCTTAAGGGAATTAGGGGGGGAATCCGCAATCTTCTCCAACATTTCCATGAGTCTAACATGGGGGGAAACAAACCTGCCAATCACTGCCGGCCCATGGGACAATCCGAGCACCATGAACTTCCAGATAAGAGCAAAGGCCCAGGAATTCATGCACCCTGGTGAGAACATCATCACCATAGTGGTAGATTCCGACCAGTCTAGGTTCCTGAACGGAGTTTCAAAGGAAATCGAGATTCTGGTAATGATAGAGGTCGACTTCGTATTCTCAGAACTGGACCTCTCAAACGGCCAGAGGGTGATCAGAGGAACTGTAAACGCCACAGCCAGGGATACTGGTGCTCCATTGGAGGGGCTTTCTCTTACTGCCAGTTTGGTGAATGGCACCACCACTCACTTCTCGGTATCCAAGCTAACTGGGGAAGATGGCGTCTTCCTATACGAATTCAAGTCAATGTCCCCCCTCCCTGCCCTTTCAGAACAATCTCTCCCTCCTGAGGGATGGGGGATTCTAAGCGTGATGATTAGCTCGGACTCTGAATTCATCGATCCGGGAAGCCTAGCCCTACTCCCCTCCTCTGGTGTTTACATTACTTACGAGAAACAAGAGGGAGGCTCCATATTTGGCAGCGCATCCTTCGTTCTAGGTGCTCTGGCAATAGCAGCAATCGCAATCGCAATCGGAGCAATGGCATTCAATACGAAGAGAAAATCAACAATTAGGGAACTCGCCAAGGTCCTGGGACAGACTGTAGAGATGCTAGCATCTGGCGATGAATATCGCAGAGCTATCTTCCTGTGCTACGAGAACATGTGCTCTGTCCTCATGCGTCGAGGTTTCCTAAGAAGGAACTTCGAGACCGTAAGAGAGTTCGAGCACGCAATCCGTGAGGCCCTCCCAATCAGCGAGGCTTCATTGGTCGCATTGGATCGAATTTTCGAGGAGGCCAGGTACTCGAGTCACGTTCTGGGAGATAGTCACAGGGACAACGCACAACTAGCACTATCTTCAGTAATGCAGGAGATTGAGGCGATTCAAGACATACCGAAGAGGGATTTGCATATTGAGATAGATGAGTGAATCAATCCAGCTTGATAGAAATGAATTCACCCTCCCAAATTGCCTCTGAAATGCTCCTGCCCTCCGGTAGCCGGAATTTCCTGACCAATCCCCCAAGCCTCTCCGGAGAAATAACTCTGACAAGCTGGGAGTCATTTTCAACTGTAGTGTCGATGGCAAACTCACTCTTGTTGATATTTCTCAAGGGTAGTCTGATTTCAGACTCTGACCATTCTCCTCCAAACTCAGAGACAAACTCCCCCAAAGTGGAAACAGAATCACTCATGACTCTAGACTCAATGTCAGAGATCAGGGAGCCGTGAATCTCCATTACTTCGGAGAGGTGAGGCAACTCATCTAGGAATCTTCTGTGCATCGATTCCGCATCAGTATCAAGACCCAATTTCAAATCCGCCAGACCACCAGTCACCTCTATTCCTGCATCGGATTGGACATCAATCCTCGTCCACTCCATGCATTGTCCAGTTGTCCGACTCGCATGAACCCATTGTTGGTCAGATCTCGAAAAATGCCTTGACTCGTTCTGCAGTTCTCTCCGGTTTTGATGTCCGCATCTTCTGCATTGCAGGCATACAACTACTAACTCTTCTTTCTAGAAGCCTCTTCTCCAAGAGAACCACAATCGCCCTATCCTCCATTTTTCTGATTGGCCTCCCAAGGGCTTGTAATATGCTGTTCACAGCCGGTTGGAGGCTTGCATACTTCCATGCTCTATTCCTGTCATACTTCTTCGCATAATACTCTATCAGAGCATCTTGTCTGGCGCTTGGGGGTGGCAAAGGGAGGCCAACGCAAACAAGAGCGCTCAGGACATTTTCCGAGTAATCGACCCCTTCGGATAACTTCCCACTTAGAACACCGAAAAGAGCAGCGCCGCCCATTTGCTTGTGCTCATAGAGTTTAGAGATCAAACCCTCAACTCCGGTTTTGCTCATCCGTTGCTCTTCTCGGATTATTTTCTTAGGACTCCAACTATTCTCAAACTCGCTATGAATCCTATCCAGCATAGAATAACTAGGGGCAAAAATCGCAACATTCCCTTTAGTGTTATCAATTACCGACTTTACATGGCTAATTATTGAAGAAAAACAACCCTCTCTTTCCGTATACTTACTTGTCACATCACTTGCAATTAGTACTGGTCTATTGCCCAAAGGGAAACCAGAAGAGTACTCATTACACGAAGAACGAACGCTCGGAACTCCTAGTATCTCAGCGTACATTTCTGGAGGGAATAGAGTTCCAGACATCAATATCGAACCTAGGCAATTTTCGAAGATCGGTTCGCCAACAACACTGGGGTCTAGTAGATGACTGGTAACTCTCGGTTCATCTAGCAGTTCGTCGAACACTAAGGCCAACGCCGGACTTTTCCTGTATCTAATGCAGATCTCTAATATCTCGGCAAGTCTAGTGCAATCATTCTGTTCCTCTTCCTCTGAATCCTCATCTTCCTCAATTACGACAGATAACAATCTTGCAATCATCTTCCTCAGACGGGATATATCGTCCTCTGGGTCTTCTTCCAGAATCTCACCTATGGCCACCGAAACAACGTCTAGAAAATCCTGAGTAACTACTCTGACATCGTCTCCTTTCGTCTCTTTGTTCTCAGCCTTCTTTTCTTCAAACCATTTCCTCAGCCCTGAGTCATCCCTCAATGCTCTGACTTGCTTCTCCAGAAATTTAGCTTCCCTAAGTTGATTCGATTCAGGCATCTCCAACTCAGCCTCTCTTTTCTGCATGCTCTCTTTGTATTCTTCAACATCAGACAGGGCCCTTTGAAAGACCTTCTCAGTAACCCTCCTCTCTAGGCCGCTCCTAATTCGATCGGGAAGGTTATGCGCCTCATCGACGATGAGAATTGTATTTTCCAAATCTATTCCCATTACTGGTAGTGAAGCATCTCTGACGCTCTCCACGAAAACATGATTGTAGTCACAGACGATTACCCTGGTGTTTTTTGCCGCCTCTCTTGCTGTTGCCCATGCACATACGTCCGTTTTCTTCACCCTCCTTAGAACTTGATCAACATGTCTTGGTTCGGAATGTATGAACTCCTCTAAGTCAGCCCTCAGGAACCTTCTCTCCGACTCAGTTACTCCTATTTCGCAATTGCACTTTCCAGTGGACCTATCCACTACTTTGCACATTCCTTCTCTTCCAATGATGTCAACTACTTTCACCCTAGCGAAACCCGTTGGCAACCTCTTGTTGATTTCACGAATCGTATCAACAACTATCCTGTGTTGGGATTGCCTCCCGGTAAGGAACATAATTTTGGGAATTTCAGCGTTCTCACTTTGATTTGCTGCATTGAGTGCGGATGCCAATGCAGCAGCAGTTTTGCCAATTCCCGTGGGTGCTGCCGCAAGTAGAAATCCCTTATCTTTCAATGCTTCAATGCCATCAGCGATCATCCCTATTTGGGATTCTCTTGGGGACTCATGAGCGAAGAATAGACTGCTATCGACTATCCCTTCGCCAGACATGGAGACGTTGTGGGGAATTGACCGTCCATAAGTTTGCATCCTGAAAATTAGCATTCCATCTAGGAAGATTCGGGTTGCCCCGCACGCGTGGTGCGGGACGGTGTGTGTGTTGAGTGCTAACTCTGATCTGCTTTCCTAGGGGTCCGAGGTGCTTCGCTGGGGTCGTACCCCACTGCGTTGCTAAGCTTCTTCGCTCTACTTCTGATGTTCCTAAGTCCATTGCCGAATCTCCTGGCATCGCTTGATTGGTGGTTGGGGGAGCGGACACGCCGCTCCCCCGAGTTTTTTGTGTGCATCC
>MPLT02169004.1_pt1 | contig 63977 bp, 41 predicted proteins | sample 1617391 | NCBI WGS metagenome assembly MPLT02 (sample SAMN05944800, study PRJNA350692) | marine metagenome | biome: marine; feature: ODZ; material: water; isolation source: 70 m water sample filtered on 0.2 um supor filter | place: Pacific Ocean | collected 2012-04-08 | depth 70m m
AACGGCGAGGAGAAATCGACGCGAACGCGGTGGGCGACCAACGGACCGGATAGAGAACGCGTTCGAGAGAGGCTGGTGACGCGGAGACGAGGGAAATGGAGTACGAGGATTACAGACCGGATAGTAAAAACTATTTGTTGAAGAATAAGTCGGCGTATCGGTTGTTTGGGCACACGGCTGCGACGTATCAGCAATACGTGGTGTACATCGCAGAGGGCTTGGCGAAAAATACGTACAACGCGCTTCGCGGCATAAAAGACTGGCGCACTGATGATGAGAACGGGGAGAAAAACGATCTGGCGCTGCTGTCGGCTGGGAAAGTTAAAGATTTCTTTTACATTGCAAACTTGTACGGAAACATCGAGGATACTTTCAATCGACCGATTTACTCTTCTCCAGAGGACTTTATCGATGTAGCTATTCGTGCTCCGGAACACCACCGTGGTTTTTTTGCGCGTTTACGAGCGACACCAGAATCACGACGCTGTCTCAACTTGGGAAGTTACAATTACTTGGGATTCGGTGGTGTCAATGAGCACTGCACACCGATTGTGGAAGAATCTCTGCAAAAGTATCCTGTAACGAGCGGATCCCCTGCGGCAGAACTCGGGCGAGATGTCAACCTACGAGAGGTTGAAGAATACGTCGCAAGATTCATTGGGAAAGAGAGTGCTTGCGTCGTGGGCATGGGTTTTGCGACAAACAGTACGGTCATCCCTGCACTCTGCTCCAAAGGAGATTTAATCATTTCTGACGCCTTGAATCATGCGTCTATTGTCGAAGGTGCTCGTCTCAGTGGTGCTAAAATCAGACCATTCAAGCACCAATGCGTGGGTGATTTAGAACTGATTTTGCAAGAAGCTGTGCTAGGTGGGTACAACTACAACAAGATTGTTATCATCGTAGAAGGTATCTACTCCATGGAAGGAGAGGTATGCAAACTGAAACCTATTGTGCAGGTGGCCAAACTTTACGGTGCTCATATTTATTTGGATGAGGCTCATTCCATTGGGGCTGTGGGTCCAACAGGGCGAGGTGTCTGCGAAGAGCTCGGAGTAGATGTAGCCGATATCACCGTCATGATGGGTACGTTTACCAAGTCGTTTGGCGCTGCAGGTGGATATGTTGCGGGTTCAAGAGAAGTTGTTGATGCGGTGAAGCGCTTCTCTCTGGGCTACACAGAAGCAGTCTCAATGGCACCTGCAGTTTGCGCTCAAGTACTTTCTTCTTTAAGAATTATTTCTGGAGATGATGGTACTGATGTTGGCAAGGAAAAACTTATCGCACTACGTGAAAATTCCAAGTTTTTCCGCGATGGTCTGATTGCTCTCGGTCTTGAGGTTCTTGGAGATGACCCATCTCCGATCATGCCAGTCATGTTGTATCAACCTTACAAGATCGGCGATTTTTCACGTCTAGCATTCAATCGTGGTTTAGCCGTTGTCGTTGTTGGCTCACCTGCCACACCAGTGACACTTCCAAGGGTTCGATTCTGCATCTCTGCCGCCCACAAGAAGAAAGACTTGGAGAACGCACTGCATGTGATTTCTGAAATTGCAGATGAATTGTGCTTGAAATTCAAGAAATTTCCAGCGAATCGATTTTTTCCAGGATCTATAGAAGAACTCGAAGCGCGAGAGCGAAGAGAAAGCGAACGAAGAATAAAGCAAGCGTTGGAACACAGAGGAAAGGCGTTAGAATCTGCTTCTAGACAACACTGGGTACCTGTTTTTGTTGGTAGCAAGGTAAACGAGGAGATGAAGTTGGAAGATGCCAAGGTAGAGCAATTCGCCAAATCTGAGTTGAAAGAAAATTATGATATGGTTCTGAGTTCACAAGACTTTTTGGATTTGACTACCGATGAGACGATGCGGGCGCAGTGTGCTGATACCATTCATCGATACGGCCTTGGGTCGTGTTCTCCGCGTGGCTTCTATGGAACTTTTAGACCACACATGGAATTGGAAGACAAGGTTGCGAGATTTCTCGGCGTGGGTGAGGCTGTGCTATACTCGTTCGGAGTGTGTACGGCCTCAAGTGTCATTCAAGCATTGGCGTCGAAGGGTGATGTAGCAGTTGTAGATAGAGGTGTTGGTCCAGGTATCATCGCTGGTTTACGCTTGGCAAAGCTTGAGGTTCGATGGTATGACCATGCCAACCCAGCCGACGCCGCACGTGTATTTGCGCAGCTTGAAACTGAAGATGGTGCTACATCTGCTAGGTTAACGCGCCCTGTCAGACGTCGTTGGCTCATCACTGAGGCATGTTTTGGTTCAACGGGACGCTGTGCTCCGCTTCGTGAACTTGTAGCTTTGAAAGATCATCATCACGCACGCATGATCTTGGATGAATCTTTGTCTTTTGGTGCTATGGGTGAAACTGGTCGAGGTCTGACTGAGCATGTTGGATTGAGCAGCAGCGCTATCGATGTCATCTGCGCTTCTCTTGAAAATGCTTGTGCATCTGTTGGAGGTTTTGTTGCTGGAGATACTGGGGTCGTCGCTTACCAGCGTCTCATGGGAAGCGGCTACGTCTTTTCTGCATCATTACCACCGTATCTCGCTACAGCTTCGTTACATGCAATCAATCGCATCGAAGCTGAGCCTGCTATGATTGGTAAGTTGCATGATGCTGCACGTCGCATTCGCAGCGCTTTGATAAGCGGTGATATTCCTGGTCTCACCACTGATGCTGATGCTGATTCGCCTGTCCTACCTGTCAAGCTTTGCGCTGGCGTTGGAAGCGGTGATGAAAATATTATCCTGCATCGTATCGCAGCACGAATGCGAAGCAAAGGTTTCGGTGTCTGTGTTGCAAGAGTAAGTCCAGTCGTTCTCCCCTCTCATCGTCCGGCGCCTGCTCTTCGTCTCTATGCGCACTCCAAACATACATCTGAGATTATCGACAAGATGCTGAATGCACTTCGTGAAGCCGCATTTGATATTCTTCCTGAGCACGCCTTGGCATCCCCGATGCCCAAAAAGAGACCATCTGTAGATCATCAGGTTCAGGCATCAGCGCGGACACTGTTCACATCGCAGTCATACTCTCCAGAAAGATCTCAGGCTCCTGTGTATGATAGCAAAGAACTTGAGGATATTAGGAAAAAGATGATGATTGAAGAGGAAATCGAAGAAACCAAGGCGTGGAAACTGTCTCTGTTAGATAATGACCTTGACGAAGAACCGAAGAGTCTATCTGTACCTCTTCTGGTTGCGTTACTCTGGTGTCACAATCTATTCCGTCGATACATCATCGGTCAGATAAACATTACGAAGCACTTAGTCCCAAATATTCTCACCAAGATAGGTTTGCATCCAGATCAAGTTGGAACCATCGGTCGAACGTTTCACGTGATTTCGATGTGGTTGGGTAGTCGAAACTTCTATTACTTAGTTCTACCTGTCATTGTTTGGGTTCTGGATAGTAGCAACGCCCAGCTGATGACCATTTTTTACTGCATGAGTTGCGCATACGGCTGCCTGACGAAGGGAACGATGAGCACCCAGAGCTCGAGTAAGAGACCAGTTCATAGTATGCTCGGCGCTCTTGCGCCACACAAAGTGCACGCTTGGCCATCAATTGCCGGTATGAATGCGTCAGCTATCCCCTTTTTCATTCTCAGGTGGAGGTATGGAAGTGTTCCGCTTTGGGAGATGGAGCATCCTGGTCACGTTGTCTTCGAATATTTGCTCGCGTTTGCATATATGATGGCAGTCGTGATAAGCCGTTTGGCAACTGGTGAGTCCCCTGCAAACATGCAAGGCGGTGTCGTACTCGGTGCCATTGGGTTGAGGCTTGTTCTGCCGGTGGTGGACTGGTGTGATGTTGGGCTCAACGCAGGCACGATCATGACAGTGCAAGGGGCATATTTTTTAACCTTAACATCGGCTGCCATTCTACTGTTTCCTGTGCCGTTGAATAGTCGTGGACAAATATTGGTAGCCGCACAGACTTGCTACCGTCGAATGTGGCGAACACTTTTTCACATGCTTGCTTTTTCGATGGGTGCAATTTGGCGCAACCAAGCAAAGACATCGATATCACTTCCAGAAAAGCCGCAGAAATGGTTGAGTCTGATCATCGTTAAAGGTGTGATTGGTCACGTCGTTCTTTATAGTGTTGTCCTGATATTTGGCTCTGTCGCTAAGATTATTTTTGAAGGAGCACTTCGAGTCTACGTGAGTGAGATCAAGCCTCGTGTTCAGAAGCCAGGTGTCAAAAGTGGCTCCGTCGGCACAGTTCACATGCGACGTGCAGCGCTGTACTTCGTAGAACTTGCTCAAGATATCACTGCTGGTTTGACAATTGCGAATGTCGTTCCAAGAATATTCGATATACTAGCGATTTAATTTGTACAAAACGTCTTTACGTCTTTACGTCTTTAAGCTACTTGCTAGAGCCCTGTCATCGCGTGAAGATGACGGCACAAACAATCGCGCTGGAACTCGTATTCGTATCAGATGGTGGCTTCTAGCGCAAATGTGGTGAGTCGTATCCACTGTATGCCCGGTACACAAAAGCGCCGCGCAGCCGCCTCCCCTTTGCGCGCTATTCCGGTCCCGAAAGAGGAAAACTACGTCACCGCTTCCCTCACGAACGCCGGTCAAGACTCTGCCACGAAGTCGAACATCTACGCACTAGCTGCGGGCACAAAGCGAGGTGAATTCAGCACATCGAAACAGCGTGAAAGAATGCGCGCACTCATCGAGTCGCTCGACAACCCCACGAAAGATCCCGCAGTCCATCCAACACTGATTGGAACCTGGGAGCTGCTGTACGAGTCCAGCGGATTTCCTTTCCGCTCGTCGCCGTTCTTTTGGGCGGTAGGAAAGTTGCTAGGCGAACAGGCTGACTTTTTCTACAGCGCGCATGATCACCAAACGAGCATCTTTGGTGGGGGAGTGGGCGCCTGTTTGCAGCGAATTGGCACTGGCACTTTGGAGTCCGACTGCGTTGTGCAAGCCTCTCTCGGTGTGCCCCTAATTGGCTTCTCGCCGATATTTGCTGGGTACGGTTCAGTTATAACGAAGGGCACGACTCGCACCGTTGATGGAGACACCATAGGAATGACTTTAGCCTCTCTGTCGACGACTGTGCGGCAAGATGACGCTAGCGTGCTTCCAGCGCTCAATTTCCTCAACGGCACCACGGTACCGGTCGGCGAAGTTATGAATCGAATCACCGATGGATCTTCAGAGGTAAAGATGCGCATTACCTATCTGGACGACGAGCTTCGCATAAGTGAACTAGAAGATGGCACGAAATTAGTGTATCGCCGCGTGGAGGAGTGACTCTAAAAAGATTTTGTAATAGACGAGGCGCCAGTAGCGGGCGCGCCGTCCACAGCGACGATGCTACGTACATATCAGCCTTCACGTAGGGCGCCGCGTTTTGTTCCCAGTCGCGCGTGTGACGACAAACGGCGAAGTCCGTGGTGCGCTGCTTCGAAGAGTGATGCAGACGTTGTCGTCATCGGGGGTGGTCTTGCGGGGCTTGCTGCATGCAACGAACTCGAGAAGCGTAATGTGGACTATTTATTACTTGAGTCCAGCGACGGAGTGGGTGGTCGTGTGCGAACGGACGAAGTCGACGGGTTCTTACTTGATCGGGGCTTCGCAATCTTTCTCACTGGTTACCCTGAGGCACAACATGTCTTGGATTATGACGGATTGGATCTCAAACCATTCTACGCGGGTGCTGATGTGCGATTCAATGGTTCGTTTCATCGAGTAGCAGATCCATTTCGTCATCCGATGGATGGCGTGAGATCTTTGAACAACCCAATCGGAAGTGTTGCTGATAAAATCCTCGTTGGTTTGGTACGGTTTCAAACTGTCTTGGGAACAGGCACCGTAGACGAGATGATGTCAGGTACAGGTGAAACAACGATCATGGGCCGTTTGAAAGATTTCGGTTTCAGCGATGCGATGATTGATCGATTTTTCCGCCCGTTCATGGCTGGGATTTTCTTCAACAGGGAGTTGACAACTTCGAGTAGGCTATTTGATTTCGTTATGCGTATGCTTGCAACGGGGCAAAACTGCTTACCAGCGAAAGGTATTGGGGCTGTGAGTACACAGTTATGCGACAACTTGGCACCAGAACGTGTCCGGCTGAACGCAAAGGTAGAGACCGTGGGCAAACGCGGTGATGATATGACTAGAATACTCAGTCTTGCGAGTGGCGAATTGATTACGGCAAAGAAATCAATAATTGTAGCTTGTGAGGGGCCAGAAGCTGTAAACTTACTTGGACACTCTATGAAAGCTAGCCCGAGCAAGAATGAGCCCGCAGTTGGCACCACGTGTTTGTATTTTGCCATGGATACGGCTCCAACCAATGATGCTATTTTGTACTTGGACGGTGAAAACAAAGGTGGTATCGTGAACAATTGCTGCTTTCCGAGTAACGTTGCGAGTTCATACGCGCCAGCTGGAAAAGCTCTGGCGTCTGTGTCGCTAATCGGCGTTCCAGACCAGGATGATGCGTCTATTGAGGCTTGCGTGAGGAAAGAACTTTCTTCATGGTTTGGACCAAACAATGTTGCAACCTGGCGCCTGTTACGTGTCTACCGCATTCCGTACGCGCAGCCTAATCAGGAACCTCCAACAGACTTTTTCAGATCGAGTATCGTTGATGATGGCTTATACATTGCTGGCGATCATCGCAGCTCAGCTACCTTTGACGGCGCCCTTGTAAGTGGACGAAAGGCCGCTGAAGCTGCGGCTGCTGCGTTCTGCTGCGGCGATAAACCATAAAGGTGGTTCGTACGGTGCTGGCGCCCTTTAAAAAGCGTAGTAGTTTCCTAATCCGTTTGTCGTTTAGTAGCGTACAAGAATCCGGTCCGAATCGACATCGAACGAATCGAATGCATGTAATATATATTCCAATTGCTGGGTGGTCAAAACCCGCACACGAGTACTTGCGTGGATGCGCGTGCGGGTTGTGTTTCGAAGAACGCAAAGCATACATCAGAACGTATTTTGTGTCTCCAATCGTATAAATCATCGACATCATCGCGCCTATGAGACAACTGGGATGACAAGCAGTTCGGTCGTACGCGTCACGACCAACTTTCTCAACCCATTGCGTGCGTGCGAAGACCTCGAAAAGGATGAACAACAGAACGATGCGGTGATCCTGCTCAACTATGACTTACCCCCGAACGCACTATCTTTTTGGATGTCGTGTTCGTACCGGATATGCGCTGACGGCGGGGCAAATCGAATACAAGGCTTGTGGGATGAGTACAAGAGAGCAGTAAGTGAGCTCGAGTACACTGGAAGAGATTCGTTCAAGCACCCGCATCGTATCGTCGGGGATATGGATAGTATTGAATCGAGTGTCGCCGCGATTTACCGCGAAAACAAAGAATTAGGTTGTTTCATAGACGACGAAAGTGAAAATCAGGACTCGACTGATTTCACAAAGTGTCTCGAGGCGATTGTGAAACATAAACCTGAAATAAAGCGTGTATTCACCTTGGGTGCGCTTGGAGGACGTCTTGATCATGTATTGTACAACATGAAGGTTTTGTTTGACTATCCAAACTTGGAAATCATCCTTATTGGTGATGATTCAACTGCACAAGCCATTCCAGCAGGAAAAACCGTCATCAAGTGCGAATCGGAGTATGAAAAAACGTGTTGTGGACTAATTCCTTTACAAGGTGATGCACGTGTATCAACAATAGGATTAAAATGGAATCTTGAGGACGATGTAATGTCCTTCAATGCAGGTGGACTCATCTCAACAAGCAATCAGTTTGTAAGCGATGAGGTTGTCGTTCACACTGACACGCCACTGCTTTTCACATTTTCGTCTACTAGCACATCAAATAGCGCCGCAAGGATGGCCATGTAGTCATGCAATAGATATTAGTGTTGCTTTTTTAAGCGTTCGAGAACGAGCCTTGCTGGAACTGACAACCACACGCATGCCTCCGGCTCGAACGCGATGTGGTTTGCAAACACTTTTTTCATCTCAAATGGGCTTGATCTTCATATGCAAAGTAATGAGGGAGAAGACAAAACATTTCAAATCCTGAACCAAGTAGTAGAATTTTCTAAATCCGTCAGGATCCTTGCTATTCTGAACATCTAAAAGAGAGCCAATTTTGGACGTCGTAAACGACGTGTGCTCATCACCATATACTATTTCCAATTCTTGTCGACCTTCGCGATCAGGTTCTGGCCAATTACTATCATCTTCTTTCATCACCTCACTTTGCTGAATAATTTTTGACACTTCTTCCAGGACCTGTGGTGACACGGTCATTTCTTTGCGGATGCACGTATCTTTCTTGTAGTTCGAGTTGTTTGCATAACGTAGTTTCCCGTCTGGGCGGAATTCAAACTCCAAGAACTCATGCCCAAATCTCCCCTTGTGGCCCTGTGATGATGAGACAAAAGATTCTGAGGTCAGTGACAAGTGCTCGTCCTAGAAACGCGGAGGTAAACACGTGATCGCTGCTCCGTGCAAGTGAGGAAGCGAGGAAGAACGAAAGAAAGGATACGGATCACTCTTATCGAATCGACGCACCACGTAGTATCGAACGTAGAAATCATCCATCTGCCCTTTGCACCCCTTTGACGCACAACTTTGCCACCGTTGACCAGACTCTGACGTATTCGTGTTCCGAGTGAAGCCAAAAAAGCGTAATTAAGTTAATTGTCGAGTGGAAACGACTTCATCGCTGACACTCCGCGCCACATTCTTACGAGCTCAACACTTTGGGATATGTGGAAGCCACATGACCCTCGAAGCTGGTGACGCAAGTGTTATCATCCTCAACGCATCAGTAGACGGCGTCGAACCTGCAATATTAGTGACGGCTTCGGATGGGAGCCAATACTTGTTCAACGTTCCCGAAGGCTTCGCACGCTTGGCATTAGAGTGTAAAATTCGCCCAACTGGGAAGTTTAGAGCATGTTTTGCCATTGATTGCACACCGAGCTCTCTGGGTGGGCTCACCGGACTTATATTGAGACTGTCAACCGACGGACATGAGCGGTTTGCCGTTGTTGGGCCAAGTGGAGCAAGCGCTGAGGTCGCGGGAGCGTACAAGTGCGCGCGATGGTTGCACCCAACAGTGGAGGATGTTGAATTGAGTCCTAATTCCAAGTTTAATGGGGGTATTGGATGCTATGCAGACCGTGCTCTCACGGTTTGGCCAATATTTCTCGGTGAGGAGGGAGAATGTATGCTTTGCGAGTGGGAAAAATATCAAAAAAACATAGCTAGGAACGAAGCGGAGGGTGAACATGAAGACCTGTACACTTCCGAGGACTCTAATACCTTGAAAAAGCTAATGAGGGTGTCCTCACCGCTTAAAGTGGATGCAGACAATTCTTCAATTTGTGCGGGTTACCTCTGTGAGATGAGGGGCGAAGGCTCCAAGCCAGGTGTAAGATTTATGGTCATCAACCTGAAGGGTTGCGATCTCATCGATAAAATGATTACAAATCCAATTCTGACTTGTTTTCTTGGCAAGACCCAGCACTCGCTCCGTGCGATATTTCATTTCACCACAGACGAAATTGTACGTGGTCCGAAATATCTAAGTTGGATGAAGAAAATGGACTGTGAGCACTTTATTTGCCGTGCGTCTCACGAGCTAGGGTATCGCGCAAGCGCAAGGAATATTCTACGTCTGAATGTAGTCGACTCTGACTCTTTTCCTGTTCCGCGGGTTTTCGGAAACGTGGTGAGAAGCCATAGTGAGTACACTCAGCTTGGCCTTTGTGCGTCAGTGCACATTCGGAACGGTCAGAAGACATGCAGCGTAGATCATCATACGCTACGTCCCGATGATGTAAATCCTCAATCGATATTATCTCAGCTTGTGTTAAAGCACCCCGATCTTTCTGAGGCCGCGGAGAGATCTCTAGCTAATATTGAAGCCAGAAAGAACCTGGATCTAGAGGAAACTGAGACGACCCCAAAGGTCTGTAAAACCAGTCAGCAGGTGGCACAGGATTTGAAGTCTACACTCATGCAAGATATAAAAGGCAAAATGAAGCGCAAAGCAGATGCTGATCCGGAAATTATATTTTTAGGAACTGGGTCTGCCGAACCAAACAAATATCGCGGAAGTAGTGGTATTTTGGTTGAGCTCCCACATTCTGTGTCAGAAGACGTGCAGAAGTCGTGGATATTACTTGACTGCGGTGAAGGTACTTTGGGCTCTATGCACAGAATATTTGGCGAATCCGCGACAAAGGAGATCGTCAAGAATCTGAAGATGGTGTGGATTTCACATCATCACGCTGATCACATGCTCGGTGTCCGCGGCTTGTTGGATTTTCATGCACGTGTTTGCAGCCGGGCTTTGACTCTGATTGGACCAACCAAATTAAAAGAATGGCTGGAAGTTTCCAAGTTTCCTGAAAATTATTATCGGTTTATGCATTCACGACATCTATTCAATGGTCCTTTTGGTCGTTTACCGCCGCCGCCTCCTTCAACAACCCGTGCACAGCGCAGTGAGTTATCGACGTCAGCGAATTATGGATCGGACTCACTCTGCTTCCAACCTTGCAGAAATCTAAGCGTGAATGAGCTCGCTATATTGACTGGTCTCAGTCGAATCGAAGCAATACCTGTGGAACATTGCCGAGACGCAGCAGCCATCGTTCTGGCATCACCGTGTGGTTGGAGTCTGGCTTACTCTGGTGATGGTCGACCATCACAAAAGTTTGCCTATGCCGCAAAGCACTGCATGATGATGATTCATGAAGCAACATTTGACGATCACCTCGTAGAACATGCGCTACAGAAGCGACATTCAACCACATCTGAGGCGATTCATGTTGCCAAGGCAGCGCAGGTGAAGTATGTTATCTTGACACACTTCAGTCAAAGGTATCCAAAAGCGATAGATGTCGAAAATGTCGAGTTTAAACCAATTATTGCCTTTGATGGATTGAGACTCCGTTTCAGTCAACTAGATCGAATGCTCGGATTGCAAGGTTTAATTGCGACTGTGAACGCGTGTAGCACATGAAGATTGATTGTTTTATCGGAATCCACAATCTCTTCACAAAACGTCTGTCGACTTCGTTGGCACGCGTCAGCGACGCCAAAGACTTAGACTTGTACGCAAGGCACGTAAACAACTCCACCAGACAGTCGATCACTCATTCGAACGGTTTTTGTGTACATGCTGCTGAGGGTATTGAGCAAAAGAGCAATTTTCTCCTCTTTCCATCAACGAAAATTTTCCTCTTCCTCTTGTCCTGTTTACTTTCTGGCCGACGCATGCCATGGGCAAGGATACAACCTAGCTCACGCACTTCTCAATCGCACGAGCTCATGCGCTCTTTTAGCAGCTGTGACCCAGTCGAGCAGTTGTGAAGTGGACTTAAAACAGAAATTTTGGGATGGCGACAAAATTTTCACGTCCACAATTTTTGACTTGTCAAGTGACGAAAATGCGATCGCAAAGTTCCTCCATCGAGTGGAATATGGTTTCGGACCAATTGATGTACTCTTGGCGAATTGTGGAGAAGTCCCGTCTAGATGGCGGCGGGATTTTGCAACAAGGGCGCCTTGCATTCATGAGATACATGCCTCTGAGTGGGTGCGTCTGTACAAAGACGTAGCAGCTGTTGGGATTTTGTTGCGTAATTTGTTGCCAGGTATGCTCAAAAACCAGGACAAAACATCGACTCGTAGAGTCGTCGCTGTGTTCACTCACCAAGCACCGTCTCACACCATCTATGCTGTAGCACTCAAATCTGCTCATAGAGCTTTACATGAGCTCGTCAAGGGAGCAGGGGACGAGCTCACAGCGCACAACGTCACGACTGTTCTTGTTGAGACCCCAAATTTGCAGCCTGAGCAAGCATTAAGATGGGCAACAGAGGTGGCAAAAAGCTTAGAGAGATTGCGCAACGATAACGATTTTGCGTCCAAAAATAACGGCCAGATACTGGACGTAATGGAGTTTCCGCGTGAACGAGAAGATGAAAAATACTGAGGGTGACTAAAACAGGATAGAAATTACACGATTTGTAGCACGATTTGTAGCAAACCTTAATGGCATAAATCTCATGTGTATGGTTGCCAGTCGAACGCAATGTCCAACTCACCAGATTTTGCGTTGCCAATTTTAAATCTAGCTTCCATCGATCCACCGTGCTGTATGACAGTAGTAATTGGAACTTCAAGATTACCCATAAAATTGCTCTTCTTTCCAACCGGGAAAGTTTGATCCACGTCATACAGTTCAATCAAAACTTTTGCATCTTCACTTGTAGGTGAGAATTCAAATTTAGCGTTGAACTCTGGGTTTAGAGTTTTGTAATGGATCTTTGAAGTATACACGACATAATCCTGATCTTTGCGCTTACTCTTGCTTGAACTCTTCTTCATTTTTTTTGTGTTCACGGGAACGACACCTGCCCCCATCGCGTGCACTGGAATTTTCACCTTCACGTAAGGATCTGAAAGCCCGTTGGAGTCCATAACCTGCAGGTTGACACCGCGAATAATATGAACAGTCAATAGACCAAGACCGGCGAAAATGTCTTTGGCAGCTTCACTACCAAACATGATGAATTGCGTGTTCAGCAGCAAGCGCATTGGCGGTTTCTTTACATTTCCTTTGACTTGCTCAGGGAAATCAACCCAAACAGTTTGTTCACTCTCATCGGCTGTTGCATCTTTGATTTCATCAATGTTGAGTTCAGCGACAGCAAGACGTTCATCACTACTAAAGGGGTCAGAATCCGAATCAAAGACATTCACCTTCAGTTTTCTTAGGTGAACATCATCAACAGGAATGTAAAAGGTCTCTTCCCACACTGGATCTTCGTCGTTAGTCTTTGTCGTTGTGTTTACGTGCACACCGTGCTTCTTAACGAACATTTGCACATATGGGTCCGTTTTCGAGAACATGTCAGTTTTCGGAACATTCTCTGCTCGTACGACTGTTACTTTCAAAACACCTGTGCTGCGAAGTTGAAGAACTTGTGTATCATACCACTTGAATGGCTTCACTTCACCATCTGGCATGACGATTGGATCATAATTAAAGCTGAGAGGCACGATGAGACGTTCAGGCTGAATAAACATGTCCCCAAGAAGATCCGAGACGAATTCCTCCAACCATTTATCAATTGCATTGTACAGCCACTCCAGCCCAGTTGGGAGCTCGACGTGGAACTCCACCACTGGTCGTTGAGTCATCGAAATCACTAAACCACCAATTGGGCTGGGTAACGGCACCAATGGGTTCATTGTGACTCTGAGATTACTATATATCTCCAGATCCTTTACTGCAATATTTATGTCGGCCCCGATGTGCGTTTTTGCAGCAAGGACGATGTTTGATTTTCCTGCCCAAGCGAAATCTATATCAATGCTTGTTGCCATATCACTCCCCTTCTTGCCAACATATTTTATATTTCTCACTACGAATGGGTTTGATCCAAAATCTAGCTGTTTGAATGTGAGCCTTTTCAGCATAGAAGGCCGAGAAGCTTCCATCAAGGGATCTAGTATTTCACGCAACATATCGCTGACAGCCTTGTTATAGAAGGGCCAGACTTGGGTCAAGAAATTGTTAAGCCAAGGGACGAGCTCATCTGGACGATATCTAGCCCAAACTGGAGCAGCATTCATAAACTGCATTTCTGCTGTGCGTACGGCTGGTAGACCCATGAGCTCAGCCATTCTCCCACTATTCTTTTCGATTTCCAAGAAGGTTGAAAGCACCACATCGAGCTCTGCTCTTTTTGTTAAACGGAGGTTGTGTCTTGTCACAGCAAGCCATCCAGCTACAAAAGCAAACAGAAAAGAGAAAATACCTCTATTGACGCTTAAATAAGAGACACCATAGATCACTGTAGTTTGCCACAGAAAGCTGAGTAAGCCAAGGAAAACACAGAAACCGATGGAATTAAGCATGGTTCCACGCCAGAAAATGCGCTTCAGTCCTAATTTTGAACTCAACGTCAGGGATGCCGAGAGGATATTGCAGGCAAAGGCAAACAAGATTCGTAACCACCCTTGCATTGAACCATTGACTTCCAATTTTCGAATGAAAATCAAGTTCGGTGCAGATGATAGTAACAGGATACCCAGCAGCCCAAACTGACTAAGTCGTAAACCTGACTCCTTTGCGCCGCCTTCCATCATACTTGGCGTCGGTCCATTAAATAAAGGACCAGTGCCTGGTATGTAAGTGGAAAAATCAGCTCGTTCAAACACGCCTCGAGTTTCAATAACATGGTCTCCTCGAACGAGGTCGCCCAAATTGTAATCCTTCGGTTTCTGCACCCCAGCCTTCTTCACATCTGGAGGCGCTAGCCATGCTGGGCCGTCAATGAAAGGTGTCTCATTGGGGGCTAGTTTAGGCTCATTTTCATACCGCTTGAGTTTTGCGCTCACTTCAGCGTGCGCCGCAGCGCTCTGCTTTTCCTGTTCCTTCTGCTTTCGCACAGCGTCGGCAGCAGAAGATACACGGAGAGATGACGCTAGATCCGTTACAGTATCATCTTCATTCGTAATTTTACGAGCACTTACAGTCAGTGAGTCAAGCCTGTTTAGACCGCCGGCGAGGGCGTCGTCCTCGTCGTTCTCGACTGGTTTAGTTTGCTCCTTTCTCGCCTTGATGTCTTTCCTATTCAGACTTTTCAACTTTGATGCAGCCCCTACCTCATCGCTCGAACTCAAAATGGCGCTCAACTCGCTCTTCATTTGTGTAACTTCTGAGTCGTTCTGTAATAAACTTGCCGGCGACAAGGATTTGCGTGACTCCTCGCTCTTCAATCGTCGGCCATCCGAAGTCTTGCGTAATCGGAATTCGGTCTCTCCCGCGACAGGCACAACCTCTTTCTTCGAGCAACAAGCGCCCATCGCTCAATAATATACAGTTAAAGATACTAGAACACCGCGGTGCTACCGAAGTCCATAACCCGGCGTGAGTTTGTGCTGTCACTGCGCACAGAATTATGATCGGGATGTTGGACAGGCTGACCGGTGGGCAGCCACAAGATATTCAAGATGGCGGTGCGAGAAGTACAGGCGGAAAGTTTAAAGCGTAAGACAGACAACAAAATTTAAACGCACGGAATTGAATTGCATCCTTAGCTTACAAACTGAAAAATGTTACAGCGAAGCTGTAGCAGTCGCGAAACGCACTAGGCGCTTCAGCGCTGGAAACCAATAAGATACCTCTTCCCAGTGAGTTTGAGAGAGAAATAAAAGGATAGAGTTTACCCCAGGCACATTTCTAGATTCTAAATTGTTGACAAGAACGATCAAGGCCTCCACTACGGGCTCTGTGATAGAGTTTTCCGTGTGTTCAAGTGCGCCCGAATTATTCAAGAAGACAAACAAACCACCGATTTTGTTCGAGATACCCTCTAACTCCTTCATTCGACTTGCAGGTGCACTTTGTGTCGCCTCGTGATATTTCTTTCGCAATACATTCACGATTTGAAGGTGGTTTGATCTCACTTGAGAGACGTCAGTATTTTCTATGGTTGCTGTCGGTGGAGGTTTTGGCCAGCCTGGTGCCGGCCCAACCCACGCCCCTCCGCTACAATATCTTTCTCTGCCTCTCAATGAAGTTGATGTACTTGAGCTTTTAGTGGAGACACTCGGACCAACCGGTGTCTCAGAGGAGCCCTGCACTAAAGTAGATGAAACACTCGCGGAGAGTGGACCCACTACTTGAGCTGAAATTGCGTTCGTTGGAGTCTGAAAGGATTGAACGCCAGCCCCAGATGTCGCAACGGGATTGAACATCCTCGCGTTCATCGGGTTCGTATGAGGTGGCTCGAGTGGAGTGGGGTACGATGCTGTGGAAGGAGCGTGAGGTGTCGGAAGTCCTTGAAGCGCTGCGGGCGTTTGTGAAGGTTTATCCTCGCATCGAGCGCCTGACGACGACGGGCTTGGGATAAACGCGCCACTACCCGATCCGCCGAGAGCGCTTAGCGGTGGTTGACTCGCGAATCCCATCGCGCAGGACGAAGGAAGGTGAGAAAATGGCGACAGAGCTGTGAGACAGAGGGGATCTATGCTCAAGGGCGGCCTTCGAGCAGTTGTCGATCGGGCCTAGCTAGAAGATTGAAACAGCGCTAAGACTAATTATTAACACAATAGTTGAAAACTTTTCTATCCAAATGAGAATACCATCTCGACATTGCCATGTACTAAATGAAGCTGACGCGGCTTGACAAAAATTAGTGAGCAGTTCACATCAGACGTGTTACTTGACTTGGTATCATTTAGAGGCTGTTCTGACGGAATGCAGGGCATTTCATACGAAGTTCTGAGAGATAATGCTCCACGACTGAACGTTTGACGCCATGATGGAGTCAAATCCCAAATGTAGACAAAACATAGTCTATCCAAGTAAGCGGCAACTTGATTTCCTTCTGAGTCAAAAGAAACCGCTTTAACAGATAGCTCTGACATGCCACGTTTGTGTTCAAAGGACTCAGTCATAGTATTATCAGAGCCAGGTGCTCGGTCAGAATGCTGTTTGGTATGTGAAAGAAGATTCAACGAATTTGACCATTCATCTACTGCCGCCGATGAGTCACCTTGGTTGGTACGATTACCTTCTAACATTCGCCATTTTGTTGCACTTTGTAGGTCATAGATGACTAGCACCGTACCATTCTTACCACTTTCATCGTTTGCCAGCGCAAATCGATGTGTCTCGCGGTGGAATGCCATCGAAGAAGATTTACCAAGCTCTACCATTAGAGCGTAAACGCCTTGCTGACAGTGTTGTCGCAGCGCAGCGTTTGAAGGACTCAACATGATCATCAATGTTTCCATCAAACGGGTACAATTCACCTTCAATATTTGTATATTGGTTTGAGCAACACGAATCAGAGCCATAAGGGCGAGCATGTGTGCTGGATCATCTGCTTTGAGGGTGCATAGGCTATTGTTCATGTGCTTGAAGAAGGAACATGGGCTCGTTCCGATGAAAGCCGCAAGCAAATCACTCAGAGTCTCACGCTTCATCATTGACTCAGTTGGGCTAGTCGATGTTAACAGTGCGGACGAACATAAACGGAAAACATCGTTCAAAGTTTTGTCTGAGTCAGGTAAACGGGAGCTCCAATTTAGCTGCTTAATACCTGCAGTTAGAAAGGATGCAGAGGTAAAGGCAACAGTTTTACTTGAGGATTGAAGATTCTTGAGAAGAGCACATGCTACCTGAGAATGCCAGGTGTCGTGAACAGTCGCGCCCGTAGTCAAGCACATGGTGCTTGAGATAATTAATCCAAGAAATTCATGCGAAAAATCAGCTGTTAGTGATGATCCACTCCACTCTGCAAACTGTCTGCAATTTAAAATGTCTTCCGGTGCAGGGCTATGAAAACAAGATGGCACTGATTTTTTCAGACAGGCAGACAATGACCGTTTTGAAGCCCGGCGAACGCAGTCGATCTCGTGCACAAAATACTTAGCGTAGAACAACAAATCTTCCTCTTCAGATAACTCAATCACATCTTCGATCGTTTGCAACAGTGCGTAACATTGAGACACGTCTGATTCCTCACATAATTGAATGATCCTCATTATGATAGCCACCGAGATCAAACTATTTTCACAAGCAAACGAGCTACCGCAACTCCGTACGCTCGGTAGTGGGAAGGTCGCTGCACCATGAGAACCGGGAAGTCCTATGTTGATGCCCCTTAACGAGTACGTTGAAAATTGATCATAAATTTGGTCGCGGAGCTTATCAAACGTTGCTGTGTATACGCCAAGTAAGAGATGAAGAGCCCGCAGTTCTTCGTCGCCGAAAGATTTGTGCATCGGTGCTAATTCAGATTGAGTCTGAACATCAACAATTTGACGTTTGTTCCCACGTGTAGGTAGACCGTGTGATGCTGGTTCCAACAGTGAGTCCATATTCACACCGAGAGAAAAAATATTTTGAGCAGATCGCCACTCAAGTGCTCGTGAACGTTTTCTCTTGTACTTCCATTGACCACATGGAAGATCCACTGAACCATAAAGTGAAACATGGAAGGAACCATCCCGAAGGCTGTCCATCATCATGGATGCAGACCTACCAGTCAAGTGGCGCTCCAAAACTCCTGTTAAAATATCCCAAATATGTAAACTCTCATCCTTACTCAAAACAGCCAAGATTCCTCTAGGGGCGTTCCATATCATTTCTTTCACCATGGATCCGGTGCCAGACATCGTGAAATTCACAGTCCATGTATTTCCAGAGACCAATCCCACGACTCCATCATCCCCAATAGTGATGAACATATGTTTCCAACTGGCATCACGTATATTCGTTGGCACAGGGAGGATTGATCGGATTGGCCCTTGATGATGACGTAGCACGGCAACATTTACTGGGTTGTGAAGGTAGCTCCATGCTCGGATTGTTCCGTCTTTCCCTCCTGATATCAAAAATCTTTCGTTGTCATGCCGTACCCACTGTAGCAAAGACAAAACAGCTCCGTCATGCCCAGATAATACTGATAGCTTGTCTGAATTTCCAAGTAATGGGTACAAACGTATCGTGCCATCAGAGTATCCATATATTCGAGATTCCGGTGCGTAGTGCTCACCGTTAGACGGTGCACATGAAGTGATCGTAATAGACTCCTTAGAATTCCATCGATCTGCTAAAGAAAATACATCCGTGGGCAGTGAAATAACACAACTTGTCTCATTACCTTTCACTTGGATACAGCCAATTGGTGTAGAGTAGGAGTAGTCGAAACTCTCTTGGTCTTGTAAGGGGCCGATGTTCGATTCATTCCACAATTGAATTATAGATTCGCCACTGTCACTCCAACCGGTCAAGTCAAACGCACTAGAGGTTAAGTCCAAACTTGCTCCACGCGGTGCTGACCATCCTTCTAGTTTTGCCCATCCTTGGGTCCTGCCATTTTTATCACGAACACTTAGTATTCCATCTGAGTCCACGTAAAGATCTTCGATTTCGTCGATTTCGTGAGGTATTGCTAAATCGATACTATCCGTGCTGAAAGGATCTACAACACAACATCGGTGGTTATGAGGCTCGCAGATCAATGCGAGGACTAATCTGTCATCTTCACCAACTTTGACGCTTATTTTACGGAAAAGTTTAATCTTCTTCTGTCCAATTGCTCGTTTATGCAAACACAAGCCCGTAAAATGATCCCAGGTACACATGACTCCAGCTTCATCGATACTTACAACTGCCTTCCAGACTCGCACAAGCAACACTATTGCAGCGTCATGTCCAGAGCAGTGGTTAACCGCGCCTACGTTGCCCACGCGTCTAGCTGCACTCTCGTTCAGAGACCAGCGAACAATTCCGCCGTCTTTGGCGCCTGTCCAGGCCCAGCATTCCGGTGTTTCACCGCAATCATTCGCCGTCTCACGGTCGGCAGTGCTGGCTTGTGCCTGTGCCCTGGTCTGACTCGCGTCATCGTTCACGATATCTAAGTACACGGCAGTGACGAAGTGTACAAATGGTACGTCTCCCCAAGCCACGATCGTCTGTTCCCTCATGACGCGCCTCACTGTGGAACAGACGAGGGCGTTGTGGAACAGACGGAGGGCTGGCATCCGCACGCCTCGGCCTTCACTTGGCCACTCCCGAGCGAGCCAACTCGTAACAGGGCCTCACCATGATAACAACCACTTTGGCTTGGAACCGAACTTTATGTTCATCATCGTGCTTGCGTTCGGCGAACATTGGTCGCGAACTGCGTGCGCGTTCGTCGATAAGTTTCAACGGGCACCAGGCTCGAGGGGCGTTGACGGCGGAGAATTACACGCTGAGACGCGATCGAGGAAGGAATACAAACAATGGAGGCGGGTCGAATAACGTGAAAGCATTAGTGCAAATCGATCTTGGCCCTTCGGTTGTCCTTGGATCGTCACTTATGGTCAGTGCGATTGCTTTGTATCAAGTGCGAGCGTCCCGGCCAGAGGTGTCAAGAGATAAAGATGTCTTCTTTAGCTCTATAGGTTTGTTGTGTGGGGGGATTTTGATCTTTCAAGGTTGGCGATTAGATCCGCTGATGTTGTTCGGGCAATTGCTCACAACGGCGACCGCTGTGGCGTTCGCAACGGAGACAATATCTTTGAGACAGGAGCTCCTTGACACGGAGGTTTTGGGGGGGAACTCTTCCAGGGTTAGACCAGGCCGAGGCCGAGGTGGACGAAGATCTGGTCGGACGCGTTCACTACCACAGGTTGTTGATCGAGAGATAGAATCTAGGGTAGACTACGCTCGTCCTGGCTATTTGGCTGACAATTCGTTTGACGCTGATGAACAATACACACGTGCAGGAGAGTACGACCGAACAAATGCATCACTCAGTTTCAATCGTGGCTCCACCGACGCGTATTTCAGCGACGATGGAGAGGATTCTCGTACAAATAACGACGTCTCAGACACGGATGACGCTGACAGCCCCTACCGGGATGGTTTCCGCGCGACTGCCGGCAACCCGACCACAAATCCAAATCTTCCGCGTCCTTCCAGCAAAAACTGGGAAGACGATGCATGGGATTTCGAATAAAAATTGGTAGCGTCTTGTAAAGGCGTAATTTGTACTAGTACTTGTACAAGTAGTGTCGTTTAACCCGGTCGCACAAGCTCGCCGCGAGAGTGAGTCAGTCATACCTAAACCCTACCCTGAGCCCTAAGCCCAACCCCCCGCCCAACCCTCAACCAACCATCACAGAACAGATAAGCATCGGGGACTGACTACTTCACCGTTCGTGAACGGTGAAAACGAAACCGATGACTAATCAAACGACTCCTTCACACTCAGCATCCATCGCGGAGGCGCCTGGGCTTCCGCATAGACGCGCCCGTCGTTGGCCGCCATGGGCGCGCCCGTGAGCGGCACGATCGTCGAGTCGAAAAATTTTCCAGAAGGCTTGAGCGTGCTCGTCGTCGATGATGACTTGCTGTGCTTGAAAGTTGTGGAGAAAATGTTGAAGACGTGCAAGTATAAAGGTGCGTCGGGGTTTGATCGATAGGATCGCGTGGTTTGATGACGCACGCTACGCACGGATTGAGCACGATCTCGTGCTCGAACCTCCGGCGAACTTTGTATGAAATTTGTTCGGGTGTCTTCAGAGGCCAAACCGCGCCAAAACAGAACGAGCGAGCGTCACGCCACGCCACGCCACGTGTTCGTTCTGTACGAAGGGACACCGATTCGACCTTTGGATGAGGGTTTAGCCTCTGTGCGAGACGCAAAGCTTACCTTTCGCCACTTAGTGCGCAAGCACGATAGAGAACGAATACACGATGACTGACGTTGTATATCTACTTGTCGTTAACAGTCACCGCGTGCTCGAACGCGGAATCTGCTCTCAAAATTCTTCGGTCCAAGAAAAACAAGATTGACATTGTGTTGAGTGATGTACACATGCCAGATATGGATGGTTTTAAACTTTTGGAGATCATCCAATTCGAGCTCTCTATACCGGTGTTGATGATGAGCGCAAACTCGGATTCGAGTGTGGTATTAAGGGGCATCATTCACGGTGCGGTGGATTATTTGTTGAAGCCAGTGCGTATTGAAGAGCTGCGCAATATATGGCAACACATAGTCCGGCGTGACTACACAACAAAGAGCCCTGGATCAGACGAGGCGACTACTTCATCTCCGAATAAACGTTTGAAACTGTCGAACTCGAAAAGTGATGAAATTGATCGATCCATGAACGAAGCCGCTTCTTCTAGCAAGCGTAAGAAGCCGGCAAAGAAGGGTGGTAAGACCGGCAAAGAGTCAGAGAAGAGGGAAGAAGGCGCGGAGAAGAAGAGTGCCGAAGGCGCTGGCGCGAAGAAACCTCGTGTCGTATGGAGTCCAGAACTTCATGCTCAGTTCGTGACGGCGGTAAACCAGCTCGGTATCGATAAAGCTGTGCCCAAACGTATTTTAGACCTCATGGGAGTTCAGGGCCTGACGAGAGAGAATGTAGCAAGTCATCTGCAAAAGTACAGATTATACCTCAAACGCATACAGGGCACTGAGAGTAACAGTCGAAATGGTACAAATGCAGCTCGACACGCGTCGAATGACGGCATGCCTCAATCACGTCCGAAAGATGTGCCTGAGAAGAGTACGAAGACGCGTGCAGAGGCATTTTCCGCGGACGACACCATTTTCCGCGGTGACGACTTGAGTCTCCCAGGAGACCTTCTTGTTGGAGATGAAGTTGGATACGACGACCCAGGTTTTGATCCGGCTTTACTAACCCCATTAGATATAGACAAGGTTGGCAAAGGCGACGGCCTCGGCGCTACAGACCAGATGCTCAATTTCTTCCTTTCTGGAGACTAGCTGTTGACTATCTGTTCCGCAATTCCGCAAACTATCTATTAGACATGCACGCCCCAACACCTCCATAGCGCGCTCTTGTAGTCAGTAAATATACTTTCTACAAGCGTTTAATTCTTCGCGGTCACGTGATGGTGTCCATTTCCCCCTGTGTCGAAGTTACTCGGTCCCCCGCATTCCCAGACATGCGCACGACGCTTCGAAGAATTATCACTTCGCGCGTCAATCTCATGAAATTAGCATCCCCCTCTGATTTTATACGCCCTCGTATGGCACCAGCTACGCTGACAATTAGAACCTCGTGCCTGGCACCTTGTTCATCGCACAGAAAGTCGTTATGCGGCCAAAAGGCGATGTTGCCTGGCGTGCGCGCGCGATCGTCGGCGTCGCAACTTAGGAATGGTTCAAACAATGATCATCATTCGTTTGAGCCAAGCGCGCATGTTCTTACCTCTTACGAGCTGGGCTCAGCCGTGGGGGCCTCCACGTTACCTGCTCTGACAGTCGTTCCACTCGAGCTGACGGACGACTCGGGCAAACGCTGTGTGCAGCCTTTGTGGAGTGCTATTCGATTACTTCGCGAGAGTGATCGAGTCCAGAAAGCGAGCGAATTCGGACCGTTTCAAATGAATGCAGGCGTTGGTATTGAACTTTTTGCACAGGCTGGTTTTCGTGACGAAGGAGAAGTCCTAAGATACGGTGTGCCACAAACCAATAGGCGAGACCTCGCCACGAGGGCGCTTGGACGAGGTTCGAGCAGGGAAGTAGTCGAGGGTGAACCATTCGATCTCTCACCATCGACATCTCCGACTTCTAGCACAGCGTATGGAGAAATTCTTCGCGAAGCTCTTTACGCGCACGCCTTAAATGTGATGGGGAAATTATTTCATGTCTCACGAGTGGGCCGGAGTGGGGTGCTGCTCACCGCTAAGTTAGAGAGTGGGTCATGGGCGGCAACGCAGGTGAGCGACGCTGTGGCAGTTTTAGATCAATATACGTTGGATATAGAAATAAGTGATGATGGTACAGGCCAGATACTTTGTACATTAGGTCATGAATTAAGAAGTCCATTGAGTGTTCGCCAAATTCTTGATGATCCGACTCTGATGGACTTACCTGAAGGTGCTGAAGTTGTTGCCCTGGGAGGACCTCATCTTCAAGGTAAACTGTCTTACGCAAACATTGGCGGTAAAAACATTGGAGAAGCCAGAGATGAATTGAAAGGTGAGAGCCTGTTGAATTACCACAGGGATCGGTATCCAGCAAGAGTGAAATTATTAGAGAACGCACGTGACAGTGACGCTGCGGTGCAGCTAGTTCAACCTGGTAGACCACCAAGTGCTTATCCAGCAGAATTACTGTCACCGGTTATTCAAATGAATACTGTGGACGCTAACACTCGCGATGCAATTTCTCATGTATGCACAGGAACGCCGAGTGATTTGCAGAGGCGCATTACGACAGTTCGATCGATGCTTGGTCAACCATTTGTACCCAAGTTGCACTTGGAAGAAAAAATGCGTAGACTCAATGCCACAAAAGGGCTGACTTTGTCTGAAGCAACGCGCCAGGGCGACTTGCAAATGGGACCGGCAATCATACCATCATTCCAATCCTTACACTCTGTGGATTTACCACCGTTAAATATACTGTTTGGAAATTCTAAAAACATTCAAAGTATGAGGGAAACGTACGTTGCGAGTCTTGTTGCAAGCGTCGAGTCTGCGCTGCACAGTTGGAATACGTGTATAGACGTAATCAACGTAATCAAGGGTGATATCCAGTCGGCTACAGTAATATGGTACGACGATACTTCGTTGAAATCGGTCACTTCCGATTTTGCACGAGTATTTCGCACTTCAGCATCCGCGACGTACCTGTTACCGCTTTCCACGGAGAGAGAATTCATAAAAGTGGGCGCGCATCAAGCGTGTTCGAGATTTGCCAAAAACTCGACTCTTCGTTGGGTAGGAGATGCGTCTGATGCCAGACGTCTCTGTTTTTCCCTTCTCTCCCGCCGTGATGGCCAATCAACGGTTTATAGAGATTCCATTGCTCCACGAGGCGCACACGTTATCGGAGCCGGGACGACGTCAGGTCTACCGGTTGTGGATGAGTTCGGTCGAGTAATCGTGAGGCAGTCTGGGGCGCCTTCCGGTGCTACAGTCACGAATGCAGTGCGCACAGCGATCGATTTGGATTTAGAAGCGATCATAATCCACCACGCCGGTGCCTCGGATTCAGAGGATATCTATGCAGCGAAAAAATTGGCGCAAGACGGTGGCGTAGCGCTTTTGAGCCTAGTTGACATTTTTGAGAACGATTTCGGACGTGTACTTGGATGGAACAAGGAAGCCAGAGCGGTTACTCAGCCCGAACGTGGATTTTGGTCTCTCATCGGTGAATCTGGTGACGATGCGGTAGTTGTTACGACAAATATAGATGCAAAGCTTATCCGTGGTGTTGCCAGACCTCTCAGACTGCGTAAACGTCTCGGTGACACAAACATCAGCATCGCTGTTGATCAAATTTTAAAGCTGTCCAACATTGATGCGAACTACACTAAAAGTACTAGTTCATTTCGTTTACCTTTAACTTTACGTCCGACACAGACCGATGGGTTGGAAGTTTTGTTGATAGGAGATGGAGCATGAGACCAACCACAGTTGTAGTACCAAGCATCGCGCCTCACCCTTCCACCGCACTCCGCGCGCGCTGCATGCCCGTTGAAAAAGATGGATCCTCACGGATCAAACTGAGGGTGAACATCCCGCGAGTCGAATATGAACGAGAAAGACTATCGTTACAAAAGACAACGGACTCGCCGCGTACAGATTCCCGCAGCATCAGCGAGGTGGACGTCGACGTCGCGTCCATGTCTATGAGTTTAGGGGAAGATAATGGTGATGAAGCGACGCAAGGGGCGGCGACAATCATTTCTTCACCGTCATCGAACGTGTTTGAGGCGCGATACTACAAGGCACGAGGTGGCTCAACGCCTGTGAGCGCTGGGACTCCGATGTCTACAGAACGGGCACCGCTACCACCAGTTTCTCCCTACGGTCGCGTGTCACCGAGAATGTCATCAAAACGACCGAGGTACAGTAATGATTGGGTTGAGGACGAGGTTCATCCCATGAAAGCCCTGCAGGGCCCTCCAGGAAGCGGTAGAACGATGGGCAAAAGACTCGTATCTGAGATGATTGCAACCACTATGCGGACTTCACTGCAAGTGTCGCCGATCCCTTCGAGCTCGACGCGCGCGAACGGCCGTGCTGGCACAGAAGAAGAGGACATCACAGCGGTTGAGAGAACGAGTCACCGACCCTCTTGCACGGTTGGAGATTCCTCCTGGCCACCGCCGCCGCCGCCGCCGACGACGACGACGACGACGACGATGTCCTTTGAACAGGGAGCCGGCGAGAGCTCTTTGTTGAAGCGAACTCTGAGCGGAACGTACTCCAACGACCTATGCTCGTTGTCTTCACCAATGGCGTTGTCGACGTCGGGCACGACTCCCGCAGCGCTGAATAGTCTTTCTCATCGTTCTCAAAATCAGAACATGTTTCATCATGTCCAACAAAGTAGTGGCTCGACTTTCGGTGTCAATGGCATGCCGCCTTCGTCGCCATCGGATCCTTCTCCTTTGCATGACTTGCGAAAGGCAGCCCTGATGCGCTCCAGGTTGTTAAACAACGCGTCTTCAAGTCAAATTGCACAGTCGTCCTCTCTACCGGCGAGGAGGGTGGGTTGGTCGAGGCCGAGCGACAAAAAGATTGATTGATTAGGACATCTGGTTCATACTGTAACATAAAATGAAATTTATAGGCGCATACTCAGACATATGGTACATAGTATAACATAAAATAAAATATCAAAAAAGATACTCAATTCCGGGATTGAACCGGAGACCTTCTGCGTATTACCATGGCTGCTCGCCACGAGAAGGCTGAACGAATGTTTTGCATGTAAACGCGCGATGTGACTCGCGCTTTATCGCTGTGTTAAGCAGACGTCATAACCACTAGACCAATCGAGCATGCTTGTTGTATATGGGTCGTTGTGCGCGAAAGATGTATTTCGATTAAATCTTAGAAATGACATGGCACACTTATGGGTCTACTCGAATTCCCGAACTCTGTTTTTTTCCTCAAAACGACGAATCATGACTCAACATGGGGGACTCGAGCCCCGCAGCTGGGTTTCATTCACAAGAAACGCTCGAGTTTCCTTCACAAGAAACGCTCGAAGGAGGAAGGTGAAGGAGGGATTGGCGAAACCTCCTTCACCATCCTCACAAACCATCGTATGGAGATTTCGTCGATGCATCGTCGATGATCTCCCACGCAAACCCTCTCCATGAGCTGGCGGGATGGACGACGCGAACGAAGAACGAAGACGAGATCGTCGCGACGGACCAACTCGGCAGAGGCCACCAACGTGATCCACATCTGCCCCCTCGTCAAAGACTTCATCAGGAGACCATGCGACGAGACGATTCGCGCGCGCATTCGCTTCGTTCCACGACCACTTCATTGTTAAAGACGCTGCTTCCGAATCTAGAAAATCGGTCTTGTACTTCATGTTGTGGATCAGGCAATCCTCTCGACTCGACTGCGCGCGTCGAGATGTCTTTGGCTGAGTTGATGGATCGTGTGGAGGTGCTAGAACGGAAACTCGGCGACACAGCGATGAGCGTACCGATGCCAAATTCTCCGTGTCGTCTCGTCCGAGCCTCGCCTTCGAGTCGACTTGTGGACACGTTCGTGGAACTCCACCTCGAAACAAAAACGACGTGACCCGCGGCGCGACGCGTCTGAGCAGACGAACGACGTGAGTGCGAGCCAACCGAATGGTGGATGGATCGATGTCGCTTGTTACAAAGTTTACTTCAGATGGATTGCAATGTCTCAAAAGTGGGAGCCAACCGTATGCAACCTCGTCGCGTCGGTGAAACATGCTCATTACAGTTGCATAAACACCGTGGCATGAGCGCCACAAGATGGCATCCGTGTGTCTGAGAGCGTGTGTCGCCGACATATTGTGGAGCCGAAACACCTTGGCGATGGTGTTTGTCACCCAGAAACTCAATCACTATCTTCGTGGATGAGGATATCTTCTCCAATGCCCCCGGTAAACGTGGGCAAGCTGAACTTCGTATTATAAAGGTTCAGCGAGCGGATTCCGTTTTTGTTGACCCGAACATCATGAACTAGCACAGATGTGTGATATAACTAAGAGAGCTAGACTGCTCGTCACACTCAACCAAACATTGGCTCGGCGTCGAATCCGCCATCCTCTTGCACCGACTCCACGAGAGCTGGAAGCTTTGTGACACCGTCGACAACACTCTCGCAGTCGATCGACACCTTGACGATCTTTGTGTCAAGATCGACGTCTACCGCGGCTACATTTACACCTTTCGTGTTATTCATTAGCCTCTTCGTCACATTCTCCGCGCAGCCTTCGCACATCATGCCTTCCACTTTTAATTCCACCACCACGGGCTCAGGGGAGGACGAGGCGCGTGCGGAGTGACCACGCGCGTGCGCTGCCACTCCGGCGACGCCTCGATAGTCACGCGAGGCAACCAGACGCCACGATCTGAATCGCTCTGCAGCTCGGTTCGGAGTCGGAGTCGGAATCCGCGTCATCGGCGCCGGCTTGGTATGGAGGGAGACTCGAAGCGAGAGGACTGGCGTGCATTTCAAGGTCAAGGAGGAATTCCTCGGACAAAGCAGAGTTCCTAGGTGAGTAGCGTCACAAATCGGTGGGAGAGTCGCTGAGATACGGGGTAAAAGTCAAAAACAAAAAAAAATGATGAACTGTTTTAAAACATCACTCCTTGCACTTTTAGTCACAACGCTCCCCTTTCGCGCTGGAAAAGCCGCCAGAGTGAACTCGTCCAAGTGTAAAGAAATCTCCACCCTCGACCCATTCAATCTGACAGAGTATGTCGCTCATGAGTGGTATTCGATAGAGCAGAGACCGACATCTTTTCAACCGAGGCGTGATATGTTCTGCGTTCGCGCAAATTATACACTTGAAGGCGAGAAATCGATCTCAATTTGGAACACGGCGACTCGAGACGGAGTATCTGGAGCTGTTAGGAACGCCGACGGCTTGTTCAAACTTCGTGGCATTATCAAGGATCCGGACGTGAGTTCAAAACTTGTGGTTGGTCTTCCATTTTTACCTCTTTCTATGTACGAGCCCTATTGGATTGTCGCCGCCGACTTGGAAAAAGAGGGAGCTAAGTGGGCTTTCATTTCCGGAGGTCCACTCACAACCCCTAAGAGTTCCGGTCTTTGCGAGCCCTCAGGAGGACTTTGGCTCCTTGCTAGCGATCCATTCGTATCTGAGAACATTATCAGCGAGATTAAAAGCCGGGTTCGTGATCTCGGTATCGATTGCACCGCACTTGTACGAGTGGCACACCGAGGTTGCAATTACCCAACTCTGTAGCGTCGGCTTTCAATTGTCACGTTGTCTTGTCGAACTCAAGGAGATATACTCATTTTACTCATTTTACGATATACTCATTTACCAGGCATCTACAAAGTATCGACCATTTGTGTCCATTTTAGTCATGTAAATCGAACTTTCCTTTTCGCTGCGAGACCCTTGTGATTGAACAACTTTCTGTATCGCTTCGCGCACAGCTGTGGGCATCTTTTCTGCAGCGCCTGCGACAAAAATTTTTGCTCCAGCCTCAAGAAACGACCACACACGTTTCTCTTCATCAGTTATACGATTTTGCACGTACTTCTTCTTCTCATTTTGAGTTGGACGAGAAAATGCAACAACGATTCCTCCAAAGGCATTCTTTCTTGCAAAGAAACCACTCTTCTGCAGTTCTTCCCATTCATCCTCATATAGATAATCGTGGAGTGCGTTTCTACATCCGAAAAATACAAGCACGTCTCCTACTGGGCCTTTATCGCTTGCCTGTGACTGGAACAACCGAGTTCGCACAAAGGAACGAAAAGGGGCTATCCCGGTGCCTGGTCCTATGAGAATCATGGGGACGTCAGGGGGGGGTAGACTAATGTTCCCTTTACTCACGAAATATGAGATTTTTGTTCCTGGCGTTAGGGAACTCAACCAAGATGAGCACAGACCCTTGCGTTTACGCTTCATGGGTGTAACCCATTCAACTGAAGCAACTGTAATATGCGTTGCTCTTGTCTGGACGGTGTCGTAAGGTGAAGACGAGATTGAATACAGTCTCGGATGTAAGTGCGGAGCAACTTGGAGAAACCATTCAAGAGAAGGCTTCAAGGATGGAAAGTCGTCAAAGATTTCGAACACAGTTCTTCGTTCACGCTGATTGTACTTGTATAAATCCACTGCCCCCTCGCCTGAGGCAAAGTATTGAAGGCGCTCCTTTTCATGCTCACTCGCCGTGAAGTGACTCATCACTTCGAAAAAGTAACGTCTAGGAGAAGCAGAGTTGACATCAATTCCTCCTGCGATCAAATATTTTAACGGTATGACAGGAAATGAATCTCTTTTTTCAGGAGTTGCCAAAGGGTAAATTCGCACTCTCACGTTTGGAGCGAAGCCCATGCGTTTCAATAAGCCGGTCAGATTATCATCATCTGGATGCAGTGAATGTGGCAGTACGCCCAATACATCTCCAGAATCGTATGACGTCGATGTTGAAGAGTCCATTGGTTCCAACTCCAGATGGTGAACCTGCTTTACCGCTTCCTTGGTGGTCAATTGGCGATTCGCACAAACTACACCACTATAATATGTCCGCCCTTGAGACTGGCGTGCTCTATATGCGCTCTGAGAAAATGATAGCGCGGCATCGTGAGCATCGGCAGCCGCGACAGCCAGTCGAAACGCCCAATACCCCTCCATCAGCTGCTTGCCGTGCTCCTTGCTCCCGGAGTGCTCCTTGCTCTCGTCAAGGTTTTCTAATGTTTCTATCACATCCACGCAGAATCTCGATCCAGGGAGCGGCAGTTTCGAGATTTCGTCTTCACTTAGCTCTTTCAAATACGATGGTAAAGGAAACATCTGCCGCATCGATTTCCAGACTTCTTGCAACCATGGATTCAAGGCGGCCTCGTATCCGAGTGGGTGCTGGTCGTCACCAAGTCCAAGTGGCTGGATCGCGCGTGCACCTAAGCTCGACAGCCGTCTGAAGAGCTTTTTTGCCGTGATGTTAAATTTCTGGTATCCCGAGTCCCCCAAACCAAACACGCAGTACGACACATTCGTGAGAGAAGTTTCAGACAAACTTTTTCGCAGCAAGAATCTCCAAAAACTCTTCATGTTCCGCGGCTCTTCGCCTTGACCAGTCGTGGAAGTTACGAAGACGACGCAGCTTTCATTTGGCAACGTTTTGATGTCATAACTCTCCATAGACATCAATATCGGTGCGTAATGCTTCAGTTTGGCTTCGCGAACGATGCGCTCCGCCACGTCCTGAGAGTTGCCAGTTTCTGAGCCGTAGAGTACTAGCACGCGACGAAATGGCCTATGAAGGACCTCCGCATCACTTGAGCTTAAGTCTTTCATTTTTTAGGACCCGCGTGTCAGCAGTATCCGACGATGTGCACCGCAACCTGACGATGCTGCGACCGAGTGAAAATGAAAAACCGTCAGTGTGAGGTAGGCGGTCGTGACGCTCGTCGCGAGAGAGGACATAGAGTATCTGAGTATGCGTCGAGATGGACGAGTAGATCCACACCCCTTGCTATCTTCGGATCACGCGTTATCCCAACGATTTCCACCGGTGAAAATACGCGCGGCCTCTCTGGAAAGCGTTCAGGCTAGAGCCGTACATCACCAATCGACGGACGAGATTGTAAAGGACCTACTGAAATACAACGAGGTACCGGGGATCACAAACTTTTCCCAGGTTGCTTTGCCCCCAGGCGATATTATTGCTCGACACTCTCACCCGAGTAAATATGAAATCTTCTTTGTGCAGAGTGGTGCGGGAGTTCTTCATGTGTGGCCGCAAAAGCCAACTGAAGGCGTCGGTGCGCGTGAGATGATTGAACTGAAACCTGGTATGAGCGTCCACGTCGGACCAGAAGAATGGCATGAAATCACAAATCTTGGCGATATCACAGAACCACTCGTAATGCTGTATTTTGGTATCATTGCGCCTGACTCACCCACCTGGTCTCTTGAGACGAACTGAGGTGAAGTGAGTCGTTTTTCGCTCATGCGGGTGACGATGATGATTGATTGATATTGATGTGCAACAGGACCAGTCTGACTCTAATCCAAACCTGGCATAACGATTATGATTGAGACTTCGGCTGATCACATTGCGCAATTAACATGGGCGAATGTGTTTATTGTGAGACCCTCATACAGTGTTCATCAAAAACGAATTCTTGAAAATTGAAGTCACACTTGTCAGAAATTAATTTCCTAATTTTCCTGTAAAGATTTGATCCATGCTTCGAATCTTAGTTGATAGGTACCCAAATTCCGCGAGATATTGTTGCTGAAGTAAACGTGCTTCAGCCATCCGTTGCAAAGAATGCAGCCGACGTGTCCACAGGTGCGCTGATACAAGTCGATGAATTAATTGTAATTAATAAGCGTTGCTGAAACGAGATTGAAACGCACTTTCCATCCTAGCACACCCCGCAAACAGGTAACGATATTGATGTGCATCACTCTTCCCAGCTCGTTGGACTAAAACCACAAAGATAACAACCGATATCATTGACTGTGGCGGACGTCTCTTCATCAATACTGTGCCAAGGATTCTTCGGTGCTACAAGAAATAAGTTTCACGATATTTCTCACGAATTTCGTGTCTCAATCGTCACGTCAGTGCCGCACAGTTGTGATGAACGTAGTTTGCGATCACTATCTCGATATCATCGCGCCTATGCTTCGTACATGGAAATCAATAATTAATTAATTAGTTAATTAATTAATACCGTGGAACTCGCTGACTCCTACCTCAGCGTGCACCCTGTAGCCCCTAGTTGTCGCATAATGGTGTGTCCACCGTAAAAGCAGGCTCGTTGAATGAGTTGTAAACAGCTGAACTGCGGTGAATTGGCAGAAAACATTCTGCTTCGGATTTATTTCCTGAGACAAGAAATTATGTGCAGAAGAATATCATCAACTAAGTTATTTCGCCTCGCTTTGAGCTGAGTTAGCATTAAGAGAGCCGTCTTGAGCTATCTCAAGTGAGCACAATTTTCTGTGCTAGTTATTGCCTAATCCGTGACGCGTTTGGCATGAAATAAGAATGAGAATAAAATAATTATTGATGAAACGATTTTTCAGCGATAGTGAGTGATGACTCATTTCTACTGAGATAAATCAATCTTCACTTCGATACCCACGGGCGAATCGCACCCACTCACGATCCACCTGTACAAAAATGATTTCCATCGTATATACTATCGGGAGTTTTTCTTTTCTGGGAAGGAGCCAAGCTGTAACTTGCAATCGAACTTTTCTTTGCCGGTCTCTTCCACCATGCAACGGCAAAGAGTTGACTTCCATGCACGTTTCGATCGAACACGATTTTTCGATCGGCACGTGATATTACAAAAATAGAATTTCATTCATCTCACGTTCCCAAATCACCTCTGTAGTCTCGATTCTCCATAAGCGCCTCTAGCTTTTGCAGTGCGTCAAGAAGTTCTCCAGTGAGTGCCCGCTCGTTGTCGCCTAACAGTTTGATCACATCATCACGCCTTTTGATGACATCAATATTTTTGCGAATATTAACTAACTTTGTTTCGAATACCGTCGACCACACATTGATATCCTCCGTGGAGTTCTCCACCACAGAAACGTACTCGTTCAACGAGGCCACTGTGCCACCGGACTTCTCCAAGGCGCGGGAAAGCAACTTTTCGGTATCTTTGAGCTCGCTCCACAGTACCCTATCGAGGCTTGTAATACCAGGAATCGTGATATTATGCAGGCCTTCAAAAAGTTCATTGATCTCGCGCTCCTCCTCATCCGTGAATATGCGAGTGGGCGCAACCCGCATCGTGTAGTTCGTTGGTGGGGACCAGACCCGTTTTGGAATGATACGACTCTTTGCCTCTTTCTGCGTCGCAACGGGCACTGGATGGTTGTACTAGTCGACAGTGTTGATGCTACACCTGTCTTTTTCCTTTGTCGGGCAATTACGTTCAAGATGCCTCGTTCGAAAATCAGCGTCAAAATTTCACTCCGCGCGGAAGTGGCGTTGTGTTCATCATCATTTCACGACGCGATGATGGACGATTCGCGCGAGTCGAATCGTTCTGACAGTGCAGTGATGGTAAGGAGTGGTAATGTGTGCGAACTTTCTGCACTTCACCCCCCACATCAGCCTATGTGCGTCGAGGTGACCTCGCGCGAACTCCACGAACGACGAGCGCTCGAGTCGGTCCGCCGAGCAGCGGTGAAATCAACGTTAGAGGAATTGAAGAAAGTGGCTCGAGGATTAGATAGAGACACATGGATGTATCTCTGACCTTCTGTAGGTTGAACTATAAGTAGAAGCGTCGTGCACGGAACGTGACGTTCCACAGCGTTCAGCTTTCGACCCCGACTAAGATAGTAATTGTTAGTAATTGTTTAATTGCCACCAAATAGTACAATATATGGAGTAAATGTGAAATAAATGTTGTGAACGACCGCGGAGAGTACGAAGGGGAACGATTTGTTTCGCGCGCCGTCCAACGGCCTCCGCACTCGACGGTGCGCGCGGACAAGCATGTCAGGGATATTAACCCCACATAACCAGAAAATTAAACGCGGTGGGCGAAAGAAAACTCCACTGAGTAGCTCGCCACATCCTGTGGGCTTACTTTCCCCCAACGATGACCAGCTGGAAAGGCAGAAATCGCTCTTGTCTCGAGAAGTGACGGAAGAGCTGCGTCGAGAGTTCACCGCAGAATTGGATACGAACGCGGAATCCATTCCTCTAAAACAGAAGGTGAGCAGGCTCGAAGAACTGACGGCTGCTCCTCAGCCCCCAGCGAAGCCGGTCAAAAAGCTTTCTGCAGATGCGGTGTTGAACCTGTACACCAACTGCATCAAGCTTGCTTCTGAGAACAAAATCAATGCGAAAAACACCTGGAGTCTGGCACTCATTGATCATATTAGTGACATCGTACAGAACGAGCGAGATGATGACAATCAGACCAATTTTCAAAAGGCCAGCTGCACTCTTGAGGCCGGTGTAAAGATATATGCATCACGTGTGGACTCTTTCCACAGCGAAACTTTCAAGATGCTTGGTGGTATGAACAAGGTTGCTTCAAATGATGCAGAAGACGATCGACGGCAAGGTCTCGGCGACGGCGCAGAAGGGAGTCAAATACCGGCAGACACCGAAGGCATGCGTGTGAAAAAACGTCGCGCGACCGTAAACACGTTGGAGGTGCCAGAAGCTCATTCACTCAAGCAACTCGATGAGTCGCTTGTCGTTGATCCTTTGTTCCAAAAGACCAGTGCCATGTTTGATGAAGGAGGTGCTTCTGGTCTTTTATTAACAAATCTGGCCGTACATAAGGGTTGCAATATTTGTTTTGACTCAGAAGAGGTCCCAGATTATACCAAAGGTGAAGATGCACCGCTCGCAGGAACGCTAGACCTTTCTTCCCTACGATCTTCAGTCGAAGCGGCCAGTTCAGCACTGGCAACCGCATCACGGATCACCCCATCTGTCGACGAAGTTCGCAATATGCTAACCGAAGTTACTGGTGTGGTCTCTACCAAAGTGGATGAACAAGGCACTGATGGTACTGGGTCGTTCTTCACAGGTTCCTCATTGGAAGGAATCAACTTTGTAGAATATGATGACGAAGATGAAGACGTCGCTGCGGAGGATCCAGAAGATTGGAACATCGGTGCAGATACGTTCGATGAAAACTGGCTAGAAAGTAGCGATCAAGGCATGTCTAAGGAAAGAGATGCGATCTTGTCTACACAAGAGGATGGTCTGGAGTGGGTTGTCTCATCTGCCTTGGGCGGTAAGATGGGTTGGGCTGGTCCAACACATTGGCAGTTTAGGGCACCATCTCGCCCAAAACCTTCAGAACATGCACCAGATGCGGCTGAAAATAGAGTTCAGAGAAAGCGAGGCAAGGGGGAGCTCTATTATGACTTTGAAAGCCCAAGCAAACTTGATGAAAAAAGATTTGAACTCGCTGTTGACGAGGATGATTTATTACTGGCATCGGTACCAAGTGCTTCTGACACCCTACTTCCACCAGATCTGGGTTATGAAGGATCAAACCTGATCAAACTCTTCCTTAAATCCAAGAATGTGACAAGTCTCGTGAACGATGATTCTACGTTGGAAAAAAATGAAGAACATGACAGTCTATTCAATGCAGAAGAAGACGCGCCAACCTATGGAGATGATGAAGAATTTGTAGGTGAAGCCGGCGGTTGGTACGAACCTGGAACACAAGAAGATGAAGATTTCATTGATGCACCGAGAAGAGTTGAAAAGATTGAGGTGAATTATGCTAGGACCACCAAACAAGTAAATGTCCGTGCTCTGAAACAGACACTTTGGGCGAACCTTGAAAAATCGGACACGTCACGAGAGGTGCACTCTTTCAATAAAATGCTTCGCGAGTTCCCGATAAATAATCCAGCTGGGGATGTGGAAGATATCAGCGTTCATATGGCTTTCATTTGTGCACTTCATCTAGCCAATGAACACGGCTTAGTCATCACAAGTGTGCCAGAAATGAATGACTTGGAGATCAACTTGGACAAAGGTTCCGACTAGACTGACTTGCGCTGTGGCGTTGGTGATGGCACTGGAGAACCAGTTAACCAGTTAAATGTTGTAAACGTGCGTATGATAGATTTAATAATCAGCGCGTAGTCAATTAAAATATCTAGCGGACTACGAAAGAGACCCTCAACCACGTGGACTTCCTTTTCACTGTGCAGCAAACTTGACTCACCTTGCCCCCCTCCTTAACCAACAGTCTTCATTGCATCCTCCTCTGTCTTCCATGCCTCACTGGAATGATTCACGAGAGCACGTACGATATCCCCTTTGGCGCAACCCGCTTCATTGAACTTAGCGACCGCTGCGTCTGCGTCATCTTTCCAGGCGTCCACAGCGCGAGCGTGCTTCACTTGCGACTTCTCGTACAAGACGTTACCCCAGAGAATCAAAATTTGCGCTTTGACTCCGTTGGACTCTTCGCTCTTTTCCGTAAGAACAGCGTCTCTCTCAGCTGGGGGCAACATACCCATGGCATCTTGATACTTGGTGATGGCTAGAGCAAACATTTCATCAGAAATCTTTTCTGCGTGACTCTTCTCACTGGCGTCCACTTGTTTTGAAAGTTGATGATAAAGCTTGCCTCGCTCAAACGCCTGCTGACCCCATGTGATCGGGGCCTCAAAGTATGTCGGCTTGATCTCAAGAGCAGCGGTCAAGCGCTCACAACAGGCTTCGTAATCTACATCAAGAGCGGTCATGTGCTTTTTTGCGGCTTCTGCGAGCGCTTCATCGCTGGAACTGGCACCGTCTTCATCGGGGGAACTACACGAGTCAACAATTCTCCGAGAGTTGCAGACGTACACGTTACCCCAGTTGAAGACAGCAGTCGCTGCAGCTTCTTGGAACTTTTCACTGGCTGCAGTAAGCAAGCCATGTGCCTCCGGCATCGCGACCGTCTTTTCCAACACTTCACAGCACCTTTCAAGACCAACAGAACGGAGTTCAAGAGGACCATCCTTGGGTACCTCGTCACCGAGCACTTTACGGAAGAGCGTGGCAAAACTAAGTAACCACTCGTCGATTTCAATCACGTCTTCGTTGTACTCGTCATTTTCTTGGAGCTCTTGCGGTTGAACCTGCTCTGGGGTCTCTTCAACCTTGACGTCGGATGCAAAAACAGTAACGTGAATTACTGGTATCTCAGTTTCTTTCTTTTCATTCTTTTCTTTAGCCTCTTGATCAGCGATTGTGGCAAAGTTTGTCAAAGCCGCTCTTAAATCCATACGAGAAGTGATGGTTATCATGTCCCCATCGAAATCTTTGTACTTGAGCTTGATGTGATGTTCAATATCAAACTCCTTTTTTATGGCTTCCGTCAGGTCGTTATATCGTAACGAGACTGGAAGTTGAATCGTTTTTGTCTCACCCTCGTGAGTCACGCTAAACGTGAATTTGGTTTGATTTGCCGCTTGTTGTTGACGTATGAACTGTTCTCGAATCGCGGCAATCTGTTCCTTGGTGTACTTCTGGGTGTTCTGTCTTCCGACACCACCTCCACCCAACCCAGCAGGCCGAGCCGCTCGCTTCACCTGATCGGCTAAACCCCTAATTTTGTCCAGGCGATTCTTCACGCTTTCATCGGAGGGATCCAAGGTCAAAGCTCGCTCGATATCAGCCTTCGCTTTTGCGTAATCCTGAAATTTTTCATATCCAGTCGCTCGTCTGAGCAAAGCCGGCTTGAAGTCCGGCTGTACCTCGAGAGCCAAATCACACTCTCTGATGGCGGCGGTGGGATTTTGGGCTTTCAAATGAACAGCGGCTTTATTTGCTGCGATTGCGACGAAATCAACGCTGTCTCTAAGAGCGAGTTGTTGGGCCCTGTTATACGTGTTCAGAGCTCCTCCAAGATCGCCTTTGGCGAAGAGTACATCAGCCTCAAGTCGCAGTTGCTGTGACTTCTTCGCAAATGCCGCGATTTCGCCCGTAGGTCCGTTCTTTTTCTTAGAAACGGTCACCATTCGTCGGAGTTATTGTTCTTTTTGTTCGCTGAGTTGGTCGAACGCTTTCTTTGCGTTGTCGAGCTTACTGATGACGTTCTCGAGTTCGTTGCGGGTCAGCTCGAGGGATATTTGTCGTGTATTCGATGACGACGACTCTTCAATTTGAAGTTGAACTCTGACCAAAGATGTATCAGAATCCGCGATTTTGTCACTAGACAATACTCGATGAAGCTGCAAAGGGAACGACTGTTGGTCAGTCCTAGAACTTCTCTCTTTTCTTCGTCTGGAAAACGAATCTTAACTGCAACTCCTGTGTAGCGTCCTTCGACGTGCGCGTTCGCGTGCCGTCGAAGTCGTGGATTTTAAGGTAATTTCAGCGCCATGGAAAGGCCCCAGAGTCCACGCTCGCACCCTATCTTCCCACTCGATGAAAAACACTTTGGGAGACCCTACGTGTCGAGGGTTCCGCGAGCTCATCCGCTCACTTGCAGTCTCACGGGACGAGAACGCGCTGGCGCCCGAGGATTCAGACGGACGCGAAATCGTGGAAAATAATTTTACCTTCCAATCGATATCTGCGAGAGTACAAGATTGGCGCCCCTCTGACTTGTAGTCTGGCATCAACCGACACTCTTTGTCGACGCGTCTTTGTTGGTCTGCCCCTTCTTGCTTGAATGAACATTTTTTTACAACGGGTTCATGGTGAATCTTTGGGTTACGTGGTGCTAAAAACCGTCGATGGAGTTCCAAATATCACTATGTCAACATACGGGTCATGAACCGTGACGGTGGGGACTGAATCCGTAGGGTTTGGGGGTAACCCCAGAACGGTTCAAAACTTGTCAAGTTCCGAGCTCGTTCATTGCAGAATCCCATCGTTTAACGATTCCAGGGATGTGAGCAGCACCACAAATCATCAAGATGGTGATAGGACTCGATGTGATAGGTGCTTGATTTCGGCCCGAGAAATCTAGTGCAGGAGTGTTGTAAGAGTATTCAAATGTGTGACTTGTCTTTAGCTGGAAACATGGTCGATCAACAGCTTCGCCTGAAGCAACTTTCCAAAGACAATCGAACATCACATCATCGCGTCGCTTGATGAACACATCATGCATTGCAGGTGGCATATCAACAGCCCCTGTGTGCATCAACTCTAAGCGTTCAGTTTCTATTGCCCCCAGCAACTGGTCTCGTGTTTTGAAATTGACTTGGAGCAACGCTCTGAGAGAACTTGCGAAGTAACAGAATAAAGATCTTTTCGTTCCTGGTGCGCTTTCCTTGACCTTTTCTTCGAGTAATTCGAACGTTTTAGACATCTCCAAATCGGACAAACATATTCGCGCTGTACCCATTTCAAATGCAGTTGAGAGTCCAGCGACAATTTCTGCACCATCTTTTTCTTCCAACTTACTCGTTGTCGCCACCTCGACAAAGCTCATGAATTTTCTCAGAATTTTAACAATCAAAGATGAGAATCTCCAGATATCTACATTCAACAATACCTCGCTGAATGATAGTGATAGTGCTTGATGAGTGTCTATGACAATACTTCCATTCTGCTTGTATTTCCATGCGTCTCCTCTATTTTGTACGCTAAGCGTTATCATGCTTGTCTCCTCATTCGCATCCAAGACGGCTGTGTGGTGCTCGGGATCTATTTCGTCTTGAAGAGCCAGTAATAATGACCCATGCAGAGCCGAGGTTTGCCAGGCTTCCATTTCACCTTGCCCTCCACCGCAGTCACTCTCATGGAGGAGTTCTGCTGCACGGCGCACTACTCGAGTCTCAATGTCACTAGAGTCGAAAACAGGGCTTGAAGCGTGATATTCGTTCCAAGCAAAATGAATATTTGATGTCAGGTTCGCAGTAACTGGTTTGACGGTAAAAAAAATTTCCGAAACGGAGACCTCAAATATTGCCCTCCCTTCCCTCCAGACAAGTGCTCGCTCACCATCCTGAATGTTTTTATTTACGTGCACGTGCACTGCTTCAAACAGACCCGTTTGCACTAGTAGTTCCGCATCCTTTTCCAGAGTTTTTCTAGATACTTTCGATCCCCTCTTAGTATTCAAACGTGCTAATAAACTCTCTTCTCTCACCCCACCAGGGAGCATTCCCGTCGGTAGCCCGCTAATTCGTACTGAGGAGGGTATCATAACGTCTTCCTCAAACGTCCTAAGTCGTTCCATCACACCATTTATGCGCTCATCGCACACTTCTAGAAGTAGAACATCTGGTTGAATCGTTTCCAAGACTGATTTAGCGTCGAGAGCTGACTGTGTACCGACGTGAGCAGTGGGTAACAGAATCACTCTTGCCCCAAGACGCTCAGTCGTGGACGGTTCGTTTAAAACTATCGTCGGTATCGATTCGCGCTCGGAAATGACAAATTCACTGCTGTACTCATGGGAGCACGTGCGAAGATGTCTCAGTCCATGGAACCAAAGGCCCTCACGACGTCGCTCGAATCGCCTTAGCGGGGTCCGCCAGCGGGGTCCGACAGGTCGATTCCTCGGGGTACACGCTGTCTGGGCAACCTCTCGAATGTCGGCTGACAGATGAACGTGAGCTATCCCCACAGACATGGAATACCACAGCCCTACTCTAAGTGCTAATTATATCATGAACGTGCGCGTGCGTGATACTGGGGAACTAGACGCGTGCAAGCGTTGCCTTCCAATTTCCGATTCCATACGAACAACTCTCACTCAAGCGAAAAAAGTGGTCGTCGAGGACATGGGGACTCGTCAAAAAAGGGATGATGGAGAGCTTCAGCGGAATCAAATCGCCTCAGTGGGTCATAGGTGAGCATACGGTTCAGTAGCTCGAAACCTTTGTCAGATAAACCAGTCGTGTCACACGGAAACTTCTGACGCAACTTGTTGTAAGGTTGTTCGACAAAAGTCACTTTCTGTGTACTCGGAAGTGAAGGAAAGTCTGGCCATATTCTCTCATTGGGTGTACCGAGGAGTTTGAAAATCTTCTGAAGTTGATCAATTTCAGTTCGTCCGTTAAACAAAGGAGCTCCTGCGAGAAGTTCACCAAATATGCAACCAAGACTCCAGACATCAACAGCAGCTCCGTAAACAGTTGCACCGAGCAAGAGCTCTGGAGCTCGATACCACAGTGTAACCACGAGTTGAGTGTACTTCCCTGGACCACCGAACTGGCGTGCCAGTCCAAAGTCACAAATTTTCAACTCGCCAGAGTTTGTCACCAGAATATTGGACATTTTTAGATCTCTATGCATGATCCAGTTTTCGTGCAAATACGAAATTCCGCTTAGAAGCTGCAACATTAAAGCTTTCACTTCTGGGATTGTGAACTTCGGGTTCGTCGATTCAGCCATCTGATCCATTACTCCTTTGAGATCATTTTCAACGTATTCCATCACCATGAACACAGAGTTTAATTTCCATCCGATAACCACCTCATTGACATTTACGATACTTGGATGGTTCAAAGAGAGGAGAATGTTAACCTCTCTCAATGCAGTCAACGGAAATCCGTCACCGCCTTCGTCTATCTTCACTCTCTTAAGTGCAGCGATCTCATTCGTTCTCTTATCACGAGCTTTGAAAACAACCCCGTAAGTTCCTTCGTCGATTTTGTTGAGTCTTTCGAATTCGTCAACTGATCTACAAGCTGCCACCATGTTTAGTGGACGCTTTTGTAACTGACTTGAGCTCATTTCTTGGCCCGATGCCGGTATTATGCTTGTAGGTTGAGTGTCGGTTTTTGGACCTTCGCGTTCCACTATGTGAGTTGTCGTATGTAATTCTTTCCTATTTACGACGTCGCAGCCACCTGAATCCTTTTTTATGTTTTCGAGTGTGCTTGGTCTTTGGGGTCCTACCATGGGTTCATCTTCGTTATCGTCCTCAAGCTCACCGTCACATGGTGAAACAGCATGTGTTTGTTCGGTCACGCCTACAACATCAGCTTCGGGAGGACCTCCGCGTCGTCGCTCCTCGCTCCCATCTGGAGAATGACAGACAAGTTTCTCAGCACGCGTCTCTGGCGTCATCTTCTTTTCATGACCCACGACGCCACCGCACTGCTGGCGCTGCGCTGCTGCAAACAAACTTGCTTCACCAAGCATCTTTTCCACGTATCCCTGACTAGTCGGTCTGTCCGCTGTCGAATGCGATGCGATTGGCATCAAAGGCACGGTCGAGCCATCACCGCCATCTCCAGCACCCTTTTCATCTTCATCGTCGTCAGATGATCCCCATCGTGAGTCCTGTATCGTCCCGCCTGACAGCTTCGCCCGTTTCACCGGGTCCGTTGGGCCTCCCGGCGACGCTTCGGGACCACTCGCACCCGTCAACTGCTCGCCCGACCTGTGCGACGTCGATGGGTTTCCAGCAAGTGTTTGCGCCTCTTTCTGTTTCCGTGCCAGTGCCGCGCGCGCCGCTGCTCTGATACTCGACATCGGCAGGTTAGGGTGTGACGTGTGTGTGCACATTGCGCCGCGGAAGTACGGCGACAGCCAAACGCAGCGAAGAGCCCTCTGCGGAACCAATCATCCGTTAAAGAAATTTTCATCCAAAATTTTCCGTCTTCACTTTCGTGGACGCCTCGGAACGAGAAACGCGAGAAAATGCGTGGCGAAAACGCACGGAAAACGCCCGACTCCTCACAGTCGTGCTCGCGCGCGCGCCCAAGCTGATGCACGCTTACAACCCGCTCTTAGACGAAGTAAGTCATGGTGCTAAACAGACAAAGGTGTGGGAGGAGTATAAGGCGGAGCGCACCGCGCGAGAAACGGAAAATGTAGACGATGAAGCAGCTGGGAGCGACTCTCGGTGTGCACACAGGGAGAAGAAAGCATATGGAAAGCATTACCCAAGCGTTTGGACGAAGGACCCTCACGGCGGAGAGTACAGAGTTGATAAAGGTCCTGGCTCACGCAAAGGTTATGACGCTTTGGAGCAGCAGAGCGATGGCCGAATGATTGAGCGTCCACTGGGATACGAGAAACCGCAAACTGGACCGACAACAAACTTTGTTGGTAATCACATGACACAAGGAGCAATTGATTTAGTCCAATATGAACTCACAAAAATTGACCCAGACCAAGAGGTGAATCGGGATCGTTTAGATCAAGCTCGTGGGGTTCAGAGAAAACCACCAGAGCTGATTTCAACAGCGAAGACGAATCAGTCAGACAAAGTGTCAAGAATTGAGAACTTTACGTGGTGGGATGCCGGAGAGGTCGTTCATATTCAAATCGACCGGAAATCTCTACTTGAAGCAAGGTACCGAGAAACCAGTTGCGAATTCAATGAGCGGAGCCTCACGGTCAAAGTTCCACGTTTCGCAACAAGTTCGCAACCTAGACACACATTTGTGTTGCAACTCAGAAGATTATATGCGCCTGTTCGAGTGGGAGAGTCCTCGTTTATTATTACACCCGATAATCTACAAGTGGATCTAGTTAAAGTTGACGTTTCGGAATCGTGGGAACGCTTGGAAGAGCCACCACCCAAAACTCTTTCAAGTAAATCAACTTTGAATTCAGCAGTAGTGCCACAACATGATCTCGATTTACACGCACTACGCACGAGATTAATAACTCAAAGAGAAGGAAAAATGTCTGAAAGTATGCAATGGCTCAAGATGTCACATCAGAAGCAATCAGATGTAGAAAACGAAAAGATAATGTGCTCCACTGAAACACGAAACTGTGTTCCTGCGTATTTTGAAAGAGGCGACTACGCCACTGTACTGTTGTATACTAGTCATGCTCTCCACGATGGTGAGATTTCTTCACAATCCAGGTACGAACTATTGCACTATCAAGCCCGAGCGAATATTCAGCTTGGAGCATTGAAGAATGCAGTATGCAACTACAAAGATATGCTGGAAATACGGTCAAGTGCTGAGGTACTCAAACAACGTGGGGGGATATACGAACAATTGGAAAAGTATGATGAGGCTCTTCGAGACTACATCGCCGCTTTGGATTCGAACAGTAATGATTCAACACTGCACCAAGCTATAAGACGAGTGCGTGGTCTCGCATGCGAGGAAGATAGAAAACAGGCAAAGGCTGAGCAAGACAATGTTTTTCGAAGTGTTCCGAGGCCCTGCTTACCCCAGTTCGAGAATCGCGGGAAAGCGGGCGCGTGCTTTTAGTCAAAGCTGTTTACTACTCTCTAGCGATGTATTACTATTTCTAATCATCTAAGTCTTATCTTTTCCCTCGAGCCTTGATAGAGAGAGTTACGACGGATCCATTCCTCAAGTTGTAGTAGGCTAAACTTGCTGTGTCTTTGAGGAAGCCCAGACCGGGAGTGCTCAATTTCTGCTTATTCTGAGGCAAGTCCCCGGCAAGCGGTTTGATCGCTCTTTTGAGATCAACAATCTTATCACTGAGAGATTCTACCTCTACTTCAAGGGTTTGTCCATTTAGTCCGGTTTGCCCGTCCACCGCTGGGCAAACCACCTTGATGGTAGCTCTGCCAGGATGCGCCGCGAGAAACTCGAACTCTTCGTCAAGCTCAACTTCACCAACTTTTAGCTTTTTCGGTTCTGGTTCTGGTTCTGGTTCGTGTTCCGGCTCCGGCTCGCGCCGCTTTTGATGCTTGAGTTGTGGTGATTCCGCTTTACCAACGTTGGGTGCTCCCACAGCAGGTGGAGGAGGTGGAACCACCGCAGGTGGAGGAGGAGGCACAATAGACCCACCACCTTGAATAGACATCTGACGACTTTTACGTAATTCCGCGTTAATCGCCTTCGACATTTCATCGTCTGAAGAGCCAAAAATATCGGGGCGGTTGCGCGCCAAGTTCAATACGTTCGCAGCGACATCCTCGTGAGAGGCCTGCGTGCTTCCACGAAGCTTCGCCATCATCGCTTCTTTCTGGACTTTCCATTTGGGATCAATTAAAGAAATGCGCATATGCTCTGCCATTTGATCAAGTGGGATCATTTCTCCCGTGATTGGAGAAACCACGAACTTGGTTGAATCCATAGTCGGTACCTTTCGCTCTTCAGGTTTCTTATAGTTGCGAACAATCTTCATACTTCCAACTTGTTCAACAACCGGTGGTTCAGGATTTGAATGCATTTGTTGCTGTATCTGATTCATGCTTTGTTTTGCCTCATCATCTAAGGTCGCCGTGACCGGATGAGTGATATCATCGCTAGGCCCAGACTCTCCACCTGGGACGACCGGTGCTGCGAGCTCGCTCTTTCGCATCGCCTCGATCACTTCGTTGAGTTTCATAGGTGGTGGTAAGTCAAAATCTTCAGCCTCATTAAAGTCCAAAGTTTCCACCACGACGAAACTATGCCAGTCGATAAGGGCCATCTGAATACGTTCTTCTTCCTCAGCGTCTTCCTTGTCCTTTTTCGCCTTATCTTGGGCCGACTCCCACTCCAACCGCTTCAGAATGCGTTGAAGCGCAACACTTTTAACACAACCTTCAACCAGAGATGCGAGAGTCGAGTCATCTGGAGACAAGATCTTCTCGTACGCATCGGCTAGAGCTGTGAAAAATGTAAACATTGAGTGTTGTGGTCTCAAAAAGTTGAATTGAGGGTTGGCATGCTCTTTGCTGGCCAGCGCCGTCACAAACTTCTTTCCGTTCCTGGCGGCAAACTGCGCTGTCACCTTGATAACGTCAAGATCTAGCGCAGAAATTCCAGCTGGAATCGGAATCGTAAACTCATCTTTCTTTGGTGGTTCTAAAACTACTGGTTTGGCAGTACCAGTGCTCGCCTTTGTCACAACAGGGGGTCCCGTTTGCACTACCGCCGAGGCTGATTCCATCCCAGCTGCTTGTGCCTTTGCCTCTTCTACTTTTTGCCTGTAATACGCATGATAAGGATCATCAGTGATCAAGAAGTTGAATTTCACATTGTTCTTTTCAGACGCCAGGATGCGCTGCTCAAATTCTGGGCCATTCTTCCCCACAAATTGCGCCGTCTTGTCCACGATCACCCGTACGTCCGGCGGCGGGACGATCACTCCCACGTTCTGAGTGTGGGTTTCCAGAGCGATTTCGCGTCCCCCATCGACCTTTACGCTTCTATCGCCTATACCCGTATCAACGCTCGACGTAGCGAGTTCCATCGTGGCCTTGGAACGCTCGCGATACCGCGCAGTGCGTGGTGTCCCGTCCATTGGAAAATCGACCCGCTGGGCGAAACAGAGGTCCCGGGCTCGACCCGCGAGGGTTTAGGTTTGGGTATGACGAATCATGAACCTATGAATAGTACGCAGAGAAAAAAACGAGGAGTTTTCTTCGTATTCAGTGAGTGAGTGCAGCCTTGAGCACGTCTTTCGGGCGCGACGACCGCCGACGACAGACGCGAGCGTGCCGTGCGCCGTTGGAAGGTGTGGTTTTTCCCATGGACGCGCAAGCGCTCAAGTCTCGAGGGAACGAGCTATACCAAAAGGGGAAATTTGGTGCTGCGATCGAAGCGTACACCGAAGCCATCACCTGCGATCCGCGCTGGACGGTGTTGTACATCAACAGAGCTCTGTGTCATCGAAAGAAGAAGGACTGGGCAAGCGTGAAGAGGGACTGTGAGACCGCGCTGCATTTCGATAGAAACAGTGTGAAGGCGCTCTACATGCTAGGGCTTGCGCTGATCGCGGAAAAGAAATTTACCGAAGCGGCGAACTCTTTACAGAGAGCGCTCGAGGAGGCGCGAGAGAGCGGTGACACCATTCAAGATGATGTCTGGCGTGAACTCGCTCGAGCAAAATATTTGGAATGGGAGCTTTTAGCAAGCGATCGAGCGAGGCGATACGCGCAGTTGGAAGACTCCGTACGAACTAGCGGCTTGAGCCTCTGCAAGGAGGATATTAGCACATTGGGAGAGGTTATATCATGCGCAAGGGAAGCTGATGATCGGTCTTGCGAACCACCTGATGCTTACTGCTGTAAGCTGACGTTTGAGGTATTCAGAGATCCCGTCATCGGTCCAAGTGGACACAGCTACGAGAGACTAGCTATTTTGGAGCATTTAAAAAAAGGTTCACAATTTGATCCAATCACGAGGGAGCCTTTGAGACCGGAGCAGTTGGTCCCTAACGTCAACTTGCGGATAGCCGCACACACATGGTTGTCAAATCATGCTTGGGCTTTCGGTGATATTGTTCGACCAAACGTGCCACTAGAATAGAATGGTAATAACAAAAAACGATGTATTATGCCTGTCGTATTTGCTTGGCTTCCATTCATGCAGATTTAACAAAGTAGACTCGAACTGACTTACCACACTTTTTCAGCTGTTTGAAAACCGCGCAAACGTCAGTGCTACGCGCTCGGGAACACGTCGGAACTCGAGCAAAGCTATGCCGGGCATTCTCCATGGACGTTCAATGCCCGTGATTGCCGCTCTATGGACACTGACACTCGTTCTCATCGTCCAAGGAACGCGAACCGAAGGATCTGGCCTGATCGACTGGGCACGTTTATGGGTTTTGTTTACGCGGATCAACCCGTATTTCTTCGCTGCCCTGGGAATCGCTGCAGCGGTTGGTCTCAGCGTTGCGGGTGCGGCTTGGGGAATCTTCATCACAGGAAGTAGCCTACTTGGAGCTGCTGTACATACTCCTCGGATCACAAGCAAAAACTTGATCAGTGTAATCTTTTGTGAAGCAGTGGCCATTTACGGTGTCATCATCGCAATCATCTTGAGTACAAAACTTGAATACGTTCCACGTGATGCAGATACCGGCACATTTCATGCGTCGACCATGATGGCGGGGTACGCAGTTTTTGCAAGTGGGTTGACGTGTGGGCTAGCAAACTTAGTATGTGGGATATGTGTTGGGGTCGTGGGTAGTTCTTGTGCGTTAGCTGATGCCGCTAATCCAACTCTATTTGTTAAAATCCTAGTGATCGAGATTTTCGGGAGCGCACTTGGTTTATTCGGCGTCATCATAGCGATAATTCAGAGCTCGAATGCTGTCTTTGAGAAATTGTAGTGGGAAACACTTAATAGGAAACGAACCTTAGGCTTTTCTAAATAATAAATTAGATCTCACTAAAATCATTCTAGAATCCTGGGTGTACTGCGCATTCCCTAGTCCTTTTGTACAAAGGCGGCCTTGAGCTGGCTCTTCTTTCTACGCGACGGCAATGAAAACGAAGCTTCCAAGTCACTCTGGCGTAGACGCGCACGTGCTATTCTCCCATCCTTGTAAACATGAGGAACTCGGACAGTCTCTACACCCTTTTCAAACATAATCAATGTCGGCAGCTGTTTACTCGTTCCGGAAACATCAATGCCGAAATCTTGTCCTGTCTTCGGCCACCTTGTAACGTCGAACTTTGCGAACTTCAGCTCTGAAGACGTATACTTACAGCTCAAACCAGCAAAGGTAGGTTCTAGGTTTACACATGGCGGTGACCAGGACGCGTAAAACTCTACCAGCCACGATACTTTTTTATCGTCATCTTTTGGTTCAAGTACCAGACGCTTCAGTGATGCCGGGTTCAACCACTCAATTTTGCTCGGTCCTCTGTACTCTGGTTTTCTAACGTAGACGAAGAGCATCGCGTACATGACGCAGTACCAGCTAAAGATGCGCTGATCCATCATCCAGGATAAGAGCAGAATAGCAGACTTCGTGAACATGAGTATATCTGATACAAACGAGTCGATATTTGCCTTGCGAAAGAACTTTACCGCCGCCATGATCCCCAAGGTCGACACGGCCTGCTTTTCCCAACCTACGAGCACGGGCGCCGCGCGCGGATATTCATGTTGAGCCCACAAAGAGAACAATGGGTAAGTCGCTATCACTGCGGTATTCAGAATGTAGTAAGCGCTCAAGAAGCGTGACATTGTTACAGTGCCGTTGAGTGGGGATCAGTGTGCGGTTCGTAGTTGAACCTTCCGGTAAGTTACGAAGAGCGCGCTCACACTTGGACACTGTTGGACAATCACAGTACGTGCAAAATCATACTTCTGAGTTAGTTCTAAAGAGTGATGTATTACAAGTACTGCATGGTTAAGTCAGACCCCAGTCTTCGTCAATGTCGCTGTCGTTTAGGCCCTCTTCTGTACATGTTTTGGGTGACCCCGTGTCAGATTCTGGTCTTTCAGTTGACGGCAACTGTTTGATTTTTGTCCAATTATTCTTATCGGAGCTTGAATCGGAAGAGAATGCCTCCTCATCTGTCCCTAGAGATGCTGCTCTGCCATGGCTGCCTTCTTTGGAAGGCGAACAGGAGTCACTTTTAGTGTCAGCATGCTGTTGAGTTTCTTCCTCTACAACAAGAATCGGTCGTTCCCGTTGGCCAAATTCTATGTCTAATTCGTACAAGTTGAAGAAGTACCGACGCCAGAACGTATCTCTGTCCACAACTGCAGGTACAACTCGAGCGAAAAGTTCTTTCACGAACTCATTGCACCTCATGGTATTTGCTATTTCTTCTTCGTGAGCTGTCATCGTAAAACCTTGGTTGAAATGCTTGAAAAGAATAGTATCGTGCGGTTCGTCACAATATGTTCCAGAATCTCGTTGAATCGCCTGTACACGGCACTCATAGTCATTGCGTTCTTGCCTCAATTTTCCTACATCCCTTGTGACGAAGTGACCTGACTCCCTAATCACATCTTTAGTTTCTTTGATAGCATCTCTCGTTGTTTCTTTCACATGAGTCAGTAGATTCCCTGCTCCTACGAACATTCTCTGACCAAAGAGTTCAATCTTTTCACCAACTTGCTCAAATTTATCCTGGACGAGTGCGTCTACAGTACTTTCATCGCCATCATTGGATAATATCACATCGCCATCCACGTATACGACTCCTTCGGCCACATGCTGCTCTTGACTTGTTTTACCCGCGTCGTTGGCAGCTTCACCCTCGTTTTCTGCAAGTGCCTTGAAGTCCTCTCTAACCTGTTCCTTGATTTCACTTAGCCCAACAGAGAGCTCTTTCCCCACGCCTCTCGAAACATGTTTCAATTTTTCGAACGTCGATCGTCCGAAGTCCATTGCACTATGGACCAGTTCGTCCAACTCCTCATTGGCCTTATTGGCCTCTACCTCGCGGTTGCCGTGCACGGAATCAACGTTTTCGCCGGTAGACGAACGAGACTCCTCAGTTCGCCCAGGCTCGTCTATCCCCCTCTCGAATTCAGAGTCGGTTTCGGTTTCGGATTCGGATTCGGATTCGGAGCCAATAAGAGCGTCACCGACAGCGTCACCGACTTTTCGGAGAAAATTCATCGTCACCGCGCGACACACTGCGGACACTGGATTGTGATGGATGCTGAGCGAACTTACACAGTCTCACAATTTTTGCTTCGTTTTTTACACAGCGCTCGGTAGCTCCGGGCGTTCGCGAGCTAAGAATATGGAAATACAATTACTATATGTCAACACAGGCCAAAGTTTTTGAGTCCCTCCAATATGCCGAGCGCTTCGAATTCTCCAGCCAAAAAGATGCGACTTGACTCAAGTTGATTTTCCGACTTGAAAGTGTTCGCCCATTCTCGGAGCTCAGGCTCTGCATTGCCAACAACGACGGCCCTAGACTCTCCAGACATCATCAGGATGTCGTTACCGCTGTCTCCACATGCAACTGTTTCGCAAACTTCAAAGCCCAACTGTTTGCGAATGTGCTCAAGACTTTCCAGTTTGCCCGCTCCAGTACTAACACAATCAATGAACTTCCACCCCCCCGAGCCACTGATGATAATCTTGCATTCTAACCTGTTGTCGTCGCACGCCGAGCGTATAGCCTCATTAACATCGTTTACAAACTCATCTTTCACACCAACGGTGAGTTTATATTTATTCTGTTCGTCCGGTGGCCTGAAGTGGATATTTTCACACCCAAACTTATCCATCACCTGCTGCAATATTTCACGAACAACATCGCACGACCAATTCACATCTAAGGTTTCAGTCCACGCTTCATCTTCGATCCACGCATCATCCGGAGTACCGCTGCGAAGAAACACCTTCGTCCCAACTGCACAGATGAGCCCATCAGGCTCGATGAGGATGTCTCTTTTAGATGTTATGAGACCCAGAAAGGATTCGAATGAGCGTCCCGTAGAGTAAACCAGCTTTGAATCCTTGTGTCTAGCGTCTGATTCCCAGAACTTCCGGAATTCATGCGTGTATTCGTCGTTCCCAACCATCGTGCCGTCGAGGTCGGATACCAGGAGAACGCGCGAAGTGTCGGTCACAGCGTTCTCGAGTGTCGAGCTTTTGCTCAACACTACCCTCCTTGAACTGAATACGCACCGTTGGGTGAGTGAAGAAGCTCCCAGCATGGTCGTCGACTACTCTACCGCGAGTGACGGCCACTTGTCGAGCACAGCCGAGGTCAAGAGGCAAGAACTGACTCCGTATTGCTCAAGCGCTGCACGGGTACTGACTGCAATGAACAAGGTCTCGTGAAAAATTCTTTACAACTCTCATACATGGACAGAAGAGATGACACTATTCGACTACTCAAAGCTATGACGATGACGCTCCCTCAGCCGCCGCACGCTTGGCTTTCACATCTGCCACTGCGGTGCGTATAGCATCCTCGGCGAGCATCGAACAGTGCAACTTCACTGGCGGTAGGTTCAAATGCTTAGCTATATCTTGATTCTTGATGGTGACTGCTTCATCTACATGAGTACCCTTGATCCACTCAGTGGCGACAGAGCTCGACGCAATGGCGCTACCGCACCCAAACGTCTTGAAGCAAGAGTCCACAATGTTGCCCTCTTCATCTACCTTGATCTGCAACTTCATAACATCTCCACATGCAGGAGCGCCAACGACGCCAGTACCAACGTTCAAATCCGTCTTATCAAATGATCCTACATTTCTTGGGTTCTCATAGTGGTCCACAACCTTCGTAGCGGTGAAAGAAATCGTCAATAATTAGCACGAGCGGCACTCACGGGCTCGAGATTACGGAGAGAAAGCGTCGTCGTTACCTTTTTGTCATAAGCGCGAGATGTAATTCGTGGAGAAAGAATGTATCTGATCGTCGCTACCCCTCTCCGCGCGTGTCGTTCCGTAGCGCGCAGCATGGCGATCCGCGTTTCAGAATGAGGGGTGTGGCTGGCTCCCTGGGTGGCTCTTTTTTTCCCACTTTCTTGTGTGGGTGTGTTGATAACACGAGACGGAAACGCCTACACAATTTTCCTCGTGTAATACAAACTTTACCGAGAAGGGAAGGAATTTTCTCATCAACTCTGCGCCGTATCTAGCGTAAAACTAAACATTATCTACATCGCCTGTACGACGATGGCGATCCATCGACGAACTGTGAACGAGTTTATCGACGATCGATTCCTGCACAGGCACATCCGCGGGCGTTCTCACCGAGGTGATAGACTGCGCTGCCTCTGTTCCTGCAGTGGCTAGATCAGAAAGAACAGAGGCAACTTTGTCCGGAAAATGATCACTGAAAAAACGATGCTGAATCATCATTCCTCGATTCATCAATTCGCGCGCTTCCACAAGTCGTGGCGCATAGGATCCGTCTGGAAGTCTGAGCAAGTGGATGAGTTGTCCAGGGGGGTGAAGTTCTGCTGCCATCATGGGTGTCGCAGTCACTTGTGCCTCCGCGAATCGTTTATAATCCTCACGCAACGTCGTAGATTCAGTTGCCGGTGAATCTTCGTCTAGGACATCAGAGGTCTGGAGCTTATTACCTCGGAAAGTCATTCGCATCAACAGTGAAAATTTATTCAACTTTGAATGCGTTAAGGCGTCCATCATGTCATTTCGCAACTTGAGCAAGACTGGGCCAGATAGTCTACAAAACAGGTCGCAGTGATGTACAGTGCTATATGTCCAGGCTTTCGTGATTTCGCTCAGCTTGGGGCTCAACACTCCACCCGGGGGTTCTATGCACCACACCTTCAAGCTCGGAAATTGTTTGCGTAGGTGCAAAGATAATACGGCGGCAACACCCGCTCCTAATGAATGTCCAGTGAGGACCAAATCCCAACCTTTACAATCAGCGGCAGAACTAGGGATCGGCGCACTTGTAGCAGTTGGCGTCTCTCCAAGAATCGTTTGTTCCAGAATTCGATGTCCATTCAGATCAGATAGAATAAAATTGGTTGCTCGGAGGACACCAGAGTGCACATGAAGGTCTGCACCTGTCAGTGTTGGTTCCTGTATTGCTTCTGCGTTTAACATTGATGGTTTATACATACTATCCGTAACGCAATCAGCGATACTTAAAGTACCTCGAATTGAAAGAACGATAGCTCTTCGACGAACGTCGCGAGCAATGAAGTACGGTGGTTCTCCAATACCATTAGCAACTGAAACGTAAAATAAGTCTTCAGATGCAATGCCAGCACATTTCTTCAAGGCTTCTCGATCTAACTCGTGAGGATCGTGTGTTTTCTTTAGGCATCGGCGACAGCCACACGCACTCATGCACGCTGTGGCTGAGCATATCATCCTCATACCAGACCGAGGATCTGCCCACGCAAATAGTGCCCAACCATACGCAGCAAGTGCCCAGCGTGAGTGATGTGCACCATCCTCATACATCTCTATTAACGAATTGTACGGTGCTAGAGCATCCGCATCATTCAACAACGCCTTGCCGATTGGATCGTTCTCAATCATATGTCTATGCTGAATAGCAAGTAAACCCAAACCTGCTGCTATGTCACTTGGGACTACATCAGCACCCTGGAATACCTCCGCAAAGCAGTTTGCTATGTGTCCCAGCGCTCCTTGCTCCGCTAATTCTCTATCTAATTCTGGATCATGCTCTTTTTGTCGTTCCTTCACACACAACATCGTCGAAATAACGTTGAAAATTCGATACCATTTCTGCTCGCTTGGCAGATTACCGAACATACTAAACATAAAAGAGATACCGATGAAGTGGAAACCAATGACGATAAAATTTCCAATTATAACACACAGCACCATTGATCTCACTCGTGCCCGATACATACAGCCACCCATGTCTGAATCCACAACCGTTCCAAATATTGTGAATATGATATCTACACACAGCAGTAGCAGGTGTACGTATAAAAGGTATGGTATCCAAGCTCTCTTTGCAGGTTCCATGATTCTTCCGCGTAAAGATACATGAAGCAGTACTGCTTCTATACACAATGCCATAAAATAACAAACGAAAGTCCCGAACAACCACGTCATCGCTTGCTCACCACCAGAGCAATTGTGTCTCAGCGTCCGATGCGCACGCTCATATACCACGAGAATGATCACACACCACATCGTATGTATCGTCATCAGTCCCGCCATGGGAAGTGGCAAATCATCGCTCGAAAGTAACCACTGCCTACCGAATAGACGAAGCGCGGGCATACTCGTCGGACCAACGACAAGAGCTACGCCTCTTCTCGTTGGCTAGGCTTGTCCGTCCTCGCGGCGTTCGTCCAACGACTCAGCACTTCACAGCGCGTGTAGCTTCTCAATCAGTCGCTTGGGCCGGTTTTTTCGACTTCCACCCTTCTAGCTTCGAACTCTCCGGGCCGTACGTACAGTCATGCGGTCGACGCTTGCGGTGGCGAGGGGTGTTGTGGCGAGTCCGATGCGGATGAATTTGGTCGGTCTCCACAACCTTCTGCATGCAATCCTTCCATACAGTGATACATTGAATCTCTATTTATAATACAGCGCCCATCTCCCTCTGCTCCAAGAAAGTTCAGAGAACGAAGCCGGAGCCGATGCCACTGTCGGACGTCGGGTAGACGAAGTGAATGTCGTCGCGGTGGGCCGTCACACCATTGCTAGACGCACGAGTATTCCGAGGAGGTCCGCGACGCCGAAATTTCCGTTCAAGGTGCGAAATCGTAAATTTGATGAACGACATTCTTTTTCAAATTTTTCTTCCCACTCGCACTTCCGTGCAGAAGAGGAAGTTGATCGATCGTGGTATCTCCTCAAAGCGCAATGACTAACGATGCCGTATGCATTCTTCTATGTAGACAACGGAGCGGACAGCTCGATGCTCGAGCTTCGAGAGCCAAGCCACTGAGAGCGACAAGACCAGAGTCGACGCTGCATGGGGTCGGTGGGACAGAAATCGATAATGGTGCAGAAGTGCACGACGGACGTGAATGGTATACTTTTAAACGCGGTGAAACTATAACGTCTTTACTGGAGCAGTCTGGCTTGGATCGTGTCACTTTGCAGAAATTAAACCCACACGTCAACTTATCTAACGTGTTCCCGGGTGACAGAATAGTTATTAAGGGAACAGCAAATTTGAGGCCCAATAACCATTCTACGGTGGCTGTGGTGGGAAGTTCAGCACCACAAGTAGTCTCGTCATCAACGAGAACGTTAGTAAACCTGGGTTCACCCCTTATGTTGGTCCTCGTGTGTGCCCTGACAGGAGCATCTCTTGTGGGCAAAAAACGTCTTGCTACAATCATCGCTGGTCTCAAATATAGCGTTGGCTCACAGCTGGCCGATAACAATGATGAAATTGAAGAACTGAGATCTTGTCGTGATACCGCAGAACGCGAGTTGAAAGAGTTGCGAGAAAAATCACAGAGAAATGAACAGGCACTCGTTAGCTTGCAGCAGATGCTTGATAGCGCTTCCAGAGCTGACGCCATGTTGAAGGATCAAATTGGCATCCTAAAAGAATCTCTCGATTTAAAGAATAGGGATATCAAACGCCTTGAAGATTCAAACGAAGAAAATAGGATCTCGACGGCACAATATAAAAATGAGCTTGCAAGTACGCAAGCGGCATTGAACGAGTTGAAAGAAACGGAGCAAGGCACGATGCAGCAACTCACAGAAGCAACGGAGAACTCCAAGCATTACGAAAATGAAATCGCTATGTATAAAGAAAAGCTACTGGACACCGAGGCTGAACTCATGTCGCTTCGAGAACTGAGTGGTCAGTATTCTGCCGATGCTGTGACATCGAAGGAAAAGTATAAGGAGACACTTGGTGAGATTGAAAGAGTCAAAGCATTGAATGTAAACCTTGAGACGTCTCTCTTGAAGTCTAACGAGCAAGTCACTCTCAATCTAGGCCAAATTGATTCGTATAAAAAGGATCTACAAGAATTGGAGCTCAAAGCAGCGTCAACTGCAAATCAACTTGCAGACCTGACACTCAATTTTGACAGCGCAAACATGACAATTAGATCGCTTGAATCTGAGCTGGAAAGTAACCGATTGGAGGTATCATGTATTTCTGAAGAACTAGTCTCAGTCAAGTCAGAGCTTGAAGCATCTAACAGTGAGCTAGAGTTCGCCAGAGGTAATCTTGACTCATCTGAAAATACTGCAAAAATATACAAAGACGAATTGGCTGCTTACCAACAGAAACTTGATGAAGCACGAGAGGCACTTCAGACTTCTCGACAAGAAGCGTCAGACTACTGTGAAGATATGACTTTAGTAAGGGCTGAACTCGAACACGCGCGAGAAGAGGTGGAATCGGTTCGTCAGGAGCTACAGGCTTCACAGAGCAGTCAAGTAACGCTATCTGAAGATCGTAATAGTCTTCAGAGTCAAGTACGAGTTCTCGAAGATGAACTATCTTCAGCAGATCGCAAGTCAACTTCGTTGTCTGCGGACCTTGCTGCAACTTCGAGTAAGTTGAATATCGTCCAGATAGCCCTAACTGAATCACGTGATGAAGCAACCGAGTACAAAGGAGAGCGTGATACCTCAAAACAAGAAGCAGCCGAATTGTCAAATCAACTTGCAGGACTGCAGGTGAAGGTAGCAGAGTTGGAGGGAGCAATCAGCTCAACCAATGGCGAGTCATCATCTTTATCGATTGAGGTAGCAGGATTAAAGAGTAAGCTGACGATCGTGCAGGCAGCTCTGGATCAGGAACGCTCAGTCGCATCTCAAAACTGCGATGAGCTCGCGCAGGCTCGAGCGGCGCTCGAAAGTGAGTTGAAAGAGAAGGAATCGATGGAGGACAAGTTCTCTGCTCTTTGTGAAGATTTGTCGCAGCAGAGCATGACCGCGAGCGCCGAGGCTCAGCGACTTGAAGGTGAGCTCGCGCAGGCTCGCGCGGCGCTCGAAAGTGAGTTGAAAGAGAAGGAATCGATGGAGGACAAGTTCTCTGCTCTTTGTGAAGATTTGTCGCAGCAGAGCATGACCGCGAGCGCCGAGGCTCAGCGACTTGAGACCGAAGTTGACAAGCTACAGTCATCTTTGTCAGATGCGACGGGCGAAATTTCAAACCAGCGATCCATAATCGATCAGTACAGGCATGAACTCGAAAGTGCACAAATGGAACTTGGAACACTCCGCCAGACAGGAGTTACCTGGGATGTAGATGAATATGAATTAAAAATCACATCTCTGCAAACTGAGCTTTTCAATGCACGCCAAGAAGCAAAGGAAGCCTCTGATGCATTAGTGGAAGAGCAAATCAAATCTGAGTCGATGAAAGAAGATTTTAACAAGATAGTGAACGGTGAAGAAGTTGATTTCTACAAATCACAGTTAGAGATCACAGGGTCTGAGCTCGAAACCCTCAAAGTTAAGGTTGCGGTCAACTCGCGAGAGGCGGAGAAATATCAAACAGATCTGATGAATGCTGAAGAAAAAGTCTCACAATTAATGGAAGAAATAGCCGAATTGAAGACTTCCAGCTCGCGTGAAAGTGAGTCAAACCGGCTTTCAACTGAGTCTGACATCAGTACTGAAGCCCTTGCTAAATTGGAGGGTCTAGTTAGCGAAGCAAACGAACGTGCCGATCGTTATAAACAGCGTTTGCTCGAACTCGAAGAGTCCATGAGACTTAAATTGGAGTCTGTTGCGTCCATAGCTGAGTTTTCTGGTTCTGAGCCAACAGAAATTGCGCATTTGAAAAATGAAATTTTACAACTCGAAAACGAAAGGTCTCGCGCAAATCAACGGTTACAAGATATGCAGAAAGAGATACTTGTACTAAAAACAACTAAGGTTGAAGTACCCCAATCTCCGAGTCGGGAAGTTGGTGACAATCTTCAGTTGAGTTCGTCCGTTTTGGAAGCCCGAGAAGTGACAAGGCTCACGTTAGCGCAGGTGAATGAAGCAGTCCAAAGAATGCGGCAACATGCTCTTGGCGGTCTAATGACACATATGATTTCTTGTGAGTTCAGAGTTCGCAAGGATGTCGCCCAACATCAATTTCTAGTTTTGGTAGGAAGCTGGCACAAATGGGATCTGGAGACTGCTGAGTATATGACACGTAGTGGGGATGGGAGTTGGCAGGTGTCAACATCGCTCTTTGCGGACGAGCCTCACGAGTATAAATATTGTGTCTGCGAAATAAATGAACAGGGTAAGCGTGTGCCCGTGGAATGGCAAGTTGGACATAACCATGGATTTGCCTTCGATTCAGCCCTCATCACGCGTCAGCGCATGCAAGCAAAAGCGCAGATTAGAGACAAATTTTTTGCAGATCCAGCCCACACTCCCATCATTTTATTTGGTCCCAACGGTGAAAAATACGAGACAGGGAGCACGGCACTTTTGCACGAGCTTACACACTCTGTCGCAGAGGCTGGATTCGAGAACTTGCGGGATAGTCTTGAGCGCCTGAATGTAGTCCTTTCGCAGTTGAGAACTTGAACGTATAGATTTCAAAGCACGTACAAGTATTGTAAACCATCTACTCGTAATATTTCAAATGATTATGATTCTAGATAACGCTCGAAAGGTAGTCAGCCGGCGTCACCAGTGCCTGTAAAATGCATGTTCACCCATACAGACAAAAGCTATCGTGGGTACTACGTTGATGCGGAAGAATGAACACGACGCACTGGTGTAGAGGCAGGATGCACGAGTTGTGCCTTCTTACTTACCTTGTACCTACATCCACCAAGTTCCGCCAATTCCTTGTTCAGTGCAACTTGCACGAGTGATGTGACGCCTGGGATTCCCTTCAATGCGAATGTTCCCAAACGGTCGATGATGATGTCTGGTAATCCCGTACTATCTTCCTTGAGTAATCTCTCAAGTTCCAGCTCCACACACGTTATTTGCGCGCCTACTGCGACTGACATAACTCGTGCCGCACGGTTTGCACCCTCTCCATAGTAATCAGCCAGACCTTCACCCGGAATACGAATCCGTTTCAATGGACCACTATGCATACCCATACGAACCGGTATACCACGCACCGCACTCGTCTGTAAATATTCATTCAACTCTTCGGGCCAATCAGCTTTTTGTAACTCTAGCTGAGCCTCCAGGGCAAACAGCAAACAGTTCTTGTAACCGCTGAAGACATACATATTCTCTCCATTCCTTTCGTACCCGCGGCAATCATAGCCGTTGCAGTGCGGGCGCATAAGTACTTTTCGTAAAGTTTCAAACATTACGCTCAGTCCTTTCTCCACAGTTTGAATACCAACTGCCTTTTGTAAATCACTAAGTCCAACGACGTGTGCGTAGATCATAGTGACATTGCCCTCTGGTGCATCATGGAAGGATGGTGTAAGCCTCTCTACGGTATCCAACTTCGCCCTGACATCACTGCGACTCGCGAGTTCCTCTGGATACACTTCTTTTAGTCGCTGCGGGCTTTTAAACGCATCCAAGGTGTGTAAACCTTGATCAAACAGCACGTACGCTGAATCGGTGCTTGATATTGGCAAGGTTGCCTGCGAAAGCAGGATACAACCGCCTACACCCGCATCGGCGACTGCTGTCGTCTGCTTCAGGACGTTGCCTTCATACACAATTTTACCTTGATGTTTTATGCATTTCTCCACTTTGCCACAGTGAATGCCCATACGTACCCGTAGGCCATTGTAACGACCGAATTCTTGCATTGTCCCGGGAGTGACATTATGAGAGTCCTGAGGCCAAGAAGCGTTCACGAGATCAAGCTGGACCTGGAGAGCCCATGAAAGTGCGTCCGATACAGAATGAAATGCCACAAGAAATGCATCTCCACGAACGAGAAGCTCATAGCCAAAATACTTCTTCATACTGCGCCGAAGACACTCGTCGTGGAGCTTCATTACTCCGTTCTTCATAACATCACCCTTTCCAAGCTCGCCCATTTTCTCCCACAACTCACTCGAGCCTTCGATATCCGTTTCCACAAGTACAACAAAGTCTGTAGGAGGTCCCCGCGACTTGTGTCGATTATTATAAGATTCGATGATATCTTTACGAAACACTATGAGTGCACCTATCAGTGCAATGAATGTTGCTGCTGCGGCAAATCCATCACTCTTCTGACGAGGCTTGCATCTACCATATGGTTGTTCCAAAGTATCACAGAAGATATCTTCAGGGCAATCTTTGTCCGTGTCGCACGTCCCCGCGCATAACTCAGCGAGGGCATCATCGATGTTGCTGTGCGCAACAATTTGGGCCCCTCGAGCAACAGCTTCTGCTTTAACAATACCACTTCCACTTTTCGGTGAAGAGAGATAATAGTCACCAGGCTCGTCAAAAACCCCACGAACACCCGCGGCGATAAGCACGGCCTCTGATTTTGTGGCGTTTTGTGCGGCCAAAATATCCCATAATGTATTCTTCACAACCATGTCGGTTGCGAGACCCATGATAAAGACGCGTTTGATATTTTCGTCTTTCAAAATTGCTTCCATTGAGCGGCCACTACTTTCATCAATCGAATGAAACATACTGTACGAGTCTTTATCTCGAGCTGAAGAGGTCTTCAGTGTTACAGTTCCAGCTGGAACATGCAGAAAAGGATCTAATTCAGCGCCAAACGTGCCCTCCACGCAGTGTGGAGGCCATTGAAAATAGCGACTCTGCGCGTAATCATTCGACGATATCTCATCCAGACAACGATTAGACGAGTCAAATACTTCTTTAGGTACACTGGCACCAGTGACACAGAGCCCTTGAGTCCCCTCACAACCCCAGACGCAGTCAAGTGTCTGTTTTCCTTTTTTTCCAAATTTACAAAAGCTGCAATGATCCTTTGGATGCCAGTCCATAGTTACCATCAGTCGGCTACCGCCTTCAGATCCTCGTTTGAGCCATTCATTTGCGATACCGACTACCTCATGTCCCTTGCTGACCGCAAGGGCTCCTCGCTTTAAGATCTTCCCACCATCAGTCACTACGTCTTGTGGGACCTCTTTAGCTACTTTTGGCGACGATCCCACGTACGATCCGTCCGCTTCTCGAGCATCCATGAAATCGTTCTGCAAACACACCGCTACAACCGCATCGCGCGGGCTTAGATTGATGCAAGCCGCCGCTCCTCCGCTGCGAGACCGTGACTTCTCCGCGTTCGCTTGGTCTATTCCCCAGCCAACGAAAACGAGCCCCGCGAGCGCCACGTTGGCGAATACGAACACCTGGCGCGACGATGCGCGGGAAGACGACTTTCTTCGTCGCGGCGCGGGCCTCTGAGCCTCACTCATTGTGTCGAGCACACGCGCACGACTGTGTGTGACGAGACGGTTGCCCGAGTTTCCCGCGCGCTACCCGTACCGTGCACGTCACTCGACGGCGCACACATGCGGGCTGTCGCACGCGCTCGCGCGGGATATCAGCGCCCGAAAACGCGATTAGGTCCAAAAACATGGGAAAGCAGACATGCGCGCACAAGAGTGACACGTACGAACGCGGCGGCGAAGCGCGTGGAGGCAGAGGTCGTCCCGACGTTATCTCCAGGCGTGTTGTACGTTCCGGAATTCATCGGTGAGCCCGCACAGTTCGAAGCCAACCTGGAGATAAAAGCGGCCGCTTTGCGTCAATTCGTCGAAGAATTGGAAGAAGGTTCCATTGTCGCGCCAACAGCGGAGGCGATCGACGCCGCAGAGTGGATCAGGCAGGCACTTGTTCAACTGATCGAGGAACGGGGAAAGCTCCAACCAGCACAGTCAAAAGTTTTGTTAGGAGATGTCGTAGAAAATCTGTGCACACTTGCGACGGAAGATTGTGCTGAAGCCTTCTCCGCGCTGCAAGCCATCTGCTATCGTAACGCTTCAGCGTGTTGGAAAGTTGGGAATGGACATAATATGTTTCAGTATTTTCGCAATATGTGCACGACGGGTGTGGATGAGAAAGTGCGATGTTCAGCGCTCTTCTTGGCATCAACTCTGGTCGCGTTCAATGAAGATTAACATCGAGTGGTGGCGAAGTCTCGTCTCACCCCGGTGCTGCTGCAGTTGATGCAAAATAGATGTCAAAGCAAAGAGATGTGCACACAAATGTGGCGTGACGTGCGAGGGCTAACGGAGTGTGATCACGGAATGATCTTTCTCAGAAATCTGAGCCAGACTCCTGCGCAAGCGAAATTATTGACAACTCACGGAGCTGTCGATTTTGCGGGCAGTATTTTGGAGACGACTTCAGGTCTGAGCCGCATCAATGCTGCCATCGTGATTGCGAATCTTATTGGGCGTGAAGACAATGACGAAAGGCTTAGTAAGGATGATTCAATCATGGAAGAATTGGTCGACCTCTTTAAAACTGCGTGTGACGGGGAATCGTATGCAAATATAAAGCATACCGTATGGAAATATACGCAAGGTATTGCGAATTTGGCCACGATGGAAGCTGCAAAGCCTCGACTTGCAAATGCGGGTGTAATCAAGCTTCTTGTCAGAGTACTCCGAGAAAAGCAGCATCAATGGGATCGAGCCTCATTTTGGGCTGCCAGTGCGCTATGGAACCTGGCGTTCGACGAGGATGTGAAAGCCAAAATTCTCGAAGAGCCAGGGGTTATTGAGGCCCTTGAAGAAGCCAGAAGACTATGCAGTGAGAACACGAAGATGAAGGCACGCGGAGCTTTATGGATGCTTCAGCCCCAAAGTGACGAAGAAGGAGCCGAGGAAACTTCTATGGGATTAAGCGAAGAAGATATGCAAAAACTTGGCGCCATTGAAAACGCTAAGGCACAGGTGATGCTTTCCTATGAATGGCACCATCAATCAACAGTGTTGCAGTTGAAAGAAGAACTCAATGCTAGAGGTTTCAATGTATGGATGGACGTGGACCGCATGATGGGTTCAACGCTCGAGGCAATGGCAGCGGCGATCGAATCTTCTGATGCAATCATCATGTGTATTTCTAGTCGCTACAAAGAATCTCAAGCTTGCCGTACTGAGGCTGAATATGCATACACGAAGAAAAAATGTTTGATTCCTGTCAAAGTTGAGAAATCATATGAGCCCGATGGATGGCTCGGAATTCTCGTTGGAAGTAAGCTATATTATAACGTACATAACCAGGAAACGATGGCTGCTTCTATACCCAGTCTTATCACTGCCGTGGAAGCCATTCACAATGATGTAAAGGCACCAGCACTTCGACAGAAGAATGGTGTAACAGCACCCAGCCCAGACTTGTCGTCGTCGGCATCTGCTGTTGCTGCATCACCACCGCCTCAAGTTCGTAACGGTTCTGTGTCATCGTCACAGGAGGTTTCAGTTCCGGTGGACAATGATGCGATGGATCGATGGCTGAGCGCGATAGGTCTTGAAGCATATGTTCATGCTTTCAGGCACAACCACATCTACGGGAAAATATTGCTGAAGATGCATCAAGAGCTGGGTCTGTTATCAATGGGAGAACAGCATGAGCTTGTCCAAAGAGTGCTTGGCATTCAGTCTTACGGGCACAGATTACTTTTCCTGACTGAAATTGAGGCTCTCGTCGGTCCACTTGACGGGAAATTACGTCAGCCCGTAAAATCAGCTCAAACCACGCCAAAGAGCGCTTTCTCGCGGGGTGCGCCGAAATCATGATTCGACACCAACGCAGAGAGCTTCGAAGGAAGACAGTTCTTCTTACTCACAAGGGAGATTCTGGCTATCGTTCGCTATAGACGAGACAGTTGTTGTAATCAGTATTATTCAAATATGTGTACCCCCCAAAAAGAAGAATGGTGTTGTACCCAGTGCCGACACAACACGTCTCGTGACGACGTGCACATTCTATCGCGCGCGAGACCGAGATAAAGAACGTTATCTCTGTTCTTTATCTCGGTGCTCTTCGCGACTGGGCCGCATGCTTGGAATAGGCGGGCGACGTAACGTCGCGGACGAGCACGACGCCCTCCTGTCGACCGAGGAGACCGCTGCGACGTCGACGACGACGAC
>MPLT02041321.1_pt1 | contig 61732 bp, 105 predicted proteins | sample 1617391 | NCBI WGS metagenome assembly MPLT02 (sample SAMN05944800, study PRJNA350692) | marine metagenome | biome: marine; feature: ODZ; material: water; isolation source: 70 m water sample filtered on 0.2 um supor filter | place: Pacific Ocean | collected 2012-04-08 | depth 70m m
TAGCTATATTGAATGATACCCATTGTGGTATCCGGAATTCTTCTGAGATTTTTTTAGATAATGCTGCTTTATTTTATGATAATATATTTTTCCCAGAATGCTTAAAAAGAGGTATAAAACAAATAGTCCATTTAGGTGATTATTATGATCACCGTAAATATGTTAATTTTAAAGCATTAAATCATAATAGAAAACATTTTTTAAATAAAATTCGAGAGTATGGTATGCATATGGATATTATACCAGGTAATCATGATACTTATTTTAAAAATACTAATGAATTAAATTCTTTAAAAGAATGCTTGGGTCATTATATGAATGAAGTTAATATTATAATGGAACCTAAAGTAATGGAATATGGTTCATTAAAAATGGCATTACTCCCTTGGATTAATCAAGGTAATTATGAAAAGTCTATGAACTTTGTAAAAGAATGTAAAGCCGATTGGTTAGGAGCTCATTTAGAATTACAAGGATTTGATGTTATAAAAGGACATCTTAGCCATCATGGTATGGACAGTAAATTATTTGAAAAATTTGAATTAGTATTAACTGGACATTATCATACAGCTTCCAAGAAAGATAATATTTGGTATCTAGGATCTCAGATGGAATTCTTCTGGAATGATGCCCATGACCCAAAATATTTTCATGTAGTAGATACAGAAACAAGAGAAATAGAAAAGGTTCAAAATACTTATACTATTTTCAAAAAAATCCGTTACAATGATGCAGAAATAGATTATAATAATTATAACGTAAAAGAATATAAGGATCACTTTGTTAAAGTAATAATTATTAATAAATCAGATGGATTTGTATTTGATCAATTTATTGATAGATTACAAAATCAAAATATTCTAGAACTTAAAATAGCTGAAAACTTTTCTGAATTTATTGGTGAGAATGTTAATGATGATAATTTAAGAGTAGAAGATACTGCCCAATTAGTTAATGACTATATTGATGGTGTTGATACAGATTTAGATAAAGAAAAAATAAAAGTCCAAATGAGGGATTTATACACTGAAGCACAATCGCTGGAATTTGCATGATACTATTTAAAAAAATTCGATATAAAAACTTTTTATCTACCGGTAATTATTTTAATGAAGTAATACTAGATAATGATAAAACCACTTTGATCGTAGGTCAAAATGGCTCTGGTAAATCTTCTATGTTAGATGCTATTTCTTATGCTTTATTTGGAAAAGCCCATAGAAATATTAGTAAAGATCAATTAGTAAATTCTATTAATAAAAAGAATTGTGTCGTAGAAGTAGAATTTATAATAGGTAAATCTTTCTTTAAAATTATTCGAGGGATTAAACCTAATATATTTGAAATATGGAAAGATGATGTTTTTATAAATCAATCATCTCATGCTAGAGAATATCAAAAAATATTAGAACAAAATATCTTAAAATTAAATCATAAATCCTTTCATCAAGTTGTAGTGTTGGGATCGTCTTCTTTTATTCCTTTTATGCAGTTAGCTACTAATAATCGTAGAAATGTTATAGATGATATCTTAGATATAAATGTATTTACTAAAATGTCTTTATTATTAAGAGAACGTAATTCTACGGTGAAAGATCAAAACTATCAGATTAATAGTAAAATAGAAATTAATAATAATAAAATAGCAACCCAAAAGAAATATATTAATGATGTAAAAGTATTAACTAATCAAAATATAGATTCTAAAAATAAACAAGTAGAAGAATCTAGAGGCGAGATAGAAAAATTACAAGAAACTAATAAAATAACATCAGCTGATCTAGAACGATTAGTTCCACAAAATGAGAAACTTTTAAAGGAAAAGCACGATTCTAAAAACTCTTGTATGCATGATAAAGCTCGTATACAAAATGAAATCTCTTCTTTAGTTAAAAATGCTAAATTCTATGAAATTAATCATAACTGTCCAACATGCGAACAATCTATTAGTGATAAAATGAGAGATGAAAAAATTCAGTCCGCTAAAGATGATGCTAGACATTTAGCCTCTCAATTAAAAGAAGTAGAAGAATATGCTAGTGAAGTGAATGATCAAATAGATATTGGTAATGAAAATGCTAAAAAATATAATAAATGGCAATCTACTGTTACATCTAATAACACGGAAATAGATAGATTAAATAAATTTATTAAAAATACTTTAAATGAAATAGCTAATAGTTCTACAAATGATTTAGTAAAAGCTAGAGCAGATTTAGACGTCCTAGATAAAGAAAAATTAAATCTAACTGAAAAAAAACTTGAATTATCTGAACAAGTGGCTTATAATAATGTTATAGGTGAAATGTTAAAAGATACTGGTATTAAAACAAAAGTTATTAAACAATATCTTCCTGTTATTAATAATCTAGTTAATCAATATCTTTCAATATTAGATTTTTATGTTCATTTTAATCTAGACGAAGCGTTCGTAGAAACTATAAGATCTAGACATCGAGATGATTTTACATATGATTCCTTTTCTGAAGGAGAGAAACAAAGAATAGATTTATCTTTATTATTTACTTGGCGTCAGATAGCTAAAATGAAAAATTCTGTTTCTACTAATTTATTATTATTAGATGAAACATTTGATTCTAGTTTAGATCATGATGGTGTAGAAAATTTATTAAAAATATTAAATACTTTATCGCAGGATACTAATATATTTGTAATATCCCATAAAGGTGAAATATTAGACAATAAGTTTAATAGTAAAATAGAATTTATAAAAGAAAAAAACTTTAGTAAAATGAAAATAAACAGTTGACTTTTATCTAGAAAGGTGATATAATAATATGATGGAACTAAATGAAAATATACTTACAGTATTAAAAAACTTTTCGACTATCAATCAAAACATATTGATAGATGAGGGTAATGAAATAAAGACTATATCAGAAGCTAAAAATGTTTTAGCTAAAGCTATAGTTAATCAACAATTTCCTAAACGTTTTGGCGTTTATGATTTAAATGAGTTTATTAATGTATTATCATTAGTTGATACTCCTAATTTAGAGTTTCAAGATAACTATATTAATATACAAGATTCTACTGGTAGATCTAAAATTAAATATTTCTTTTCAGCTGAGGAAACTATTACTACTTTGCAAAAAGATATAAAAATGCCAGAAGCAGATATAGAATTCGTTTTAGATAAAGATACACTAAATAGAATAAAACGAGCATCTACTACATTAGGACATAATATTCTTTCTATACAAAGTGAAAGAGAAGGTATATTAAGTTTAAGTGTATTAGATAAAGAGAATACTACATCTAATAAATTTACTATAGATGTAGGAGGTGATTTCGATGAGAAATTAACATTTAATTATATGATAGATATTAATAGTTTAAAATTAATTTCTAGTGATTATAAAGTGAAAATTTCTTCTAAATTAATATCGGAATTTACAAGCACAGAACTTCCAGTAACATACTGGATTGCATTAGAAAAATCATCAGTCCCAGGAGTATAATATGTCAGAACAGATGAATCAAATGAAGGACTTGTCTAATAAAGCAAGTCGAAGTACAGTAGCAGTTATTGATGCTGTAACCCAACGAGGCGGTTTCAAAGGTGAAGAATTATCTACTATAGGTGCTCTTCGAGACCAATGTATCCAAATAATTCAATTATGTGAAGCTTTAGAACAAGAAGCTGCTTTATCAGGCGCACCTGAAGTTCCTATTGAAGCACAGGTTTCTGAAGATAAGACCTCTAAAAAATAACACTTGACTTTCCAGTTTTTTTGTTGTATAATGTTATTAGTGAGGAAAGTTTATGTCAAAAGATTATTTGTGGGTAGAAAAGTATAGACCTAAAAAGGTTTCTGATACTGTATTACCCACTGATATAAAAAAGATATTTCAAGAATTTGTTGATACAAATACTCTTAGCAATATGTTACTTACCGGTACTGCTGGTACAGGTAAAACTACTGTTGCTAGAGCTCTTTGTAATGAATTGGGGCTTGATTATATTATAATAAATGGATCAGAAGAAGGCAATATTGATACTCTTAGAACTAAGATAAAACAATTTGCTTCTTCTGTTTCTTTACAAGGTGGATATAAAGTTATTATATTAGATGAGGCTGATTATTTAAATCCTCAATCTACTCAACCAGCGCTTCGTGGTTTTATAGAAGAGTTTTCAGATAACTGTAGATTTATTCTTACTTGTAATTTTAAAAATAGAGTAATAAAACCTTTGCATTCTAGATGTAGTGTTTATGAATTTAATACTACTAAACACGAATTAGCTAGATTATGTTCTGTTTTCTTATCTAATACTTGGTCTATGTTGGATAGTGAAAATATAGATTATAAAGAAAATAAAAATATGATTCCGGATCTTATTATACAATACGCCCCTGATTGGAGACGTATAATAAATGAGTTGCAAAGATATAGTATATCGGGTATACTACAATTACCATCTAAACAATCTATAGATAATTTTACCACATTATTTGATCATTTAAAAAATAAAGATTTTAAAAAAATGAGATCATGGGTGGCTACTAATGTAGATGTGGATTCTTCTGTAGTGTTTAGAGCGCTCTATGACAGGTTAAACGATAGATTAGCGCCAGAGAGTATTCCACAATTAATATTAATTCTAGCTAATTATCAATATAAAGATGCTTTTGTGGCTGATCACGAACTAAATACTGTTGCGTGTCTCACAGAAGTTATGGCGAATGTAACATGGAAAAATTAATAATTTTTAGTCAAAACAATTGTAATTTTTGTACTCAAATGAAAAAGAATTTATTAGAGTGGGGTTATGAATATAGAGAAATTAATATCAGTTATGATATGGAATGGAAATTATTTTTAAAGAAGGAAGGTCATAGAACTGTTCCTCAATTATATCTTGAAACGGGAGATAATCTAAAACATTTAAATAAGGTCGAAACAGATTTATTTACCAAAGAAATTTTAGAAAAAGAAATACATAATGATTATTGATACAAATATAAAATTAGACTATAATAATGTTCTTTTGAGACCAAAAAGATCTACAGCGGAAAGTAGAAAAGACGTTCAATTATTTCGTGAAATGAATTTTCGAAATTCAGAAGATAAATTTTATGGTATACCTATAATGGCTGCTAATATGGATGGAGTAGCTACTATCGATATGGCTAATAAATTGTCTTCTTATGGTATCTTCACTTGTCTTAATAAAACTATTCCCACAATGGATTTAGTTAATTATTTTGATACTGATAGTTTAAGCAATCTTAATTATACGGCTATGTCCATAGGAGCTGCACCTAAAGATGAAGAAAAGTTCTTAAATGTTTATGAACAATGTGATGGAAAAATTAAATATCTTTGTATAGATGTTGCTAATGGATATACAGAATATTTTAGTAATTTTGTTTATAATATTAGAAAACAAATTTCAGATATAACCATTATTGCAGGTAATGTTGTTACTGCTGATATGACACAGGAGTTGATATTAAATGGAGCAGATATTATTAAAGTGGGCATCGGTCCTGGGAGCGTTTGCACAACTCGTATTCAAACTGGTGTTGGTTATCCTCAGCTTAGTGCTGTTATGGAGTGTGCTGATGCTGCTCATGGCCTTGGTGGACATATCATCGCTGATGGAGGATGTACTAGTCCAGGTGATGTCGCTAAAGCCTTTTGTGGAGGAGCAGATTTTGTGATGTTGGGTGGAATGTTTGCTGGTCATAAAGAAGGTGGTGGAGAAATTGTTAAAACTTTAGAAACTGATACAGTTACATTTTATGGAATGAGTAGTGAAGAAGCCAATGATAAACATTTCGGTGGATTAAAAGATTATAGAGCATCAGAAGGTAAACAAGTAACAATACCTTATAAAGGTTCTATTGATCCTACTATACAAAATATTTTAGGTAGTTTAAGATCTACTTGCACATATATTGGAGCGCGTACTTTAAAAGATATGCCTAAATGTGCTACATTTATAATGTGTTATGATACACATAATAGAGTATACGAATGAATCCATTTGCTTTTTTAAACGAAATCAGTTATAATAAAAAAGATATTATGATTGATGATATAGCAGAAAACCAGTATAATTCTTTTATAGTTAATAGAAGTCTATCTTATTTTAATGATACAATATTATATGCAAATGAGATGAATATTAACCATCATATAGATAATCGTTTACAATTCCATTTTTTTATAAATATAGTTAGAAAAAGAAAAAGATTTTCGAAATGGGTTAAACCCCAGACTATAAGTGATGTGGAAATTATAAAGGAATACTATGGTTACAGCAACGAAAAGGCTCAACAAGTCCTCCCCCTTCTCACATCAGAACAAATTAATGAATTGAAAAAGAAGGTTTATAAAGGTGGAAGAGAACAAATTAATTGAGTGGACTCCACAGTCAATGTTGGAGGTTACTTTAAACGAACCAGACGATTTCCTCAAAATACGAGAGACACTAACCCGCATAGGGGTTGCTTCACGCAGAGATCAAAAATTATATCAATCTTGTCATATATTGCATAAACAAGGTAGATATTTTATAGTGCATTTTAAAGAGTTATTTTTACTTGATGGTAAGAAATCTAATCTCGAAGAGAGTGATATAGCTCGAAGAAATACTATAGCTACTCTTATGAGTGATTGGGGATTATTAACAATATCAAAAAAAGATTTAAATCCTATGGCAGCTGTTAGAACTATAAAGATTATACCTTATAGCGAAAAACAACAATGGGAATTATGTCCCAAATATAATATAGGAAATAAATCTGCTTAACCCGTTGCCTTTTTAAAAAAGAGGCCTATATATAATATAGAGACGCTTCGGGTCTCTTAAATTTAACCTTGCTTAACAAAGGAGGTCGATATGACATCACTAAGCACTTATATCCGTTCCACGGATCCTTTTTTTATCGGTTTTAACAATTTATGGTCTGAACTCGAAAGAGTTAATGATAGGGCTGTTCCTAATACTGGATTTCCTCCATATGACATAAAACGTGATAAAGATGATTATCAAATTAATATGGCTTTAGCTGGTTTTACAGAGGATGATCTTTCAGTTGAATTAAAAGATAATACTTTAACAATTGAAGGAAATAAAGAATCTGGAGATCCAAATGCTAAAGAAGTGGCTGATAATTATATCTACAAAGGTATAGCTAATAGAAAATTTAAAAGAGCTTTTACTTTAGCCGAAACAGTTGAAGTAAAAGATGTTAGATTAGCTCATGGAGTTTTAACTGTAGATTTAGAAAATATTATACCTGAAGAACAAAAACCTAAAAAGTTTAAAATAAATTCTAGCGGTATAGTAGATAAATTTACAAATCCTTTACATAAAGTGAAAAAGTCTTTATTGACTGAATAATAAATTATAAATAGTAGAGCGGCTCAGGTCGCTCTATTTAATATTAATATAAGGAAAAATAATGGCTAAAGAAAATTTTGAGAGTTGTTTAGCAGCTATACTTCACCATGAAGGTGGTTATGTAAATCACCCAAAAGATCCAGGCGGAGAAACTAATTTAGGTGTCACTAAAAGAGTATATGAAGAATGGGGTGGAAGTAAAGATATGAAAGATCTTACTGAAGAAGATGTCGCTCCAATCTATAAGAAAAATTATTGGGATAGAGTAAAAGGAGATCATTTACCATCTGGTTTAGATTTAGCTGTATTTGATTGGGCTGTTAATTCTGGAACAGGCCGCGCCGCAAAGAAATTACAAAAAATGATCGGTACAGTAGCAGACGGTGGAATAGGTCCTAATACAATAAAAACTTTAGATCAATATATTGAACAAGAAGGATTAGAATCTGTTATAACTGAATATCATGATATTAGACAAGCCTTTTATGAATCATTGAAAACTTTTAATACATTTGGAAAAGGTTGGACTCGCAGAAATAAAGAAACATTAGAAAAAGCGATTTCTATGATATGATATTACAGGTAACCGAAAGAGCTAAAGAATATTTAAAAAAAGTAGGTAAGCCTAATGTTTCACTAGCTGTTAAAGGTGGTGGTTGTTCTGGTTTTACATACGAATGGGGAATGACCGACGCAGAACCAACAGTAGAAAATCTTTGGTTAGATCCTATGGCAGAAATGTTTGTTTTCGGTTGCACAGTAGATTACATAGAAGAACTAGGTGGTTCTTATTTAAAAGTTTTAAATCCTAATGCTAAAGCTTCATGTGGATGCGGAGAATCATTCGCAGTATAAAAAACCTGTTGATTTTTTATTAAAAATAAGTTATAATATTATTATGAGAGGTTCTTTATGAATTACTATACTTCTGTTAATAAATTAGGTAATTATATTCTTTACCGAGGTATTGAGGCTGGACAACGAATATCCCGTAAAATACCATACCAACCAACTCTTTATATTCCTACAGATAAAAAAACCGGCTGGAAATCTCCTGCTGGTTTAAACGTAGAACCGAAATTATTTGATGGTATAAAAGATGCACATAATTTTATAAAACGTTATGAAGACGTTTCTAATTTTGATGTTTATGGAACAAATAATTTTGTCACACAATTTATAAATGATTCTTTTCCCAATGAAATAAAATTCGATAGAAAAAAGATTAATGTGACTACAATAGATATTGAGGTTGCATCCGATGATGGATTTCCTTTTCCTAATGAAGCGGAAAAAGAAGTTATTACTATTACCAGTAAAAATAATATAGACAACAAATATTATGTTTGGGGGTTATATGATTATAAACCAAATAATAAAAATGTATTATATAAAAAATGTTCTTCTGAATCTGAACTTTTAATTGACTTTCTTAATTTTTGGTCTGATCCTAAATTTAGTCCTGATGTAGTAACAGGCTGGAATTGTAGAATGTTTGACATTCCTTATTTAGTTAGAAGGGTTCAAAATATTTTAGGTGGTGATCTAGCTAAAAAATTCTCTCCATGGGGATGGGTAAATGAGAGATGGATACCTATGATTAGACGTAAAGAATTAACATTTGATTTATATGGTATACAACAATTAGATTATTATGATCTATTTAAAAAGTTTGGGTATAGCTATGGCCAGCAAGAATCATATAAACTAGATCATATAGCTAATGTTGTTTTAGGAGAACGTAAATTATCTTATGAAGAACACGGAAATCTTCATAGTCTTTATAAAAATGATTACCAAAAGTTTGTAGATTATAATATTAGAGACGTAGAATTAGTTGATAGATTAGAAGAGAAAATGGGATTAATTACTTTGGCTATGACTATGGCTTATCGTGGTGGGGTTAATTATTCTGAAACATTTGGAACTACTTCTATTTGGGATTCTATAATATATAGAATATTAAATAAAATGCAAGTAGCTGTGCCTCCTAGAAGAAACGCCCAGAAGACTAAATTTGTTGGAGGTTATGTAAAAGAACCACAAATAGGAGCGCATGAATGGGTTGCCTCTTTTGATTTGAATTCTCTATATCCTAATCTAATTGTACAATATAATATGAGTATAGAAACTATGTTAGATACAAAAGTAGATAACGTAGATCCAGATAAGATACTTGATGATTCTTATACTAGAAATAGTTTAGATTCTACTATGACAGCTACGGGTATAAGATTTAGAAAAGATAAACAAGGAATAATTCCTTTAATTATTAAACAATATTATGATGAGCGTCTAGCTATAAAAAAACGTATGTTAGAAGCTAAACAAGAGTATGAGTCTGCCCCATCTAGAAAATTAGAAAATGAGATTAATACATTAGAGAATAATCAAATGGCTATTAAAATTCTTATGAACTCTTTGTATGGAGCTCTAGGAAATGCTTATTTTAGATATTTTGATCATAGAATAGCTTCAGCCATTACTACAACAGGTCAGCTATCTGTTCGCTGGGCTGAACGCGCTATTAATAAAGAAATGAATAAGCTTTTAAAAACAAAAGATATAGATTATGTTATAGCTATTGATACAGATTCTTTATATGTTAATATGAAAGACCTTATTGATAAATTTAATCCTAAAAATAATGTTGGGTTTTTAGCGGCTATTTGTAAAGATCATTTTGAGACAACACTTAAAAAAGCTTATGATGAATTAGCTAAGAAATTAAATGTATTTGAAAATCGAATGGAAATGTCTCGTGAAGTTATAGCCGATAAAGGAATATGGGTAGCTAAGAAAAGATATATTTTAAATGTTCATAATAATGAAGGTGTTCAATATGCTGAACCCAAATTAAAGATGATGGGAATCGAAGCTGTTAAATCTTCTACTCCAATGGTTTGTCGTGATAAATTTAAAGAAATATTTAAAATTATTATTAATAGTGATGAACAAGAAACTCAAGATTTTATAGCTAAGTTTAAAGAAGAATTTACTAAATTAAATCCAGAAGATATATCTTTTCCACGTGGAGTAACTGATATAGATAAGTGGAAAGGAAAAGATCAATTATTCACTAAAGGAACTCCTATACATGCTCGCGGTGCTATATTATATAATCATTATATAGAAAAGTTGAAATTAAATAAAAAATATGAAATTATTAATAATGGAGAAAAGATAAAATTCTGTTATCTTAAAACTCCAAATCCAATGATGCAAAATGTTATATCTTATCCAATTATTTTGCCGAAAGAGCTTGACTTATTTCAATATATCGATTATAATATAATGTATAAGAAAAGTTTTTTAGATCCACTAGAACCTATATTAGATGCGGTGGGTTGGAAAGCTGAACCAGTTGCTTCTTTAGAGGATTTTTTTGTTTAATGATTAGTTTGACCACATTTAAAAATCAATGGGATAATAAAACAGATAACATAACTAAGTTATCTGATTTTGATTCTTTTCAAAAAGTTTTATACACACTATCGGAAAAAGCTTTACATTCAAAGAAAGAAGCGACGTTAATATCTCCAGCAATATATGAACCGGATACAACTAGAGCAAATAAAAATGTTTGTTATTGGGGTAATTGGGCTGCTGTGGATGTAGATGATTTTATTATACCAGAAAATACTTTAGAATGTTTAAAAGAAGAATTAAGTAAAAGAGTTTTCGGTTACAAATATATTTGTTATAGTACAGCTAGTAGTACTAAAGATTTATTTAAATTTAGATTAATATTTCCTTTATCTAATACTGTATATGCAGATAAATTAAAACATTTTTGGTTTGCTTTAAATAGCGAATTGGGCAGTTTAGGTGATAAACAAACTAAAGATATATCTCGAATGTATTATATTCCAGCCACATATAAAGATGCTTATAATTTTATTTTTTGTTCTGAAGGCAATTCTATAAATCCTAGTTGGTTAATGGATAAATATCCTTACAACGAAAATGTAGGAGAAACCTTTTTAGATAGATTACCGGATGCCTGGCGTTCCCAGGTTTTAGATTATCGTAAACAACAACTTAATAATGATAATATATATTGGACTGATTATAGAGATTGCCCCTTTTGGCCAAAACATTTAGCTTCAGAATATAATACTATTTCTGATACCGGCTGGTATCGAAAACTATATCAAATTATGGTAGCTACTGCTGGCAATGCTGTAAAAAGAAAATATCCCATAACACCAAAACAAATAGCCGAATTGTGTAGGCAATTCGATAATGATAATGGACAATGGTATGGTTCAAGACCATTAGAATTAGAAGCTGATAGAGCTATTGAATACGTTTATAGGAATATGTAATGGTAAATATTAAGGCACTAAACAGAGAGCTATTACCGAACTATGTAGTAGATCGCGAGATACGTTATTATCGACAATATTATAAAACGAAAGAGTTCGAAAAAGCTATTTCACAATTTGAACAACTATTGCAAGATAAAGACACTTTTAATAGAATTAAAATTCCTAATTTTAAATTTCAGCCAGTTTTAAAACCGATGCAGATACATTTCGAAGTAGAATATATAGATGGCTATCTATTATCCGAACCGGGAATATTAACAGAAGAAAGATTAGATATAATCTATGAAGATTTAATTTGTAAAAAAAACAGTTGCTTTTTTGATATAAATCCGTATAATATAATAATAGACGACAAAGAAAAGGTTGGCCAACACGCGTGCGGAAATCATATGTATTGGATAGATCTTGAAGGTTATGGAACAGGAAATTTTGAAGATAGACTTAAAGCTTTCGAAGAAAAGATTTTAAGTAAGTATCATAAAAAAGATGAATATAGGAGTAAATTATGTCTATAATGGATAAATTAAAAAAGAATTCTAAAATTAAAACCACTGAGGTTTTATCTAAATCTAAATTCTTTAATGAGAGAGAACAAACACCCACTGATGTGCCTATGATAAATGTCGCATTGTCAGGAGATATAGATGGTGGATTAACATCAGGATTAACTATTCTAGCTGGTCCTTCAAAACATTTTAAAACATCTTTTGCATTAATGATGGCCTCATCTTATTTAAGAGCCCATAAAGATGCAGTAATGTTATTTTATGATTCTGAATTTGGATCTCCGCAATCTTATTTTAATTCATTTGAAATTGATTTAGATAGAGTATTGCATACACCCATTACTAATGTAGAAGAATTAAAATTTGATTTAGTAGGACAATTAGAGTCATTAGAAAGAGATGATAAAGTAATTGTAGTTATCGATAGTATTGGTAATCTAGCTTCTAAGAAAGAATTAGAAGATGCTATAAATGAAAAATCTGTAGCTGATATGTCTAGAGCAAAAGCTCTAAAAGGTTTATTTAGAATGACTACTCCATATCTAGCTATGAAAAATATCCCTGTACTAGCTGTTAACCATACATATAAAGAAATTGGATTATTCCCTAGAGATATTGTTGGTGGTGGAACTGGCTTATATTATAGTGCAGATAATATTTGGATTATTGGTAGACAACAAGATAAAAAGGGAACTGAAATACAAGGTTACCATTTTATAATAAATGTGGAGAAGTCTCGTTATGTTAAAGAGAAGTCAAAAATACCTATCACAGTTTCTTGGGAAGGTGGCGTTAAAAATTATAGTGGTCTCCTTGACATCGCTATGGTTGGTAATTATATTACTAAACCTAGTCCTGGATGGTATGCCGTGGTGGACAAACAGGATGGAAGCGTGGGTCAGAAGGTTCGTCACGAAACTACACTCACAAAAGAATTTTGGGACCCGATCTTAACAGATGATTTTAAAAATTATATAAAAGGAGCCTATCAGATTGGTGGGAATATTACTATAGATGGCGATCAATTTACAGAAGAGAAGTGAAGGCCTTCATTATGAAATGATACCTTCGCCAGAGCATGAACAAGCTTGGCATATACGTATATTAGAAGGTCAGTTCACAGAAACTATTATTCAGTTTGGAGCTGTTTCTTTTAATGAAATAAAAGATAATATGTCTTTTAATTTTGAAGTTGTATCTTCTCCTAATGACAATGCAGTAATTGAAAATGAAGAATTACAAATTGAAGCAGGTGAAATATTAGAAGATGTTATAGCTAATAGTATTCAAAGAGGAAGTTTAATGACTAAAGAAATAAATGCAAACAAAAATTGAACAAACAATATTAAGAAATTTATTAACGAACGAAGACTATATGCGCAAAGTTTTACCTTTTGTTAAGGTAGAATATTTTGAAGGTCCATATAAAACTTTAATGAAAGAGGCTGGTAAATTTGTAGCTAAATATAATAAGCTGCCTACAAAGGAATCCTTTGGAGTAGAATTATCTAATTCAAATATATCAGGTGAACAATTTAATATAATAGCTGAGATAGCCGAACAATTATTTACTAATGATAAAGTTGATGAACAATGGCTAATGGATTCTACGGAAAAGTGGTGTCAAGATAGAGCTGTATATAATGCTGTAATGGAATCTATAACTATTATAGATGGTAAACATGAAAAGTTAACTAAAAATTCGTTACCAGATATTTTAAGTAAAGCTTTATCTGTATCGTTTGATACAAATGTAGGACATGATTATTTACAAAACGCAGAAGATAGATATGAATTCTATCATGCTACAGAACAAAGGCTATCATTTGACCTCGACTATTTTAATAAAATTACAAAGGGAGGAGTTCCAAATAAAACACTTAATATATGTCTTGCCGGTACAGGTGTTGGTAAGTCTTTATTTATGTGTCATACTGCTGCCCATCATTTAAGTCAAGGACATAATGTTTTATATATTACAATGGAAATGGCAGAAGAAAGAATAGCTGAACGTATAGACGCCAATTTATTAAACATACCTATTGATCAATTAGAACATTTGTCTAAATCTATATTTACTTCTAAAGTAAAAGATTTGGCTACTAATACTAATGGTAAATTAATTATAAAAGAATATCCTACAGGGTCAGCTCATACTGGTCATTTTAGAGGATTACTGAATGAATTAAATTTAAAAAAGCAATTTAAACCAGATATAATATTTATTGATTATTTAAATATTTGTGCATCTAGTAGAATGAAAGGATTGGGTGGTGCAATTAACACATATTCATTTATTAAAGCTATTGCTGAAGAGTTGCGTGGGCTCGCTGTTGAGTTTGACGTCCCGATATTCTCGGCAACACAGACGACGCGTAGTGGTTATTCTAACTCAGATGTTGGGCTTGAAGATACGTCCGAATCTTTTGGATTACCCGCTACTGCCGATTTAATGTTTGCTTTAATATCAACTGAAGAATTAGAACAGCGTGGTCAGTTTATGGTTAAACAATTAAAAAATAGATATAATGATCCAGTTAAATTTAAGCGATTTGTTGTAGGTGTAGACCGATCTAAAATGAAATTATTTGATGTTGAAGAAGATGAACAAACATTATCTGATGATACTCCAGTGTTTGATAAAACTGAAATAAGCGATCGATTTAAGGAATTTAAATTATGATGAGAATGCAATGGCTAGAAAAAGCTATAAAGCATAATAATTATAAAATAGGAGTTGAACTAGGAGTTTTAAGGGGTCCGGGATTTCAATATTTAATAGAGAACTGTCCTAATTTATATTTAACTGGAGTTGATATATTTTATCCAGATAATGAATGGAAGTCTTGGGATATAAAATCAACTGAAAAACTTTTAGAAACTAAACCGGTCCCTTGGTATAATGGTAATGATAAATCTTTTAAAGAAGTTTTTGGATATAAAAACTTATTAGAATTTTGTGATAAGTTTCAACCTAGAGCAAAATTAATTAGAGATTTTACAAATAATGCATATAAACAATTTACTGATAATTCTATAGATTTTGTTTTTATAGATGCTAGTCATGACTATTCACATGTTTTAGAAGACATAGATCTATGGACTCCTAAAGTAAAAAGTGGTGGATTAATATCCGGTCATGACTTAAATTTAAAAGAAGTAAGAAAAGCAGTGTCCGAAAGAAATAATATGTTTAATGAAGGCCCTGATAACACATGGTGGTGGAGAAAAAAATAATGGAACCAATTGACCCAAGTAAAAAACATTTTTATATTAGTATGATAAAAAGTGGAATGCGAATTTTAGGTTGTACAGTCGCCTTATTTACAGGTAGTGTAATTTGGCTAGCTAGTGGACTTCTAGTTGCAGAATTATTAGGTATTGCCGAAGAACTATGAATGTTAAATATGTAGATACCGATACAGTTATGTGTGAAGATGATCATCCTCGGGTCTACTATAGACTACAAGATGGCGAAGCCGTTTGTGGATACTGTAATACAAAATTTGTTCATCAAGATAAAATTAAATCAGAATCAATAAAGAAGATTATAAAAAATGATATCTAGTCCTAGTATAAAACTTATAAGTATAACTAAACCAGAAATAGATGGAGTAGAAAATGCGGAAGATCTCATCGCGTATTGCGCCCGTGTATCCAATCCACAAAACCAAAATAACAAAAAAACAGCCCAAAGGTTACTTACCTATCTCAGAAAAGAAAACCACTGGTCGCCGTTCGAAATGGTATCTGCTTGCTTAGAAATAACAAGCACTAGAGATATTATAAGACAAATATTAAGGCATAGATCATTTTCATTTCAAGAATTTAGCCAAAGATATGCTGAAGTAGATAGCTCTAATATATCTAATTTTAGAGATCCTAGATTACAAGATACTAAAAATAGACAAAATTCTATAGAAACAGATGATGTAGATTTAAAAATGGATTGGTTAAAACAACAAAGTCAAGTAATAGTAGCAGCTAGAGATGCTTATCAATGGGCTTTAAAGGAGGGTATAGCTAAAGAACAAGCTAGGGCTGTATTACCAGAAGGATTAACATCATCTACAATTTATATGCAAGGTACTATTAGAAGTTGGATTCATTATATAGATTTAAGATCTTCTAATGGTACTCAAAAAGAACATCAAGAAATAGCTATTGAATGTGGAAAAGTTTTAAAAACAAAATTTCCTAATATTTTCTAGTTGATTTATTTTTAAAAATAAGGTATAATTATAATATGAGCGAGAAACCTGCAAAGAAATACTTTTATTCCGAATGCTTTAATTCTATTCAAGGAGAAGGATTATATACTGGAGTTCATACTCTATGGCTAAGATTTTATCTTTGTAATTTGCAATGTGATGGGTTCGGACAAGATCATCCAACTAAACCTGATACATGGGAACTGCCTTATTTAAACTTCGATCCTAAAAGTGTTAATAGAGTAGAAGATCTTCCTGTGTGGAAAAAAGGTTGTGATAGTTCTTATACTTGGTCAAAAAAGTTTAGACATTTAATGGGACATAAAAATGCTCAAGAACTTTTAGATACTATAATAGAGTATTCAAAGACCGAAAGTAATCCAGAAGGTGGGTTTAGGCATCCAGTATCTGGACAAGTTGCTCACTTGTGCTATACTGGAGGCGAACCTTTAATGAAGCATGCCCAACAAGCTACTATGGAAATAAATGAATGTCTCAGAAATCGTATGGATAAACCTTCTTGTATAACTTATGAAACTAATGCTACACAAGAACTTACTGATGAATTTTTTAATTATATAACTAACAATGGGGTTTGGACTACTCCTGTTTTCTTTTCTGTATCCCCTAAATTATGGTCTGTAGCTGGAGAGAAAAGAGAGAAAGCTATTAAACCCGAAGTAATAAAACAATATGATTTAGCAGCTAATTTAATTCAGCAATATGGTGCATCTAGACCTGTAGGTCAGTTAAAATTTGTTATGGGCCCACATAAAGAACAATGGGAAGAAATGGAAGAAGTTTTAGCTATGATAAGAAACGAAGGAGTTGATTGGCCTGTTTATATTATGCCAGTTGGTGCTACAGTAGAAGATCAAGAAGAGGGTGCAGGTGCAGTAGCTAAAATAGCTTATGAACGTGGTTACAATGTATCCGGTAGATTACATTGTTATTTATTTGGAAACGCAATAGGGACTTAATATGGAAATAGATTTAAAATCAACATCAGAGTTACAATATCAAATGGATTATAGAGATAATCTGATAAGAGAGATACAGGTCTTGAAGAGTAGATACACACCTGAAGATACAGGGCATTTACGAACAGCTGTTAGTGTATTAGAAGACCGTGTAAAAGAATTAAAAGACGAAATAGTAAAAAAAGATTGGAGAAATGGTGAGTTATTATAGTACAAAGACATATGGACATAACATAGGATTAAGTGCTTGCTTTAGACAACCTAAAGCTCATAGCCATTGTAAATTTTTACATGGTTACGCATTACAATTTAAATTTACATTTGGGTGTACGAATTTAGATGAAAGGAATTGGGTTGTAGATTTTGGAGGACTTAAACCATTAAAAGCATGGCTAGAAGATATGTTTGATCATAAAATAGTTCTAGATGAAGAAGATCCATGTATTGAACAATTTAGAGAACTAGAGAAAACGGGTTTGGCTGAACTTACTATATTTGATGGAGTCGGAGTCGAGATGTTTGCTAAACATGCTTATGATTTTGCTCAAAATTTAGTTAGTAATATGACTGATGGACGATGTTGGGTAGTAAGTGTTGAATGTGCTGAGCATGGAGCTAATAGTGCTATTTATGAAGGTGAAATTTATTAATGTTATTTAAGAGTAGAATATATCTGGAATATAATGATATTATTTCTATGTGTGATAATATTACATATGAAGTATCAAAAATGAAACCTGATTTAATAGTTGGAATAACACGTGGTGGATTATTACCAGCTTTACATATGTCTCATAAACTAGATAGACCAATGACAACCGTCAGATGGCAAACTAGAGATAGAAAACAAAAAGAGCAAATACCATATCTTCAAGATATGATTAAGTCAGATAAGACCGTTGTTTTTGTGGATGATATTAATGATACTGGAAGAACATTTAAAGAATTAAATGAGGCTTATAAGTGTGAAGGAACTAATACTCATTTTATATCCTTAGTCAAAAAAATAGAGACTAAATTTGATGCTCATGCATCCCTAACATTAGAAGATAAAAGATGGATTGTATTTCCGTGGGAGAAAGATTAATGACTTATTATAAAAATTCAGAAGGAAGATATGGTGCTTCCGGTGCTAAAGGTGATGCTGGTGAAAAACTGGTTGAAGAATATTGTAAAAGTAATGAATTAGATTGGGAAGATAAAAACGATTATAAAAGTCAAGTTATAGATAAGATTGATTGTATAATTGGAGGAACTAAAGTTGATGTAAAAACAAATATGTTTAAAGATTATATGTGTGTTGAATTATGGAATAAAAGAAAAGATCAAGAAGGTTGGTTATATACAACTAAAGCTGAAGAAATTTATGCAGTAGCCCTTGACAAAAAGAAGATTTTCAGTTATAATATAGAAGATATGAAAAATTATGTGAACTTTGCTAAAGAAAAAAGAGCTAAAGAAACCAAACATGGTGATTTAGTTATATGGGTTCACAGCAACATGGATTTTGTGAGGGAGTTACAATGAATATATCAGATACAATAAGAAAAAGAGTTCACGAGTCTGGAGACAGATATTGGGCTGGAGATAATATATCTCAACATTTAAATAGTGGTGAAAAAGAACAATTAATAAATGAGGTTACTAAAAAATTTAATGATGTTTTAGAATCTTTAGTTATTGATATTAAGAATGATCCTAATAGTATGGATACTGGTCGCAGATTAGCTAAGATGTATATTAATGAAATTATGGCTGGTCGATATAATAAAAGACCTAATACAACAGCTTTTCCTAATACAGGTGAAAGTGGTTATCATGGTATGATCACAGCTAGAGCTGAATTTACTTCTTTATGTAGTCATCATCATCAACCGGTAAAAGGTGTTGCTTATATTGGTGTTATACCTACAGAGAAAGTTATTGGTCTTTCTAAGTATACTAGAATAGTTCAATGGTGTGCACGGAGAGGAACGCTACAAGAAGAATTAACTAATGATATTTGTAAAGAAATAATGAAAGCCACTGAATCAGAACACGTAGCCGTTTATACTCAGGCTACTCATGGGTGTATGGAAAATAGAGGTGTTGAATCTCATAGTTCTTTAACACAGACAACAGTAGTAAAAGGGCTATTCAATACTACTCATGCAAAGACAGAATTTTTTGATAATATAAAATTACAAGAGAACTTTGCCTGTTGATTTTTCTATAAAAGTGTGTTATAATATATTATGAGAGTTAATAAGTTTAATATACATTGGCAGATTGTTAGAGTTAAAGCTCGTTCTAAAAAGAACATCTGTGAGAAGATTAAATATGTTATGGATTTTTATGAAGAGAATAAAAATTATCATAACTATAAAAGAGTTCTTAATTGGTTACAGATGACAGCTCTAGGATATAAAAATAGACATGATAGAGTTTTATTTGCTGAAGCTGTATCTAAAATATCTTCTGAAGTATCTGAAGTACCAGGCTGGTATATAGATATTGAAAATGATTTATCTAAAGTAGCTAAAGAAGATTTAATAAAAGTGTATAAAGATTTAGCTAAAAGAAAATATGGATTTCAATTTAAATCTATACCAAAAGGTCATAGTATATTTCTTAATGAGTTAGAAGAGCATATCAATGACTAGAATAAATCTTATAGAGCCTGACCACTTAACCCAAGTACATGCTGTAGCCGAATTTAAAGAAATAACCCAATTTCTCCATCTAGTTAAAAAGAGAGTTGAAAGTAATCATCCTATGGACGATCTACCTAAAGGATATACTCTTAACGGAGGCCATTGTAAATTTTTTTATAATAAAGGGTTGTATCTTTATAAAAGATATGGTAAAATATATAAAAGTCTAGTAAATCGCGGAATAAACGTAGATAAGACGCGATATAACGCGCATAGAAGACGCTTTAAAGACTCTTACAGTAGTTACCTATGGAAAGATTATACACCAACTATGGTCGATTACCGGATAGTTGTACTTCGTATATTAGAAAGAATTAATTCAAAACCCGATTTATATAAAGATAAAAATAGATTTATTAAAGAAATACATCGTTATGATGACTATGGAGACCTGTATGAATTTGCCACTTGTGTCGCATGAAATACCACATTCTTTAGCTAAAGAAGAATTAGCTGGAAAATATAATATAAATGATTTTCTTTTTGTTCTTTTACATCGTTACATAGATGATAAAGAATATAGAAATATAGTTGATGCATCTAAACAATTTAAAATATTAGATAATAGTTGCTTTGAATTAGGAGAAGCTTTATCTAATGATCTTATAGTAAAATATGTAGGCAAAATTAATCCAGATGTTTTTGTATTGCCAGATGTTTTAGGTAACTATGAAGAAACATTAGAAAGATCAAAGAAGTTCCTTTTTGATTATTCTCATTTAGAAAAAAAGGCTATGGCTGTTATTCAGGGAAATACTCATGAGGAATTTATAAAATGTTATCAAGATTTTGATGCTTACGAAATAGCTATGATGGGTATTCCTTTTTGTTTTAATTGGGCTTCTCATGCAACTCCTGAAGAACATGCAAATGAAAGAGTAAAACTTTTAAAAGTATTAGAACCTTATATTAATCATAATAGAAAACATCATTTATTAGGAACATGGGATATAAAAGAATTTGCTCATTATAAAAATTATAAATGGGTTTATTCAGTAGATACTTCTAACCCAATAGCAGCTGGTATCGAAGGAGATAATTATCCCATTTCACATAAGCCGAAAATAAAATTTGATCAATTTGTAAATTACCCGTTGACTGATTGCAATATTGATGTTATAATAGAGAATGTTAAAACTTTTAGAGAGGTAGTAAAAAGATGACAGTAGATAAAATTAATCCGCAACATTATCAAGCGCCAGGTGGTATGCAAACCATCGATATAATAGAACATTTCAATCTTAACTTTGCTAGAGGAAATGCTGTAAAGTATTTGCTTCGAGCTGGAAATAAAGCTGAAGAAGGTTATGATAATACTTTAAAAGAGATTGAAGATTTAGAAAAGGCTGGGTGGTATGTTATGCGTGAAATAAAAAGATTGAAAGCCACAAAAGAAGATAATGCCGGTGTAGGACACGGACACTGATAATGAAACTTCTTGAAGCTTTAAATAAATTACCTGATACTAATAAGAATGTTTTATCTGTTTTATCAGGTGGATTAGATTCCTCTATTATGACTATGATGTTAGTTGAAAAATATGGTCCTGATAGAGTATACGCATTATCTTATGATTATGGGCAGAAGCAAAGAGCTGAGCTAGACTGCGCGAGTGAATTAACCAAAAGGTTAAATATAGGTCATAAGATTTTAGATCTGGGAATATTAGGTGAAATAGCTCAACCTATATCCGCTAATATTAGCGGTACTGATGTAGATATGCCCACGATCAAAGATGTACTTGGAGATCCACAACCAAAAACATATGTGCCGTTTCGTAACTTAATTCTCCTCTCTCTCACGATGGCCCAAGCAGAAGCTTCTGATGCCTCTCATGTTTTTACCGGACTCCAAGTACACGATGAATATGGTTACTGGGATACATCTCAACGCTTTGTTGATTCTTTGAATGAGGTGGCATCTCAGAACCGTACTCATAAAGTAGAAATAATGGCTCCTTTTTCACAACTAAGTAAATTTGATGAAATAAATATAGCATTAGAAATGAATAAAGAACATTTATTAAAACATACATTGACTTGTTATGATCCAGATTCCAATGGAGCTTCTTGTGGTAAATGCCCTAGCTGTGCAGAAAGAATACAAAACTTTGCTAAAGTTGGTATGCCAGATCCAATATTATATCAAACAGACATTCCTTGGGATAAATTATGTGCTCAATAATAGCTTCACATTCAAAAGATAAATTAAAAGAACTAGCTGAACTTAATGCTTATCGAGGGCAGCATTCTCATTCTGTATATGTTATACAAGACTATGAGATAAAATATAGTCATCGAGGTTTAGGACCTTTAAAATTAGATGATCATTTTTTACCAGATGGATATATTATAGCCCATCAACAAGCTCCAACAACTTCTAATAAAAGTGAATCTACCATACATCCAGCCCAAATAGGAAAACATCTTTTATGGCATAATGGTATAATAAAAGAAAGTTATGTAAAGATAATGCAAAAAGGTTTAGAATCTTTTTGTACTTGGGACACTAAATTGTTACTTCAGGAATTAATTAATTATGAAACACCTCATAAAGTTGATGGAACTTTTAGTTGTGTATGGTATGATGGTGCAGAGATGATGATTTTTAGAAATGAAATAAGTCCTTTATTTTATGATAAGTATATGAATATATCATCCACTAAATTTAAAAATAGTATGTCATTAGAACCAAATATGATACATTTTTTAACTTACGATGAAGAATTAAATTTAACCTTACAATCGGGTCCTACATTTCAAACTGTAGAGAATCCATATTATTTTGGAGAGTAATATGAGGCATCTAGCTTCCCAAACGACTAAAAGTCAATTAAGTGTTTTTAATAAGAAACAAATACAACCGAATGCTATAGATTTAAAAGTAGAAACAATTTTAAGAATAAAAAAAGATACTCATTTTATATTAGATGAGAATAGAAAAACACATAGGGGCACTGAACTAGTACCTGTCGATAGTGAAGGATATTATGTACTAGATCCTGGATCATATGAAATATTAATGGAGGGAGAAATAACTATTGGACCAGATGAAGCTGGTTGGGTTATTACTCGTTCTACATTAAATAGAAATGGTGTATTTATTACTTCAGGTTTATATGATAGTGGATATAAAGGGGTTATGGCTGGTGCTTTACATGTAACTTGTGGTCCGGCTATGATTAAAAAGGGAACCAGAGTTGGCCAATTTTTATTATTTAAAGCAGAAGCTCTTAATCAATACGATGGAGATTATGGAACAGGAAAGGCTGATGATTTATTATATAATTTAACCCCTGAACAATTAGTAGACAGTTCAGGTGCTCCTATTGATGTGCAACAGGAATTGGATTTTAAAATAGAACCTGGTCCAAGAATAGATGGTCTCTTTAAAAGATTTTAAATGAAAACATTATGGGGCATGGTCTTATTATGGACTCTTGTGATAGAAGATGGTTCTGGAAGAGATCTTGAAGCTTCTAGAAAAATGGTATATTTTGATTATTACCGATGTCAAGAAGCTGCTCATAATGTTAATCACTCCTTAACCAATGTACCTGATTTTAATGGAATAGCATATTGTATACCGACACCGACCGAAAAGGTGACTCTAGAATGAATATAAGTATTGGTAATGATGAACCAGAACGATATTATGAATGGATAATATGGAAGAATAAACAAATTAAATTAAGAAAGAAGAATATGAAAGTATGTGTTGTTGGTTGCGGAATGGTTGGTTCCGCTGTAGCTGATTTTTTAGATGATTATTTTCACCATGAAGTTATTAGAATAGATCCTATAAAATATAAAACTAAATTAGAAGATGTGATGCATGAAGTTGATTGTTTTATTATTTGTGTTAATACTCCTACTGTAGATAATAAATGTGATGATAGTAATATTCGAGATGTTTTACAAACTTTAAAAGGTATAGAAAAACCTATTTTACTTAAAAGTACAGTGACGCCTGATAATATGAAAGAATATGATCCTAATGTGGTTTATTGCCCAGAGTTTATTAGACAAGATTATGCAGCAGAAGATTTCTTAAATCAAAAAGATATTATAATCGGTGGTGATATTCCTTTCGCTACAGACTTTTGGTATGACTTTTGGCATGACATGTTTCCAAATACTAATATGCATAGAACAAATAGATTAACAGCTTGTATGATTAAATATGTACATAATGCTTGGCTAGCTACCAAGGTAGCATGGTTCCATGAATTATCTACTATATTACCTGAAGGTGTTGAATATGATAAATTAACAGAAGTATTAGGTGGATTTGAAAATATAGGACCTTCTCATATGAGTATTCCTAATAGCGCTGGTAAATTAGGTTATGGAGGAGCTTGTTTCCCTAAAGATGTACAGGCTCTATTATCTATTATGAATCATTCAATATTAACAGAAGTTGATATTACTAACGATTATTTAATGGCGTCTTCTAAAGCATCAAATACATCATAGATACTAACTGCTTTATTATTAGGTTCATATTTACACCAATATTCTTTTGGGCACTCATCCCATTTTTCCACTACAGCATTTTCAGTAGTATTTTGGGCTCCTTTATAGACACATAATTTTTTAGTTCGGACTATTTTTCTCCCTGCTAATCTACAAAGAGTTCTTTTAGGATCACGATCTCGTTTACCCCAACGAATTTCTTGATCTCGAGTAGCTGTACCAGCACCAAATCTTGGTTGTAAATTTATAATATTAGAAGGACCTCCTGGAGCAGTAGTATAAGTTTGACCCCCTGCCCTAGCAATTTGACTCATAGCAAAAAAATAAAATACTACAGCAAAAAGACATATCATAGCAATACCGAGAATAGATTCCCGGTTCATTTTCATTCCGTGATCTTCAATTACGTCTTTGTCATCTTTCTTAGATTTTTCAGAAGCTTCGTCTGATCCGTCTGCAGTTATATGGTGGGGCTTAGAATCTTTTTGTTCTACTCTATATTCGGCCACACTAAAGTCTACCGGACTCAACCATCAGATATAATAAAAAGACTATAAATCCTGTAATACATACTACTAAAAATAGTACGGCCAAAACTTCAACGAACTTTCTACGACGCTCTATTTGGGCATAAACAGTTCTTTCTCTTTCTTTTTTTATCTTTCTACGCATTTCTATCATTTGGTCCCAAGTACCATGCCCATAACGAAAATCCAATAATAATTTTAAATCATATTCTTGTTCTTTAATTTTCTTATCATGCATAAGAAGTTGCAGCGCCTCCTCTTCTACTGAACCTCCAGCAAATAACTTTTTAAATAATGGTGGGTTTTTATTTGCTTGTTGAGCATAACGAATGTCGCTTACAGCTCCATACCACTTACCCATTTGGGAAGCTACATTTTCGAATTCTTGCCCAACTTGTACCATTTTCTTTACGGCATTAAACGACGATGTAGCGATAGCAATCGCTGATATTGGATCTATCATCCTAATTCTCTTCTCTCTATTATCTCTCAGTAATATTTATATATTTTGGGTTGACTATCTAAAGTAAATATAGTATAATATAAATACAAACGTAGATGTTAGAGGGTATACAGGACTTGGGTGCAATGCCCAACGCCTCCACCAAAAGGAGATGAATATGATAGAAGAAATTATGGAGGGTTTAGATGAAGAACCCTTTAGTACAATTAATAGGAAAATGGTTGTTTAGAGCTTATGTTCTTTGGAGTATATGTGCTGACATTATAGTAATATGTGGAATTGTTTATCTTATCTTTTTTTGACGGGGGCGAAACAGGATCGACTGGTATTTGAGTCTACAAATATAACTGCAAACGATAATTTTGCACCTGTAGATTACGCACAAGCAGCGTAATCGTACTGAGCCCGCCAGAGCTTGGAAACAGAATCTGGCACCTAAATAATATAATGAATGTATTAATATTAGATACTAAACAAAAACTTTTACCAGCATACCATTATTGTAAAAAAATGGGATATAAAGTTAAAGTACTTTATGTTGAAAGTTGGCCTCCTAGCGAATCAGAAATTTTAGTTTCTCAAGCCGTAAAATTAGAAGATAAGATATTCTATGATTTCTTTCCAGATCAAATAATTAATTTTAAAGAACAAGAAAAGTATTTAAAATTAGAAACCTCTTTAAATAAAAAGTTTGGTTTAGAAGGGGATTACTCCAACCCATTTTTTATGTTTAAAAAAGATTTTGATAGAATATGTAAAGAATTAAATATTCCTACACCCCCAAATAAATCAAATATAGTAATTCAAAAAGACGATTGGTCTGGAGGAACAAATTTTAAAATATTAGATAGAAAATATGCTACTGGGTTCTTTCAAGATTATTTAGAAATAGATTATATTGTAACAGCTAATATGTATAGTAATGGTAATGAATGGTTTCATTTGGGATATCATCAAAACATATATGAGAATCAACTTCTAACTCATTATTATACTCCTCATTTCCCTAGTTTAGAAGATGAATCTATTATTAAAGACAGTATAAAAAAATTAAGTAAATATTTAAAAATACATAATAAATTATTTACTTGGCAATTCTTAAAAGATAAATCTGGTAATTTATATTCTACAGATTTTAATTTAAGACCAGGAGGTGGATATCATTCAGGAGAATATGATACTCTAATAAGTAATGAATTCTGGGTTGAATATTTATTTGGAAAAACTCCACCTAAAGAAATACAATATACTCATCAGATAAAAGGAACTTATCTAAAACCTTCGCAATTTGGTTATGGTGAGCTTAAAAGAAAAAGATCGTCTCTATAGGCTGTTTTTCTTTTTTAGGAAAAGTAAATGTGGTATCTACATGATGCTCTCTAGGGTTTCTGTTCTGATCAGGATAACCAACTCCTAACATAAGAGCTATATCATTTGAAGTATTTAAAATGTCTTTTATTTTATCGTTATTTAAACAGGCACAAAAACCTGTTTTATATCCTAATATAGCTGCAGTAAGATTAAGATATCCCCCAGCTACCCCTACAGCTTGATCAGCATCTTTTTTCCAATCACATTCAAATTGTTTATCTCTATATCTATGTCCTTCTGAAGGCTTTACATATTCTATAACTATTAAAAGATTTGCCAGAGTTTGAGAATTAGTATAACTATGTGAATTTTCTTTGGAATAAGGTTTATTTAAATCTGTTTGCATAGTAAAGCCATCAGTATTTTCATATATATTTTTAATAATAACTCTATTTGTAATAAAGTTAAGTTTATAAAAAAGATAGTTTTGTTTACTTGGACATTGAGTTGCAGCTATTTTTAAAGTTTCTATATCGCCTTCTGGTATAGTTTTAGATAAATCCCAATTACGTTGACATTGTTGTGAATCTCTTATAGTATGATGTATATTAAACATAAAAAACCTCAAAAAAATTTAAATTAAATCAAAAAACCTGTTGACATTTGTTTAAAAGTGTGTTATAATATTTATATTATAATAAAAAAGAGGAGAAAAATATTATGATGAATCACTTAACAGGTTACGCTTACACCGGAAAAAATGAAGCAGCTATATTAGAAGCTGGATATGATCATGGTGATGCTTTCGTAACTTTTAAACAAGCACTTAAAGTACCTGGTATTGTAGGTAAGAATTTAAAAGGTCTAAAAGCAGACGTAAAATTAGTTCGTTATGTTTGGGAAAAAGATCCAATTACAGGCAAAGAAGAAAAGAAGCCTCGCTACTTTGGAGTCTTTCATATTAATTCAATACTAGCTAGGAAGGTTAAGTAATGAAATTTGTTGAAATGAAAATGACCTACGAATGGTTTACACCTACTGGTAGGCGTAGACAATTTTTTGACTTCGCAACTGGTATAGGTAAAAAAAATTGTATTGATAAGGTTAAAAAAGTTATCAAACAAAGAATTAGACATGAAAATTATAAAATATTAAAAGTTGATTTTAAAACTTTTCATAAGGTTTATTTAAATTAAACCAAAAAAACTGTTGACATTTGTTTAAAAATAAGTTATAATAATTATATTAAAATGAAAAAGAGGAACTAATGATTAAGAATATAAAAATAATTTACTACACTTTCACTTATACCTTATCTGGTATATTGTTTGCTTGTTATTTTTTATTATAAGGTAGAGAGGAGAAAAAATGTTACAAAATGAATTTAGCCACACATATGATTTAGAAGAATATTGCAGACCAAAGGCTGTAATGGAAGCAGAAGATCTATGGGGATTTCAAAACGAAATCACAGAATTAGATGAACTAGTTGAAATAAAGAAAAACGATAAATCGATCGTTTATAAAACATTAAGAGAAAGACTTCATAACTTAAATTTTATACTCGAAAGAGTTGACCTAGGTCAAATTTTAATAAGGGGATTATAATATGACAATAAGAGAAAAACAATCTAGATCAGAAATAATTATAGACTTATCTGGACCAGATGGCAACGCTTTTGCTCTTATGGGATATGCTAAGAAATTTGCTTCTCAATTAGATCTAGATAGTAACGCTATAATTAATGAAATGACATCTGGAGATTATGAAAATCTTCTCCAAGTATTTGATAATCATTTCGGTGACTTTGTTATATTGGAAAGATGAAAAAATTAGTGCACTTTTTTGGATTTAGAGGAGATGAATATACTCGCGCTAAAAAAATTTGGGGAAAACCAGATTTTATACATCCAGTGCACGACCGTAGATCTTATGTTGAGTATGATCCTGAAAATGATATCGGTATATTTGCTAATAAAGAGAAACCTGAAGTCCTCAGCAAATATCGAAGAGAATATACTGATATGAAAAAAAGTTTAAATTAAATCAAAAAACCTGTTGCTTTCTTATAAAATATATGGTATAATATAATTATAAAATGAAAAGAGAGAGAAAAAATAAAATGAACGCTTTAGTAAAACACATAGAAAAAATCAACGCTGAAACAAAAGCTTGGGTTGCTGAAGATCCTAAGAATCGTTGGGGTGGTGAATTAGTTACTGATCCTGCTCATTGGGCTGAGTATGATGTCTTTACTCCTGAAGATTATGATAAATCTTCACTAGCTGAAACCATTAAAGATGCTAGTGCAGCTGCTTATGGTTCTAAGCGTAGAGTTGATTGGAGAGAATATTCTCTCGAAGAACTTCAAAAAATGGCTGATGACTATTGTAAAGCTGCTGATGAAGAATATGAGCGTGAAATAAAGTGGAAAGAAGAAAGCGCTAAAGCATTCGAAAATCGAGTTCAAGAAACTATAAATTTAGGGGCTGGTAGCAGAGAAACAGCTCTTCGTTGGATTCTTCAGGCTGAAGATCTAGACGATCATTATTACAACGATGGATATGCTTCATATTCATTTAATCTTCCATCTTCTTATGATAAGGAGCTGGACTCAATCATCTTACATAAGGAGGCTGCATAATGGCACACATGGTTGAAACAATGGCGTACGCAGGGGAGGTACCATGGCACGGTTTAGGTGTTCCTGTATCAAATGATTTAACACCAACAATGATGATGGAAAAAGCTGGACTAGATTGGAAAGTCCAGGAAGTTGAATCATATATTGACTTTGATGATAAGAAATTACCTACAGGTCAAAAATCTCTTGTCAGGGATACTGATGGTAAAATTCTTACTAATGTTGGTGAAAATTGGAAGCCTGTTCAAAATGAAGAAGCTTTTAACTTCTTTGGTGAATATGTCTTAGCTGGTAATATGGAAATGCATACTGCTGGTTCTCTTAAAGGTGGAGCAATTGTTTGGGCACTTGCTAAAGTGAAAGATTCTTTCGATCTCTTTGGTGGTGATAAAGTAGATTCATATTTACTATTTTCTAATCCACATCAATATGGTAAATCTATTGATGTTAGATTTACTCCTATCAGAGTTGTTTGTAATAACACTTTGACATTATCTCTTAACGAAACAGCAGAAAGAGCTGTTAGAGTTGGTCATAGAACCGAATTCAATGCTGATGAAGTTAAAAAGACTCTAGGTATTGCTACTGAGAAATTATCTCAATATAAAGAGATGGCTGAATTTCTTGGTAAAAAGAGATATACTGCTGATGCTCTTATTGAATATTATAATACAGTATTTCCTAGACTTACTGATAAAAAAGTTCAGAATAAAGCTCTATCAGTAGATACTCTTTCTCGTAATGCTAAAAATGCTTATGACGCATTGCATTTACAACCTGGCGCTAACTTTGCTGAAGGCTCTTGGTGGCAGGCATTTAATTCTGTAACTTATATTACAGATCATGTTCAGGGCCGTAACCCTGATAACAGATTATATTCTTCTTGGTATGGATATAATCAACTTCGAAAGCGATCTGCTTTGAAGTCCGCTCTTGAATTTGCTGAGGCTGCTTAATGAATAGAGCTCTTAATCGAAGTGTTACCAGAGATGTCAAAACGATGTCTCTGGGCCTCGATCGGATAAATAAAGAAATTGATCATCTATCTAGTAAAAAACAAGATAAGTCTATAAGAAATAGATTGGCTCGATTGAAAGAAGCTAGAAAACATTTAACAGAAAATCCTGAAAAGGTTAAAGAATTAACGGAGAAATTATAATGAAATTATTTCCTTTTATAAAATGGTTATTCAATTTTAATAGTTGGCAACCCCATTCAAAAAGATATTTAATTTATGTAATTATTGGTGGAATAATAATGTATTATCTACCTGTAGTTTATTTAGGAATAGTAATGGCTAGTGTTTTATTATTGATGTGGTTAGACTTAACATTTGATATAATAAAAGACAAATATACCGAATTTCTAAAGGAGCAAAAGAATGAAAAAATTTAGAGAACAATGGGAAGATCTTTATGGTGAGGGAACCAAATTTGATTTAGATTATGGTAAACTCATTATATTATTTCTTTGTATCTATATTGCGGTACAAGTATCTTAATATAAATAGAAATATCTTTTAACAATTTTTCAAATAAGGAGATTCTTATGAAAAAAATGCTTTGCGCGGCCGCACTAGCATGTGGTATAGCTTTGCCAGCTCAGGCTGGTATGCTAGGCTTAGATTGGGAAGCTACTGGTGAATACAATATGGATTCCGAAGTAACTGCTCTTTCTGCTCAAGTTGGTAAAACTTGGTCAATGAATGATTTATCAGTTTCAGTTGATGCTGATTGGGATTTAGACAATACAAGCTTTGAAGGAGTAGACTGGAAAGTTAATTATGGACTAGCTGCTAATTTAGATGCTTATGTTAAATCTGGAATGACATCAGATTGGGCTAATGAAGATATCGTTGCTGGTATTACATTTAGCTGGTAATTTAATATAATATTATGAAAAAGAAATATGTAAAACTTTGGAATAAGGTAGGTAAAATGGAATTAGGTAATCCTGTTATAACCGCATTAATTGGTTTAGTAGTCTTTTATATTGGTCTTAAAATGTTTTCTGGCGGTATGAAAGATATGGGTAATATTGCTCATTTACAATGGTTTTTAGGTAATCCGATTTATATGTTCTTCGGAGGAATTGTAATGACATTAGCCTGGCAATCTTCTAGTTTATCTACTACTGCTATTATAGCTTTAGTGGCTTCCGGGGCTTTACCTCTTCCTGCGGCAGTTGCGTGTGTATTAGGAGCTAATATAGGCACAACGGGAACTATATGGCTGGCTGGATTTTTTGTTTCTGATGGAATGCCTAAAGGTGATACTTTACGAATCGCTATGGCTCATACTGGAATGAATCTAGTAATGGCTATTATGTTATTACCGTTTGTGGGAAGAATAGCTCAATTTCTTACTAAATTTTAATTATAATTAAACCAAAAAATAAAAAAGGCAGTTCTTAATTCGCTGCCTTTTTTTATGCCTATATAATTATATTATCAATCAATTTCCAACAAAAAGAAAGGAAGCTCAATGAGCACACTCAAAAAATATTTTTTGGGATGTGTGACTGTTTTTTTATTGACACTCACATCTCTTATACCTTTACAGATGGCTAACGCCGGAGATAAAGTTAAAGTAGGTTTTATTTATGTTGGACCAGTAGGAGATCATGGATGGACTTATATGCATGATCAAGGCAGACAATTAGTAGAAGAAGAACTAGCAGGTCTAGTAGATACTTCTTATGTTGAAAATGTCCCTGAAGGTCCTGACGCAGAAAGAGTTATGCGCCAAATGGCTTTATCTGGTCACGATATAATATTTGCCACATCATTTGGATATATGGATGCAATGTTAAAAGTTGCAAAAGATTTTCCAGATGTAAAATTTGAACACGCGACTGGTTATAAAACCGCACCTAATATGTCTGTATATTCTTCTAAATTTTATGAAGGTAGATATGTTCAAGGCGTAATCGCTGGTATGATGAGCAAGGCTGGTAAGGCCGGATATATTGCTTCATTCCCTATACCCGAAGTAGTTCGAGGAATCAACGCTTTTTATTTAGGGGCTACTAGTATAAATCCTGATTTCGATATCGATGTTATTTGGGTTAATACTTGGTATGATCCAGGAAAAGAATCTGACGCTGCTAGAGTACTAATACAGCAAGGGGCTGATATTATTACACAGCATACTGATTCACCTGCTCCATTGCAAACAGCAGCCGATGAAGGAATCTTCGCTTTCGGACAGGCTTCTGATATGTCAATTTTCGCACCCGATACTCAATTAACTTCTATTATAGATCAATGGGGTCCTTACTATGTTGAAAGAGTAAAGGCTGTTATAGAAGGAACATGGGAAATGGAAGATACTTGGGGTGGAATGGATACCGGTATGGTTGAAATGGCACCATATACCAATATGCCTTTCAATGTGCAATTAGCTGCAGAGTCTATTGAAGAAAAGATTCTAAAAGGTCAATTCAATATATTTCCAGGAAAGTCTATTGGAGACTTGCTAGGTATGAATGAATATGTTGATGGAATTGATGCACAATTACCTTAAATAAATTTCAAATTTAGGCTCCTAGGTGTATAAATAAGTATAATTTATGCCTAGGAGATTTTTAAAATGGGAGCAAAAGAATGACTAGTTTAATACAACCAAAAGAATTTACACACGTTACGGGCCTTTTGAGGTCCTTTTTTTTAGATAAAGGGTTTGAAGAAGTTCATACACAAAACAGATTAAGTATATTAGCCGCATGCGAAGATCCTGAAACTGTTGCTACTTATCAATACAATGGAGAGACTTGGCCATTACCTCAAACAGGTCAAATGTGGTTAGAATACGAATTATTAACGAAGCCCAAATCAGAGGGCTTTTTTTGTGTTTCAACTTCATATAGACAAGAACCTAACCCTATACCTGGAAGACATGAAACGATTTTTCCAATGTTTGAATTTGAATTTCCTGGCAGCTTTGATAAGTTATTAGAAATAGAAGTAGAATTATTAAAACATTTGGGTTTTAAAGGACCAATGGTAAAAGATTATGATACTTGGTGTGAATATTATGAAACTGATGAATTAACAGCAGAACATGAAACTAAAATGGAAGAAGAGTTTGGACCTTCTTTAATAATTAATTTTCCGAATAAAACTTCACCTTTTTGGAATATGTCTCAAAATAAAGAAGGCACACATGCTAAAAAATGTGATGTTATATTAGGAGGAATGGAAACAATAGGATCAGCTGAACGTAGCAGTAGCCCACATGAAATGAGACATATGTTTGAAGAAATATCAGAAGGTGGATATGCTAAATTATTATATGCACTTTTTGGACAAAAAAGAGTTGATGCGGAATTAGATGAATTTTTAAGACACTCCTTTATACCAAGATGTGGTGGGGGAATAGGAATAACTCGGCTTATATCAGCAATGAGTTAAATAGTCTGGGGTGGCGGAAATGGTAGACGCGGTAGGTTGTTTCCCTATTGTTTTTAAAACGTGGTGGTTCGACTCCACCCCCCAGAGCCAAAGTATTATTTATATATAATATTATGAACAAAAAAGCCGAGACTATGGTGAAGATGGGTGAAACGCTTTCTTATTTTACTGATAACGATAAACAATTTTTAAAAGAAAATTTATTTAGTATATTTGGAAATAAACCACTAGTATGTGCTGAAATTGGTAACTATACAGGCAATTCTACTCAATACTTTGCTAATATGTTGCCAGAAGGCTCAACGTTTTATTCTGTTGATATAACTCGACACGACATTGATGTTCCTGATAATGTAATTCGAGTAACTGAAAATTCCTTAGATTGGAATTGTCCATCTCATTTAGATTTTGTTTATTTAGATGGTCGACATGAAGGACATCATGTATTTCAAGAAATAATGAAATTTAAAAATCATACTTCTATTATAGCAGGACATGATTTGATATGGATTTCTGGAGCTATTATTGGAATAATGTTTGATGAATCTCTTAAAGAGAAATTTAATATTACATTGTTAACAAATAATAAAAGTAGGTCCTGGATTATGATATTTAAGAGTATATTATTATGAATAAAATAATTGCTGCTTTAGATGGGATGGAATTTAAAGAAACTTTAGATTTTTTATCTCCCATACAAGATAAATTATATGGTATAAAAATAAACCATCCTTTATTGCCACATCTTTCAGATTATATAAAAGATGGTTATAAAGTATTCGTTGATTTAAAATTATATGATATTCCTAACACTGTAGAGAAAGTTATTGAATGGTTAATTAAACAAAATGTTTATATGACCACAATACATTTCGAAAACGGAGAAAAATGTATAGATCAAATATCTCATTTAACAAATGAAATAAATTTATATATTGTTTCTCACCTAACTTCTTTCCCTCCAGATACTACTAGACAAAATTCAATATATGCACATATGTGTAGTACTCCTATATATTTCAACTTTAATGTAATATTATCACCTTTGGACTTGCCTATTTTTAACAATTATGATACAATACATAAATTTAAAAGAGCTTGTCCAGGAATAAGATTAAATAAATCTAATGATGATCAAATAAGAATAGCCACACCAGAATATGCTAAAAAACATGGTGCGGACTATCTTGTAATAGGTCGTCCATTAAAGGAGAACAAAATAGAATGTTTTTTATAGCTGCTCCATTTGGAAATTATTTAAAATTTAAAAATGTTATTTCAGTATCAGGTACTTGGACATTAAGGCCAAGACCTGGTCGTTTTATGCAAGTATTAAAAACACTTCGTTATACTAAACGAGGTTGGGTTAATAAACTAGGTTTAAGAAATAAAGGAATAGATTTTGGTTTAAAACAAAAATATGAAATATTAAGTGTAGCAGCAACAGAACCTTTAGATTGGGATAATCTACATAGAAAAATTCCCATAAAAGCCAGTGTAGAAATTAATTTAAGTTGTCCTAATACCCCTAAAAATCTATTTCCAGGTTTTGCAAGTTTTACACGAAATCCTAGAAAATGGTGTATAGCAAAAATATCTCCAATATTTACAGAAAAAGATGTTGATTTTATAATACAATCGGGGTATAATCAAATACATGCTTGTAATACTATACCAACAGATCGAGGAGGATTAAGCGGTAAAGATATAATTCCACATACATTAAAAATATTAAAACATATAAAAAATAATTATCCAGATGTAGAAGTTATTGCAGGTGGTGGAATTACATCGAAAGATGACATAGAAAGATATAAAGATCATGGAGCAGATCATTTTAGTCTAGGAACTATCTGTTTTACTCCATGGAAAATTAAGAAAATTTTATTATAAATACTAATATATTTTTAATAAGTATGCTCGAAGGAAAGAAGATGAAGAAATTTAAATCGCTAAGAGAAGATACACAAAATCCTGCTTATCATAAAAAATTATTTATAAAACATGCTAAACTTCAATTAGGTCATAATTCAATGGCTAATTCAGAAGAGGCTGCTAACAATGATAAAATAATGACTCATCATGATGATAAAGATGAATATCATTTTGGAAAAGCTCAGCATCATGCGAATGAATATAATAAATTAACTAAGAAAAAATTAACAATGCCCCCTAGAGCAGATCAACATGATGATCATGATTATGATAATGTTAATCATGGTGAATCTCATGGTTATTCAGATGATACTCATTATATAAAAAAATAAATAGGATTTTAGATGTTGCCACTATTAAATTTTAATGATTATCTAGTTGAACAAGCCGTAGTGAATGCTTTAAAAAAAGAAATTAATAAGCATGGTTATAATAAACTAGAAGATAGAACTAAAACAAAGATAGCGGTTTTTGTTCCTAAAGCTGATAGAGAATCTGAAATGGAAAAACTTACATCAGCTATGAAAAATCAAGGAGCTTCTAGAGATACTTCTACAGCTGGTTTAAATGCTGGAGGATCTTTAGGCGTTATAAAATTTACAGGTGGTCCATATCAAAAATTAAATATAATTTTTAAACCAGATGCAACACAAGATCTTAAAACAGATGAACATGAATCATTATCTGCTTATTGTTGTGCTTTAAAATTTAAAAATCCTAAAACTGATTTTACCTTAGATGAATTTTCAAATGTGTCTATACAGAGTCAATATACAGCAAAACAATTATTAGATAAAGCCCCTGATGGGTGGGTAAAAAGTAGTATACTTCATGCTGAAAGATTATATAGAACATTTGGTAAAAATAATTATATCTTTTGTCAAAGGTCTAATAGTAAATTTGTAGATAATATTAGCTCTAAAGCCTTAGAACTTTTAAAGAAAGCGGATAAAAAAATTAGTATAGATAAGTGGAATCCAGCTGATATGTGGATGGTAAATCCGCGTTTAATTAATATGAGTTTTGATCATTTTGATAGTATTCATATGTTGAATTCTTTCTTATATGAACAATATACTAAAAAAATGATAGTAGGTGTTTCTTTAAAATTCGCTAAGAATTCTGCTAAGGCAGAAGTATTTAATTATAGATTTGGACAACGACCAGTTCAATTCGATAGTTTTGGTTTAGGAAAAACAGGATTTACTAAGTCGATGTATGGCTTTATATATTATAATAGAGGGTCTAGTGTAGTATTACGTTCATTTAAAGCAGTGGGTGATATCTCAGGAGAGATAAATGGCAAATACGCTCAAGGAGGTAAAGTAGGTCATGGACCATTGAAAAGAATTTTGAGCGAATGTGTTCCTAGAGCACGTATAACACCGAAAGTAGAGATTTTAAGAAATTTTAAAGCTAATCCGAATAGATATCTTGATAATCTTTATAATAAAGCCAAAGCTTTAGATAAACGTTTAAACTCTGTTAAAAAGGAAGATTTTAGAAAAGAAATATTAGCTAGAGGAAATGCGGTTCCAACTTATATAATATCTAAATCCCAAGCACTAGATTTTGTCAATGATCTTTCCGGAGCTACTAAAAAGAAAATTGAATGTGCTATAAGTAAGATGATTTCTTATGCTGCTTCCACTACAGAAGTTAGCTCAGTATTTGTAAAGGTTTCATAATGAATTTTAAAGATTTTATTTCAGAACAAAAAAATACCCATATGACTCATATAGAGGATAAAGTTTTATATGGAGGAGTTAATGGAACTAGAGAAGCTATATTGGCTTTACGTTCTTTGAGAGATACATTAGGAGGCGTACATGAGGGGAATATTAGTGTTAAATGGGATGGAGCTCCTGCGGTTTTTGTGGGAACTGATCCAAGAGATGGTAGATTTTTCGTGGCCAAAAAGGGAATTTTTAATAAAGACCCAAAAGTATATAAAACTAATAAAGATATAGATGACGACACTTCAGGTGATTTAAATTTAAAATTAAAAAAAGCGTTGCAATATTTACCAGAATTGGGTATAAAGGGAGTTATACAAGGTGACTTTTTATTTGATCAAGCGGATTTAAAAGTATCTAAAATAAAGGGTAAACAATATATAACTTTTCATCCGAATACTATTGTATATGCTGTTCCAGTTGGAACGGAAGCCGCTAATACTATTAAGGCAGCTAAAATAGGAATTGTATGGCATACAACATACACAGGATCTTCATTTGAAACTATGAAAGCTTCTTATGGCGTAAACGTAAAGGCTTTAAAACAATCTAAAAATGTTTGGTCTCAAGATGCTATGTTAAGAGATATGTCACAGTATACTATGTCAAAAAAAGATACGGAGGAAGTAAATGGGCATCTTAGCCAAGCTGGCAAGCTATTCAATCAAATCAGTGGTAGTACTTTACGTGCTTTGGAAGCCAATCAAGTACTTGCTCAGCATATTGAGACGTATAATAATACCTTTGTTCGTAAAGGTCAAATTGTTCAAAATACGAGTCGTCATGTCGGCAATCTCATACGTTGGATCCAAACTAAATATAAGAAAGAAATAGACACTAGAAAAACAGATAAAGGTAAAGCCGGTCAACAAAAGAAATTAGATGATTTATTATCATTTTTTTCATCTCAAAATAAAGCTGGCTTACAAAAAATGTTTGATTTACAAAAAGCAATAGTTTTAGCGAAGTTAAAACTTATAAATATACTTAATAAACTTAATAATGCTAAAACATTTTTAAAAACAAGAAAAGGATATCGAGTAACTGGACAAGAAGGTTACGTAGCAATAGATAAACTTGGTGGTGATGCAGTGAAAATAGTTGATAGGTTAGAATTTTCCTATGCAAACTTTTCACCCAATATATTAAAAGGATGGGATAAACCGGGGAGAAATTAAATGGGTAAGCCCTTAAGATTTAAACAATTTACAAATGTCGATCACCGTCCTGGTGAAGATGACTCTATTTCATATAGAGCTCAAAGAAGAAAGCGTACAGACGAAGATAAAGAATGCATGATCTGTAAAGATTGTGGTTGTGAACAAGGAAGTGCAGAACCTGGTTGTGATTGTCCTCATGATTGTGACGATCCAAGTGGTAACCATTGGGTAGCTAAAACCAATGAAGCTTTAGATTTAATAGCACGATTAAAAAAATCTCGTGTTATGAAAAGAATTCAAAAGAGATTGCAACATGCTAAAAAACGGGCTATGAGAAAAATGCCTAGTAGAAAAGTTATGATGCAAAGGGTTCAAAAACAAGCCCGTAAAGCTATGGGTAAAATTTTACTTCGTGGAGTAGCTAAATCGGATGTAAATGTTGCTAGAAAAAAAGAAATTGAAAAAAGATTAGATACCTCAGCAATGCGCGCAAGAGTTAAAAGAATGGCTATTAAATCTTTTGGTAAATATTTTAAGCAAGAAAGAGAACGTAAGAAAAATTAATGATTAATTCGTTTAAACAATATTTAGTAGAAGAAAGTAAAATAATCTATTTTACCTTTGGGAGGATGAATCCCCCCACTATTGGTCATGAAAAATTATTAGAATCTTTAGCTAAAAAATCTGGTAGAAATCCATATAGAGTATATCTATCACAGTCACAAGATACTAAAAAGAACCCATTACCAGTTATGGAAAAAACTAAAGCGGTAAGAAAAATGTTTCCTAAGCATGCTAGGAGCGTTATATATGATAAAACTGTTAGAAGCGTTTTCGATGTAGCAGTTAAATTATTTAATGAAGGCTTTAAAAAAGTTATTATGGTTGTAGGATCAGATAGAGTTAGAGAATTTGATGTTTTATTAAATAAGTATAATGGCCAAAAAGGAAGACATGGATTATATAATTTTGAAAATATTATGGTGGAATCTGCAGGACAAAGAGATCCCGATGCCGAAGGAGCAGAAGGTATGTCAGCATCTAAAATGAGAAAGGCTGCTTCAGATAATGATTTTAGAAGTTTCTCACAAGGACTTCCTAGAAATATGTCTAATTCTAATGCTAAATCATTATACAATGCAGTTAGAGAAGGTATGGGACTTAAAGCCCAAAAAGAATTTAAAAACCATATAGAATTAAATAAAGTGTCAGTATTAAGAGAAAAATTTGTTAAAGAACATATATTTCAGCCTGGTGATAAAGTAATTGTTAAAGAAACTAATGAACGAGGCCAGATATTAATTAGAGGATCAAATTATTTAATATTAGATATTAATGGAGTTAAAAAACGCAAGTGGTTAGACGATGTAAAAGAAAATGTTACTAAATCTTTTAAGTCTATGATGGATTCTGTTAATATGCAAAAAGCTAATAGAAGAATTGATCGAGAAAAAGAAATGGATAAAAAGAAACACACTGCCATGAGAAATCAAGCTAGATTAAGAGATGTTATGGCTAAAAATAAAAATAGCAGGAGAGCAGCCAATGTCTAAGACATATGAACAAATTAGAAATGGTACTATTGAAGAAGGTACTGATGTATATAATAAAGGTGGTATTTTAATAACTAAGACTGCTTTAAGAGGTGGAACTGGTTATCAAATTAACTACGGTGAAAGGGATAGATATATTCAGGTTCTTAAAAAGGATATGAATAACTTAATGAAAGCAATGCAAACTGCAATGAAATCATAATAAATAGGGGATGCGGACTAATGGGAATTAAATTAAAAGAACTTAAAGCTGTATTAAAAAAAGAAGACGCAGCATCTGATGCAAAAGCACGTGCTGATTTTTTTAAGAGAGGTGGAAAGATAACAAAACTTCCTCCTGGAAGAGCACAAGGATCTACAGGTACAGATACTCATTGGGCTTCTGGTGTAAAAGGTTTAGTTACAACTAAAGGTTTAAATTTAAAAAAACATGGAAAGCATTTAGATACTTCTACTCCTGTTCATAAAGAAATAGAAAAAAATGAAGCTGCTGATAAACTGCGAGGTCCCACACGTATAGCATATGCTCCTAATCCTATTCATTTAAAGAATATAGGTAAAATGACTAAGGATCCAAAATATAAAGGTAATACTAGTGGTCTCATGAGAGCTGTAAAGGCAAAATATCCAGAATTACATAATCATAAAGCTGTTCAAAAAGCTTATCAAGACCATGCAGAAACAAATGAATCAGTAATAAAATTTCGTAAACCTGAAGGATGGAATAGGCTTACTCCTCGTAGTCCGACTGAGCCGATGCGTAAGTCAAAACCTAATAAGAAAAAACAATCTGATTGGGAAAGATTTCAGGATGTTATGAAAAAATCAGATGAAAAGCATGCTGCGATAAAGAAAAAATATCAAGACAATGCGCGTAATACAGCTTTATCAAAAGGTGCTGAATTTAAACCAAGTCCAGCAACTGAATCTGTAAGTCTAAAATCTTTTGATGAAATTAGAAAGCAATACAGTCCTCAAAAACATGAATGGGGAACAGATGCCTCTACTAAACATGCTAAATCCATGACTCCTGGAGAAAAAGTTGAAGCTACAGGAATTTCAAGAAAAAAATTAAGCGACTATATGTTAGGTGCTTCTGATGCTCGAAAACATAGAGAACTACGCGATAAAGGCCAAGGCCATAAAGTTGATAATAGATATTCTGGAGTTGCAAAAGCTTCAAAACATTTAGATGATTATAATAGTGGCACTGGTACAGTTAAAACACATCGTGATGCTATTAAAGGTAAAATATCTAAAAAAGGTGTTCCAGCTGCTTCTTTTAATATATCAAATGAAGATGCACAAGAAGATGAACATTTAAAAAATGCTCAAAAGGCTTATGATAAGTATTCAGGAGTCCTTGGAGGCATCTTTAAAAAACATGGATTTAAAAGACCTACTAAGAATACTCAAAATAGGCAAAAGCCTTCACAAAGAATAAATGATATAAAAGACAGATTAAGAAGTGAATCTGTTGATGAAGCTATGAATTTTGAAGTAGAAATCGAAGGACTTCCTAAAATGTTTATGTATGGGCAAGGTCCAGGACAAGTTAAAGCCCAATTAAGAAAAATTGTTAAACAACCTTCTATGATATTAGGTGTGAATAGAGTGACAGATGCAACCGTAAAGAAAACTTTTAGGTTGAAAGCTCAAGGACGTGATGAAGAATCTATGGACGATAATCAAGAATAAGGTAAAGTTAATGGCAAATAGTACCACAGCGGTAAGACTAGAGAGAATCGAAGAGAAGATCGATAAGCTAGCTGATGCTATGGTAACTTTAGCTAGAGCAGAAGAAAAGATAATAGCTTTGCAAGACGATCATAATAAGATGTATGAAAGAATGAATCGTTTATCTCAAAAATTAGATGAGATAGATAAGAAAGTAGACGAAAATACTAGAACAGTTGGTATTATTAACAAACTATTCTGGGTAACAATAGTGGCTGCCGCCGGTGCCATTGCAACTAATGTGTTTATGTAAAGGAGAAATCTATGGAAACCCAAACACAAAATAATATAAATGAGCGTTTGGCCCGCGCTTATCAAGAGGTCACTGAAAAAAAGAAAAAGAAACTTGATCCTGTAGATAAGGATGAGTTAAAAGGATCTCATGCTGATCGTGAAGATGGAGACATCGATAACGATGGTGACGAGGATGAATCAGATAAGTTTCTTCATAAGAAAAGAAAAGCTATTTCTAAAAATGTGAAAGACTCACAAGCTGAGGATGCTACTCCAGTATCTGATAATGATCCTAGATATAAGGATGATGTTAATCTTCCTGCTAATAAAAAGAAGAAGAAACCAGGAGCAGAAGAAGTAGTTATGAATCCAAAAATGACAACTGCTAGTAAAAGTGGTGAAGCTAGAGAATCTACTATTAGATCTAAATTAATTAGTGTTCTTGAAAATAAAGATAAGCACACTAAAGGTGCTACTCCACCAGAAATGATGGATGATAAATTAAAGGGTCAAGGGGCTAAAGATATGGCTAAGCCTGCCCAAGACGCTATAGCTAATCCTGCTTTAGATGAACCAGATAGAATTAAAAAGGATATGGATAAACTAACAGCTAATGTTAAAGTTTCTAAAAAGCGTAAAGGAGACAATCCAAAAGGAGATTCAAAAGTAGTAGATCCTAATCCTATTAAAGATCCAGCTGCTATGAAAAATGAGAGTGTGGGCTCTGCTGTACGAACACTTAAAAGAATGGTACCAGGACATACGGAAAAAACCGGTAAATTGATCCAACAGGCTATGCGTGATCAAAAACACTCTGGGCGTTTTACTGATAAACCAGAATATGGTACCGATCATATGAGAAAACACCAAAGTCATGCAATGAGTAATTTTGAACTTGCCGCGCAGGCCCATGATCAAGGCCATCATGAGAGAGCACATAAACATGCAGTAATGGCTATACAACATTCTCATTGGACAAATGCTTGGGATGATACAAGTCCTAGTGCTCATAATGATTTATCTAAACATTTGGGAATGGGTGATAATAATAAAGGTAATATTGAAAAACAAAATAAAAAAGTTAAAGCAGATATGAATGCCGCCCATACACGTATGAAACGAGCAAAAGATTTGGATCAGGGTGATGACACGAAGGTTTCATATAAGTATAACAAGGATCACAAACATTCTTCTTCTGCGTCTTGGGATGATGATAAAAAAAGAGATAATTGGTAAAAAATGATGAAAAAAATTCATAGTATAGTAGCTGCTTATCAGTCGATGTATTTAAAGGAATCGGATTTAAAAGCATTAACTAAAATGCATAAAATTCGAAATACTACAGAAGATGAAGAAGAATATGCTGAACATGAGGGCGCAGATCATCATAAAAAAATGATGGATCATCATAATAATGTGGCATCAGAAGCTCAAGGTAATGGACAGGATAAAGTCGCGGCTGTCCATTCAGCTGCAGCTGATGCACATCATAATGCTATGAAAGCTTATAAAAAAATACCTTCTTCATCCGGAAAAACTTATGGTGACCAAGAATTTACAAAACATGATGAACATGCAATGGATGCGGGAGAAGCCGCACATGATCATACTGCGAAAGCAATAAGAAGTTCTAAAGTGGCTTCTAAACAATAAGGAGATAATAGTGAAAAAACTAACACCACCAAATTATTGTAGGAATGCGATACCAACTGAATCAGGTTGGCGCCATCCTCAATCAAATGAATTGTTAGTTGCTGTTAATATAAAACAGGAACAAATAAATGAGTATATGGGAATTACACCAGCTCCACTACCTCTTAGAGAAGTGATGCATGAAGAGATGGTAGATGTTCCTTTAGAGGATAATGATTATGACAGTATGTCAAAAAGAGAACTTGAAGAATTAGGAAGAGAACATGGAATTGAATTGGATAGACGACAAAGTAAAAAAGTTTTAATACAAGAATTGAAAGAGGCTATTGAAGACTAAACATATATAATTATATGTTAGTATTTAAAGAACTTACTGAAAAGAATGTTTTATTATATGCCGCTAAGCATTATTATAATCCATCATTTTCAGACATTGATGAATTCTATGAGGATTTAAAGCGATTCAAATATATTAAAAGATTAATTAATAAATATTTTGAATCTGAAGAATTGTCCGAAAGGCTCATATTAAATCATCTCATTGTTTTATTTAATGTTTTCGGAATTCAGGCCACTTTAGATATACTTGAATTAAAATTTGAAAAGAAAAAATATTGGAAAGTATTAAAACCTTTTCTATTATTTTTAAAATATATTAGACAAGATCAATATACGGGTATATCAATGGATAAGAAAGTAGTAGATAGATTGAGAGAAATTTAATGGGCATATTAAAAAAAGCAGCAGATCTTGCATACACATTTAGATTTATACGTATGTTAGTTATGAGTTGGGAAAATTGGGATGCTCATAAACTGGGTATTATAGATGAAAATGGTAAAAGAAACAAAAATATTCAATTAGATACTTCAGAGAAAAAAGATGCTTATACCCCGTTCATACGTCTATGTGCAAACGTTAAAAGACTCATTGAAAAAATTCCAGGTGGAGGATCTAAATTGGGATCTTTTGCGGCTGCTCTATACTTAATAAAAGAAGAATATAATTTAAAAGATAAAGATATCGAACACATATTAAAAAAATGTGATATAGATATGTTAGATTTTATAAAAGAAAATAACGAGTGGTTTGTATTACAAGATAAACAATTAACTCCTGGCATTTATAAAATTAAAGAAGATAAACTAATTAATAATAATTATTTTGAAGTTAATTCAAAAGATAGTATCCGTATACTAGATAATAGTTATCCTATAGGTGAAATTTTCGGATATGATATTTACGAAGGAATTCATATAAATACTAATCAATCATTATATCTAACTTCTGCGGAGATATATAAATGAAAAAAATTAATGAACTTGCGCCATTAGCTGCAATAGGCTTAGGAGCTAGATTAGCAGCTCCTCATTTAGCAAAAGCAGTTTCTAGATTAGGTAATCCTTCAAGTCAAGCTGGGGCAGGAACTGCAACTATGGCTTATAATCAAGGTAAAAAATTAGTTAAACGATTTAAAGATACTTGGAAAAAAAGAAAAGTATCTGGTGTCAAAGCCAATGAAAAATTTGAACACAGGCCACATGCAGCTAAATTACAAGCAGAACCTAAACCAACTAATTCCGATCAAAGAATGCATAGATTTGCTAATTTACCTATTGCAACACCTCCAAGAAAATTAACTCCGGACGAAAGAAATAAAAAATTAGCTAAGATTGGTTATAAAGCTTATAAAGAAGATGCACCTCCAGGTAGGAAAGATCAAGTAAAAGCCCTTAAAAAGAAATTTGGTGATAAAGCAGCCTTTGCTATATCTTGGTCTCAGCATAATAAACATGGTGAACCTAATAATGAAGATGTTGCGGCCACTTCAACAGCTAATGTAGCTAGTCATAATAATCATATGTTAGGAATACCTGCAACTGATAAACGATATAGAAATGGAAAAACTGTATTGTTAAAGCGATTTAGGACACAAGCCCAATTATGAAAAAATTTATATTAACTGTATTAGTTATATTATTAGCTTCTTGTTCATATCTACCAGAACCTTTAAATGATCCAGCAGTCTCTTCATTAGGTAAAAAATGTAATGAAGAAACTTGGAGTTATATCTGGATTTATAAGAAAGGTGAAAATTTAACAGCTTCAGAAGAAAAATGTAAGATACCTATCAAAAAGCCATGATAAGATTTAAAAGTTATATTGGGGAAGAAATTAAATATCATAATCCCAAAAATGATGCTGAACACGACGAAGTTCACACTCAATTAGGCGTGCCTAAAGGTGTATATCCCGGACATGTCGTTAAACAATTAAAACATTTGTCAGATAAAAAGAATTTTGTATCTGCTATGAAAAATGCAAAAACAACATATGTTCATCATAAAGATAAAGACCTTGGTAAAATGGGCAATACTGATGCTGCGGATGAAAGAGGTATACACAAAAACCCTGAAATTGATAAAGAAAAAAGAGATAGAGTCAATAGTCAATGGGAAAAAGCTAAAAAGGGTGAAGGCTCTATAGAAAAACCTATTATATTACATCATAAAGAAACTGGACATAAACATCTATTAGCTGGAAATACTAGATTAACTTCCGGAGTACAAGATCAAAAAACAAAAGTTGCGGTTCATACAATAGAGTATTAGATATGGCTAGACTTTATATTTTGATTATAGTATTAGGAATACTAAGCGCTGTTGGATACGGCGCTTTTCTTTACTATAAAGATTCCCAAACAAGAATAGCTGTATTAACAGCAAATAATGCAAAATTAAAAACTGCCCACGATCAAACTGTAGTAGAGTTTGAGCAATATCGTAATAATGTAAAAGAAGAAATTGAAAATTTTAAAACTGAATTAAAAAAACAACAAAAACTAAACGACGAACTTAATACAAATCTCAAAAAAGTTCAAGAATCCAATAAGGCTATATCAAAGTTATTAGCTAATACTGATATAATTAAAAATAGTCTTGCAGATCCTAAAGCAACCGAAGGTAGAATAAATGAACAAGTTGATTTATTCTTTGGGGCTATTGACTGTGCTTCTAACGCTGAATGCGTGCAGTCTATTCCGAGCCCCTGAGAAAGAAGTAGTAACAGTACCAACAGTAGTTGAAACCGTAAGGATAGAAGCTCCTGTTATTAAAATAGTACCTCGTCCTGAACCTATTAAAATGAAGGATTCAGATATTGTGGTTATAACAGAATCTAATCTAGAAGAAGTTATAGATAATATAAAGACTATACAAGGCGAATTTGTTTTATATGCCATGACTGCTTCTAGTTTCGAAGGATTAGCGCTAAATATGGAACAGATAAAGAGGTTTATAGAAGAACAAAATCAAGTTATTCTTTATTATGAGAAAGCTGTAACAAAAGAACCTGAGACAGAAGAGGAGAATCTCGAATGAGAAATTTTTTCGAAAATTGTGAAGAATTAAAATTTGATGACCATAATTGGAGATCTTATTTTTTTGCTGAGATATCAGCTCTGGCTTATCATGATGGAACTAAAGCTAAAAGAGAATTACAGAAAATAGGATTTAAAAGTTATAAATTTTTAGATAACGATGGGGCACAGGCTCATATATTTAATAATAAAGACCACTTGATTATAGCATTTAGAGGTACTGAACCAAAACAATTTTCTGATGTTAAAGCAGATTTACTTGCTATTAAAAGAAAATCTAAAACAGAAGGCCGAGTTCATATGGGTTTTAAATTAGAACTCAGAAAATTATGGAATGATATTACAGGTCTTATAGATAAAAGGAAACAACAAATTTGGATAACCGGTCACAGTTTAGGCGCTGCTATGGCTACTCTATGCGCTAGTAGACTAGAAGAAAGGGTTCCTATATTATATACTTACGGTTCACCTAAAGTGGGTGGAAGAGAATTTTGTGATGGTTGTGATGTAGAACACTATAGATTTAAAAATAATAATGATCTAGTTACATCTGTCCCACTATGGTTAATGGGATATAGACATCATGGCGAATTACAATATTTAAATTATTATGGCAATATTCGGAAATTAACATCATGGCAAAAATTTAAAGATTCTATGAGAGGTCGTTGGAAAGCCCTCCAAAAGTTTCAATTATTCGATGGTATGTTTGATCATAGTATAACAGATTACTCAGATAAACTAAAGAGGCTTTTATAAATGGAAAAATTGGAAAAATATATTAAAACTAGAATAGATCAATTAAAAGAAGATAAAGAAAAAACAGTTGATTCTTATGATAAAATGTGGTATAATAGATGTATACAAGAATTAGATTGGGCATTACAAATGAAAAGTAAACCAACTCATAATTGTTATATGGGTGAAATTAAACAACTAGATAATTCTTTATGGTAATTTAATGTGGGATATGATAGAAAGAATGGCGAGTGATCGCCTATGGATATATACTGCTCTTGCTGGCTCAGTGTTTGGCGCTATATTTGTTGCATATATATCTACTACACGATTAGGATTATGGTTTTATAGTAAAGTAGATTTAACTATAGATTATTTTGTTCACTATTGGGGATGGACCTGGCTTCAACAACCTGATGATGCTTGGAGAAAGAAATATCCACATATAAATAAAAAAATAGATGAATTAGATAATAGAATAAAAGAACTAGAAACTAATCCATACTTATTTAATGAGAAAGAAGATGGCAGACGCAAAAATAAGTGAAAATACGGTAGTTGCTACACCACTACGTAATATAATAAGTTTAATAGCAGCAGCGGCTGTTGGCACTTGGGCTTATTTTGGTATTGTTGAAAGATTAAATCAGATTGAAACTAATATTACTTTAATGAGTACTGATTTAAAAGAAAATACAGAATTTCGTATAAAATGGCCTCGAGGTGAAATGGGAAGTTTACCTGCAGATAGTGAACAGTTTATGTTAATAGAACATATAGCTGGTCAATTAGAAAAACTTGCTAATGATATAGAAAGTGGTAATGCACCATATGATCAACAACAAAAGTTAACTCTCGACTTTTTTGAAAAAAGAATAAGTAAATTAGAAGAGAAAATAGACGATATTAAGAATGGACATTAAATGTTAGAAGTATTTAAAGGTTTTATATTATTCTTATTTGTAGATGGTACTCCATTAGAGTATACACCAAAAGATTCTTTATCTGAATGTTTAAAGACTAAAAGAGAAATTGTAAGAAATACTGGTGCTATGGCTAGTAGATATTCTTGTGCAGAAGGTAAAATACAAATGAAAGAAATCAATGGGAAAATGCATCCTATAGAACTATTAGATCAATGAGTAAGGAAAAAATAATGAAAGAGCAATTAAAAAAAGCATGCATTAAACATGCCGAAGGCGAATTGGAAAGAGCAAAAACTAATGTCATGGTATATATGACTCAATCAGTAGGGATTGGGGAGCATAGTGATATAGTAGAAGCCATTCAAAAAGAATTAGACACTATGGCTGCTGCAGAAGATAGAATTGAAATGATTACAAAACATTTTTCTTCTGACAACTAAAAAAACTAGTTGTCAATTTCTTGAAAATCATATATAATTAAACTAAATAACATTTTACGAAGAGGTCGCAAACTATGGGTTCTCCATCAGTTGATACAAGAAAATTTCTGTCTGAAACTAAATTCTATGAAGGATATTCTAGATATAAAGAAGACACTGGTACATATGAAAATTGGACTGAAGCATGCATTCGAGTTATTGATATGCATCGAAATTACTATTATAAAAATGGTATATTAGAAGATTATTTAAATGAAGCTTTAACAGCATATTCAGAACAAAGAGTATTAGGTGCTCAAAGAGCTTTACAATTTGGTGGAGATTCATTACTTAAACATCAAATGAGAATGTATAATTGCACATCAACTTATGCTGATCGACCAGCTTTTTTTGGTGAATTCTTTTATATTTTATTATGTGGAGCTGGAGCTGGATTTTCAGTTCAAAAACATCATGTAGCTAAATTACCAAAAATTAAAACTAGAACAAAAATGGCTAAAGGATATGTAGTCGAAGATTCTATAGAGGGTTGGGCTTCTGCTTTAGATGTATTAATATCTTCTTATATGATAAAAGATTCTAAACATCCAGAATTTGAAGGGCGAAGAGTATTTTTTGATTTAACTAACATAAGACCTAAAGGTGCTAAAATATCAGGAGGATTTAAAGCTCCTGGACCAGAAGGCCTAAGAAGATCTTTAGATAAAATAGAACACTTATTACAAGGCGCTGTTATAGATGCTAAAGAACCTGTTCCTCTTAAACCCATACATGTTTATGATATCGCTATGCATGCAGCTGATGCTGTATTATCTGGTGGTGTAAGAAGATCAGCAACTATATGTTTATTTTCTCCTGATGATGAAGAAATGATGAATGCTAAGACCGGTAATTGGTTTACGGAAAATCCCCAAAGAGGTAGATCTAATAACTCTGCTGTTATTGTCAGAGATAAAGTAACAAAAGAAGAATTTGGAAGTATATTTGGTTCAATAAAACAATTTGGAGAACCTGGATTCTATTTTGTTGATTCTACTGAACACACAACTAATCCTTGTGTAGAGATAGGTATGTTTCCTCAACTAAAAGGAAAATCAGGATGGCAAGGTTGTAATCTAACTGAAATTAACGGTGGTATGTGTACTACAGAAGAAAATTTTTATAAAGCTTGTAGAGCAGCTGCTATATTAGGAACATTGCAAGCTGGGTATACTGATTTTAAATTTATTGAACCTATATCTAAAGAAATATTTGATAGAGAAGCATTATTGGGCGTTTCTATTACTGGTTGGATGAATAATCCAGATATTCTCTTTGATGCGAAAATATTAGAAAAGGGAGCGAAAATTGTTAAAGAAGTTAATAAGGAAGTTGCAGCTATCATTGGGATTAATCCTGCAGCCAGAACTACTTGCGTCAAGCCTTCAGGTAACGCATCGGTTCTACTTCAGACGGCTTCTGGTATTCACGCTGAGCATAGTCCTATGTATATCAGAAATGTGCAAATGAATAAAGAGTCTGAAATAACTCAGGCTATTATAAAAGCTAATCCGTATATGGTAGAAGATTCGGTGTGGTCTGCAGGAGGAACAGACGTCGTTGTTTCTTTTCCATTAATACCTAAAAAAGGATCCTATTTTAAAGATAATTTAATGGGAGTTGATCATTTAGAATTAGTAAGAAAAGCACAAAAGCATTGGGTAGTAGCTGGAACTAATGAAGAGCTATGTGCTGATAAGGGTATTAAACATAATGTATCTAATACTATTATAGTAGATGATTGGGATGAAGTTGAAAAATATGTTTATAAAAATAGACAATCTTTTGCTGGAATATCTTTCTTGGGAATGACTGGAGATAAAGATTATAATCAAGCTCCTAATACAGCTGTAATTTCAGCTAAAGAGATGGTAAAAAAATATGATACAGCAGGAGTATTTGCTTCGGGAATGGTAGTAGATGCTTTAAAAGCTTTTGATAATCTATGGAATGCTTGTGCCACTGCTCAAGGAATGGGAGAAGATATATCCTTAGAAACATCCGAAAATGTTCTTAAAAAAGATTGGGTTAGACGATTTAAATCATTTGCAGATAATTATTGTGGTGAAGATATTAAAAAAGCAGAATACTGTTTAAAAGATGCTTATTTATTACATAAGTGGAATAAGATACAAACTAATTTGCAACCTATAAATTGGGAAGAGGATTTAACTGAAAAGAAATATACAGATGTGGATACAATAGGTGCAGCAGCTTGCGCCAATGGAGCTTGTGAGATTGATTTCTAATGGAGGATTATATAATCCACTGCGAAGAATGTAGTGATGAATGTTACGTTGCTTCTTATAACCCTCCAGAATTTTGTCCTATGTGTGGTTCACAATGTAGCTCCGTTGTAGTTCAAAATGACTTAATTAATGATGAGGAATTTGATGAATAAATATAATTATGTGGATATACCAAAATGTTAAATATAGTGAGACACCAGATGAGTATCAAGGATTTGTATATGAAATTACGGAACTGGCTACCAGTAAAAAATATATCGGAAAAAAGAATTTCTGGAAACCTAAAGTCCTTCCGAAGACGCGTTCTCGCAAGAGAAAGATTCGCACCAGAACTGAAAGTGATTGGCGAACATACTTTGGTTCCTCCGGACTTCTCACCGAGAAAGTATCCGAGTTCGGGGAACAGGCTTTTAAAAGAGTAATTTTAAGATTATGTAAAACAAAAGGTGAGATGTCATATTATGAAGCTAAATTACAATTTGAAAAAGATGTTTTATTAAGTGATGAGTATTATAATGAATTTATTGGTTGTAAAATACATGCGAGACATTTATGATAAAAATTATTTTAATTATATCTGTAACTATAATGTTTTTAGCAAATGATAAAGATTTGTTACGACCCAGAACACGAGGTGGTCCTTCTAAAGAAGCACATATTATAAATGATTAGAGAAAAAAAATATATATTTGATATAGATGGAACACTAACAAAATCTAGACAAAAAATAAATTCTGATTTTGCTATCTTCTTTGAAAAATTTATGGTTTATAATGACGTATATCTGGTAACAGGTAGTGATAGAGAAAAGACTATAGAACAAATAGGTCTTTTATTATATCAATTAGCTAAAAGAGTTTATAATTGTAGTGGAAGTGATGTATATGAAGGATCTGTTAATACATATAGAGATTCATGGGAACTACCAATAGAAGCAGAATCTTGGCTATCAATTAACTTACAATCTAGTGAATTTCCCGTTAGAACAGGTAGACACATAGAACGAAGACCTGGAATGGTTAATTTTAGTATTGTAGGTCGAAATGCTAATCCCACAGCTAGAAAACAATATCTCAGATGGGATGAAGAAACTTCAGAAAGATTAAAAATATCTAAAGCTTTCGAAAAACGATTTCCCGATATAGAAGCTAAAGTAGCTGGAGAAACTGGATTAGATATATTTCCTAGAGGTAATAATAAAAGTCAAATACTTCGAGATTTTAATAAAGATCAAAAACTAGTATTCTTTGGTGATAAAATGCAACCTAATGGCAATGATTATGATTTAAAAGTAGCTATTGAAAAAGAATATAAAGGTGTAGTGGCGAAAAGAGGTATTTGCCATGAAGTCAAAGACTATAAAGATACTTGGAATATATTAAAATCCTCATTTACCAACCCCGAAATTTATTTAGTTTAATTAAAAAAAAGTGCATTAAAATGCATTTACCGGGTTGACATTTCCTCAAAAATAAGTTATAATAATTATATTAAAATAAAAAAGAGGATAAAAAATATGGGTTATAAAGGTAGTAACGCACTAGAAGCAGAAGAAAATTTCTGGGATCAAGTGGAAGATATCATTCATGAAGCTGATACGCTTCAAGTAGCAGTGAGAAAATCTTTAAAGGTCGCTCAAGATAATTGGGTAACTCTTACAGTAACTGAAATCGAAGACGCTGTTAATGAGGTCTGGTATCAGATATGGGGAGATTATAATGTATAAGGGATATCAAGAAAAATTATTTAAAAGCTCTTGGGCTACAAATAGTGGATTTGAAAATCTAAGAGATCAACTTAGTGACTTACTACCTGGTGAAGGTAAAGTCGAAAAATCAAGATCAACAAATAAGAAATTAGAACACTTTAGAGTGGCTCAGAATCTAATATATGATCTTTTCAATAACGGTCTTATGAATCGTAGAAATCATTTCAGACATTTCTTTGGATGGGCACCTGCACCTGAAAGTCATCGTTATCAATATTCTCGATATGATTGGGAAAGGTTTGAAGAAACACTTGAGCCGGTATTTACTCGAATAATGCAGGAAGCTGCAACAGAACAAGGAGTAAATAATGCTAACTAAGAAGCAGTGGAAAATAGTAGGATTAATGGCTGTAGTAGGATTTATACTAGGCTGGTGCGCTCCTGTTCCTGCTCAGGCTATGAGTCATGGTAAACAAATTAGATGTATGGCAGATAATATATATTGGGAAGCTCGTAATCAATCTATGAGAGGTATGATTGCTGTTGGTAATGTTACTATGAATAGAGTTTATGATGATAGATTTCCAGATACTCCATGTGAAGTAGTACAACAAGGTCCCACAAGACCTTCTTGGAAAGATCCTACTGTTTTTTATCCTGTAAAAAACCGTTGTCAATTTAGTTGGTATTGTGATGGCAAAAGTGACGAGATACCTGAATATGATAGAGATGTTTATGAATTAATCGTTGCAATGTCTATGAAATTATATTATAATTATTTTGATGACTTTACAAGCGGAGCTACACATTATCATGCTAATTATGTTAGACCTGCTTGGGCTTGTACAAAAGAGAAGACCGTACAAATTGGAAGGCATATATTTTATAGATGGAGAAATGTGAGGAACCCTGATGATAATTGTTGATTATAATGGATTGTGTGTTGGTACAGTAGCATCACAAAAATTAGAATTAAAAGAAGATATAATTCGTCATGTTATATTAAATCAAATACGATGGATAAGATCTAAATTTAAAAATGAATATGGAGAAGTAGTCTTAGCTGTAGACTCTGGAAATACTTGGCGAAGAGATATGTTTCCTTTTTATAAAGCTAAAAGAAGAGAAAAAAGACAAACCGATAAACAAGATTGGCAAGAAGTATATCGTATTTTAGATTTAATTAGAGAGGAAATAAAAGAGAATTTTCCTTATAAAGTAGTTAAAATAGATCGCTGTGAAGCGGATGATATTATAGGAGTTCTAGTAGAAGATACTCAAGAGTTTGGCAAATATGAAAATGTTATGATTATATCTGCCGATAAAGATTTTATACAATTACAAAAGTATAAAAATGTTAAGCAGTTTTCACCCTTATTTAAGAAGTTTGTTTCGGAGGATAATCCTCTTTCCTATCTCGAGACACATATCTTAAAGGGTGATACTGCTGACGGTATTCCTAATGTTTTATCTAATGATGACGTCTTTGTAGAAGGTTTTAGACAAACGCCTCTTAGACAAAAAAGAATAGATGAAATTATAACAGATCTTTCCGACGGAGAATTATTATATGCTGCATCTTGGTATCGTAATTATCTTAGAAATAAAAAATTAATTGATTTGAGTCAAACTCCTGAGGATTTAAAAAAAGAAATTATAAATAATTTTACAAACCAAGACCCTTGGAGTAATAAAGGTAAAGTATTTCCTTATATGGTAAGTAAAAGACTTAATCAATTAATCCAAGATGTGACGGAGTTTATACAATGAAACAATTTGTTTATGAAGTTTTAGAAGAAGTTGCTAAAGCTAAAAAGAAAGAAGATAAGATTCGAATACTTAAAGAAAACGAATCTTGGGCTTTAAAAGACATTATAATGGGATCTATGGATACTTCTATTAAATGGAATCTACCTGGTGGGATGCCACCATATACCGCATGTGAAGAACACAGTGCGCCTACAAACTTACTTAGAGAAAATACTAAATTTAAATACTTTGTTAAAGGTGGTCCGGGTGAAAAAATGCAACCGGTAAAACGAGAAAGTATTTTTATTGGTATCTTAGAGGGTGTGCATCCTAAAGATGCAGAACTTGTTATTGCAATGAAAAACAAAGAAAAAATACCTGGTCTGACTAGGTCTATTGTAAAGGACGCATTTCCTGACCTATTAGAAGACTAGCCAACAATGGAGAAATCTATGGCTCTTACTAAAAACAGTTTAATAAATCAAATTAACAAATTGAAATTACAAGAAGCGAGGTTAGTAAAACAAGGCAATTTTAAACGCATATCTAAGGTTAGAAAGGCTAAAGAAAATAAAGAAGAGATCTTTCTAGAAAGAGAAAAGGAATTAGCTGATATAGCTCGTTTAGGTTATAACTAATGTCTATAACCGGAACAGATTGGCTACTTAAAGCTGCATTTCAAACCGAGCTTTCTAATTTAAAAGTTCAATATCCTGACCCAGAAGAAAAAAAAGGAGTAAAAGACCATTTAGAAGAAAGATTAAAACAATTTGAAGAAGAAATAAAAGAATCACAGTTAAAATTAAAAAACATATAAATAATAGTTTATTGTTCTTAAATAAATTTTAGGAAAAGGAGGGAATAATAATATGGAAACATTAACAACTGTAAAAAAGTGGGCATCAGCATTAGCCGAAGTAGGCGTAAGCTTAGCCGCACTTGCAATTATACTCGAAGTTCTAGGGTTAGGTAATATGCCTTTTATGCCACAAGATTTGAGTATAGTCGATAATGTCTCAAAAATGTTAGCCAGTTTAGGATCTCAAGGAATTATGGGTTTAATTGCGATTTGGGTCTTATGGGCTATCTGGCAACGAAAGGATGCCTAGTTAATTGAATGCCAACATATACTTTACAAAATGAAAAAACTAATGAACAATTTGATGTGTTTTGCAAATACGATGAGATGCAACAAATGTTGGGTTCCAATCATGATTTAAAATTAGTACTACCGACACCCAAAATACTTGGGCATGTCGGTAGTCTTTTATCTAAGACAGATGATGGTTGGAAAGAAAATTTAAAAAGAATAAAAGAAAATTCAGGAAAAGGTAATACTATAAAAGTATAATTATATAATGCTCAGTAAATTCTTTTTAGTAGTCTATATGGCTGCTAATATTCAAACAGGGGTTACACCCTTATATATTCTACAATATCCATTTAATGAGTTAGAAACTTGTGTGAAATGGGCACAGAAGAATAAAAATGCAATTTTCAATCAAGCTGTAACGCATTATGAATTTAAAATAATGCCCCGAAATGTTGTTTGTATGCGCAAAGACGTTTTAGATAATATTCTGGAAGGTAAGCCTATGCTTGAAGATATAGATCCCGAAGGAATACCACTATAATGTTTAAACATGAATTTGTGAATCTTGGTTATGATGATTTAACGGCAGATACTAAAGAATCTGGCAGAACTTATTTGATCCCAGATGGAAATAAATATCCTAGCGTAACAACAGTTTTAAGTATAATTAATAAAGATAAAATCTTGGCGTGGCGCGCTCGTGTTGGAGCAGAAGAAGCTAATAGAGTTTCTTCTAGGGCCTCTAAGCGCGGATCCCAAGTACATGATATTATAGAAAGGTATCTAAGAAATGAAGAATGTACTAGAGAATATCTCCCACACATTATCGGAAGTCTACAAAATATTAGGCCAATTCTTGATAAATCTATCGGAGTCATCTCTGCCCTTGAAGCTCCTCTTTTTAGCAGTCATCTTGGCGTGGCAGGTCGCGTTGATTGTGTAGCAGAATTTGATGGAGTTCCTTCCATCATAGATTTCAAAACATCTAAACGATTTAAAAGAAAAGAAGATATTGGTCATTATTTTGCCCAGCTATCTGCATATGCTATTATGTGGGAAGAACGGACCGGAAAACCTATTGTTAATACAGTATTAATAATGGATGTAGATGATAATAGACCGGTAGTGTTTAAAGAACACAGAGATAATTACACAGAATTATTATTAAAAACTATAAAAAAATTCAAATTAAATCAAAAAACCTGTTGACATTCTCTTAAAAGTGTGTTATAATATATGTATAAAATGAAAAAAGAGGATAATAAAATGACAAGATCAAAAACAATTTTCGTAGAAGCTAATAACGGTGGAATTCAACTTTATGTAGGACCTGGAAATTCAATAGGTACTGCTAAAACAGCTGAAGCTTTAAACGAACTAATTAATAAAAATAACCTTTCTGGTTCAGTTCACTTTGGTAGTTCAATGGATTTTGCTAGTGAATATGGATTTAAAAATAATGACGGAGCTATGAAGCTTTGGGATCAATTAGAAGAATTAAGAGGTTAATATGGGTAACGTTATTAAAATGAATAATAAAAAGACATTTGACGTCCACCCTTTAGATGGAGATTTTATGATTGATACAAAAACAATCTTAACAGATTGTGATGGCGTTTTATTAAATTGGAGAGACGCATTCGATGCTTGGATGATGCGAGAAAAGAATATATTTGCAGGTGGAGATGTTAATCTTTACGACCAAGCTGTTAGATACGATTTACCACCAGAAGAAATATTTGATCATATTAAACAATTTAATTCTTCTGCTAATATGGGATTTTTACCTCCCTTATACGATTCAGTTAAATATGTAAAAAAATTACATGAAGAACACGGATATAAATTTACAGTGATAACCTCATTATCACTTAATCAATTTGCTATAAAATTAAGAATACAGAATCTTCATAATATATTTGGAGAACATGTATTCGACGAGATTGTTTGCTTAGATACCGGAGCAGACAAAGATGAGATTCTTAAACAATATGCAGAATGGAATCCTGGAGCTTTTTGGCTAGAAGATAAAGTTAAAAATGCTATTGAAGGTAGAAAGCATGGATTAAGATCCTATCTCATGAAACACGTTCATATCAAAACAGAAGACAGAGATGGTATACCTGTCGTGGCAAATTGGAAACAACTATATGAGGAAATCACAGGATCTTAATATCCAGGAATTACTAAATCTTAGAACCGAATTTGAAAACATCACCCAATCTTTTTCTATGGTTGATTCTGGAAGCTCTATAAATATACTTGAGTGGTTCGTAAAAGATGGACACAAGTCTAATTCTTTACGTAAAAATTATGATAGAGCAAAAGAAATCGCAACCATTATTTTGGGAGAAGTAACCGATGGTTCAAAAAAAATTAGAAAAGGATTCTAGATACAATGACAAAGATCTTAACGGTGATGGCATTGTATCAGATGACGAATTAGATGAATGGAAGCAGTCAGAAGAAGTGAAAAGAGCAAATAGAAAACAAATGCATCAGAGAAATATGGCTTGGTTGGCGTTAATTTCTATGGTAGGATTTACAGCTGTTATGTTTACTCCTATAATACCCGATGAAAGAATAAAATTATTAAGTGATGTTTCTAACTTATTTTATTTAGCACAAGCTGGTATCGTTGGCGCGTTCATGGGTTTTGCTGCATTTGATAAGTCAGGGATGAAGAAATAAGTTTGAAGAAGTATGGAAATGACTATTCCTGTCATCGTTTGGGCTCTCATAGTTTATTCGGGAGGCGGAGTATTAATAGACCATTTGGAATATACTACAGAAAAAAGTTGTTTGCATCATAAAAATAAAGTTATTATGGTAGGTAATATTTTTTACCGGAAGGAAGCGAAATGTATAATGAGAATAAAACATGAGAAGATTAATATATCAGGTGTATCTGGGAGCTCAATCCCATCTTTATAATCACTGTGTTAAATCAGTAGAGGAATACTGTTGGAAAAATGACATAGATCATTATGTTCAAAGAGTTCCAAAATTAAGAATTAAACCAGATGTTTTTGCTACTAATAGAAGTAAAGAATCATATGAAAAGCATGGAGGATTTCTTCCTATATACGAGAAAGAAAATGCCTTTGATTTTTTTCCTTCTTATAATCAAATAGCAATAATAGATGCAGATGTTTGGATAAGGCCTGATAGCCCTAATGTATTTGAAGAATTAGATCATGACAGTGATGCAGGCTTTGTTTGTGAAAGAGAGATGCCGGTAACAGATGAATATAGAAAAAAAATATTAAATTACTCTCAAATGCAATATCTACCTTTAAAAGATGTAGATTGGAATTGGAGTAGATTTACTGGTGGTGAATTTTTTAATATGGGCATAATGATTTTAAATGAAAGTATTACTAAATATTTAAACAATCAAACCCCTCATGAATTTATAATGAGACCAGAATTTAAAAGATTCGTAGATGGTTTAGGCGCTTGGAAATGGTCTACCGACCAAACATTATTAAATTGGTGGATTAAAAAAGAAAAGATGAATATACAACATCTAGATTGGAAATGGAATGGTTTATTTAATGGTATTAAACAAGAGAATATAAAAAAGGCTTATTTTGTTCATTTTTTCTTAAAGGATAAATTACCAAATAGGGGGGAAAACGTACAAGAACTAATGAGGCTAGTATGACACATTTAATATCTCATAGAGGTAATCTAACAGGTAAACAACCTACTTTTGAAAATAAACCAGATTATGTTCATGATGCGATGATGGCAGACTATGATGTTGAAGTCGATGTTTGGTTTAAGGATGATAAATGGTGGTTAGGACACGATGAACCTAAATACGAAATAAATTTAAATTTTCTATGTCAGCCTAGATTATGGGCACATTGTAAAAACATAGAAGCACTATCAGTTTTAAGAAATTATCATACAGATGTGCATTACTTTTGGCATCAAGAAGATGATTATACGTTAACAAGTCGAGGGTATATATGGGCTTATCCAGGTAAACCCGCAGCTCTAGGTAGTCGAACAGTGTGTGTTTTACCAGAGCTAAATAATCAAGACATTAAAAATTTTGGTGCTATTTGTTCAGATATTATAAAGGAATATGATAAACGTTAATTATGATTGAGTTAATATTATTTGATTTAGATGGTGTATTGATTGACGCGAAAAAGTTACATTATGAAGCTTTAAATATTGCGTTAGGACCTCAGTATGCTATATCTGAGGAAGAACATACAAACATTTTTGATGGTCGAAAAACCAAAGAAAAATTAGAAATGCTAACTGATCGAAAGCGTTTACCTATCGATCGGCATCAAAAGATTTATAATGAAAAACAAAGAATAACTATTAAATTAATATCAGAATTAAAACCTTTACCTGAAATTGTAGAACTATTTAAAGAATTAGAATCTCGAGGATATAAGATTGGTGTCTGTTCTAATTCTATTAGAAGAACTGTACTTACAGCACTAGCTAAAATTGATTTAATGGAATACTGCAGTGTTATTATATCTAATGAAGATGTAAAGAATTCTAAACCCCATCCAGAAATGTATTGGAAAGCGATGTCTATGATGAATACGCTTCCAGAAAAAACTCTTATTGTAGAAGATAGTCCTCCTGGTCTTTTAGCTGCTGAAAGATCTAAAGCTAATTATATAAGAGTAGATAATCCTTATTGTGTAACAAGAGAAAAAATTATGACTAATTTAAATGGAAAACAATTGAATAAAAAATGGAAAGATGAAAAATTAAATGTTTTAATTCCTATGGCTGGAGCTGGTAGTAGATTTCAACAAGCTGGGTATACTTTTCCGAAACCATTAATACAAGTTCATGATAAGCCCATGATACAAGTAGTAGTAGATAATTTAGGATTAGATGCTAATTATATATTTGTTGTACAAAAAGAACATAATAATCAATATAACTTGGAAACTATGTTAAATCTTATAGCTCCTAATTGTACTATAGTAGAAGTAGATAGTATTACTGAAGGTGCAGCCTGTACTGCTTTATTAGCTAAAGAATTTATAGATAATGATAAACCTTTATTTTTTGCAAATAGTGATCAATACGCAGAATGGGATTCTATGGAATTTATGTATAATATGCAAGAGACAGATGCTGATGGAGGCATAGTAACATTTTATGCTACACATCCTAAATGGTCTTTTGCAAAAGTAAATGATAAAGGAATTGTAACCGAAGTGGCTGAAAAATTACCTATATCTACTAATGCTACTGTAGGATTTTATTATTGGAAACATGGATCGGACTTCGTTAAGTATGCAGAAGAAATGATTGATAAAGATATAAGAGTTAATAAAGAATTCTATGTTTGTCCTGTATTTAATCAAGCTATAGAAGATGGAAAAACAATTCGTATTAAACAGATAGATAAAATGTGGGGGTTAGGAACTCCAGAAGATTTAGATTATTTTGTTAAAAATTTTAGGGGGAACGTATAATGAA
>MPLT02076557.1_pt1 | contig 60024 bp, 61 predicted proteins | sample 1617391 | NCBI WGS metagenome assembly MPLT02 (sample SAMN05944800, study PRJNA350692) | marine metagenome | biome: marine; feature: ODZ; material: water; isolation source: 70 m water sample filtered on 0.2 um supor filter | place: Pacific Ocean | collected 2012-04-08 | depth 70m m
AGTAAAAGACAAGTATACTAACGAAGATAACTCGTTAGAAATTCAAACAATAACAGATAAAAAGGAGTAAAATTATGAATTTTATTAATAGTTGGAAAGAAGGTAATAAAAAGAATATTATCAATTTTACATTTAGGTTTGGAATCATAACACTATTTGAATTAGTGTGGAATCCGGGCAAGAAGTTTAGACTTATACTAATAAATCTCGGCTTCGAAGTTTAAAAATAATTGCGAAATTATTTGGAAAAGTCATTTATTTTTTGTATATTATATATATAAATCAAAATATAGAAATTATGAAGTATTTAAATTATTTAGCGTTAGTATGTATACTAGCAACATTAGCAAGTTGTACCCTTTGTAAGGTAGCAACAAGTCCAGAAGGTTTTAGATCAATCAAGTCAGACGGATATACAATAAGTTATCCACCTGCGGAATATGGTCATCTTTCGAAGAAAGAACTAAAGACGGTTGATAAATATAATAGAGCCGGAATAGATATTGTTTCGTTGATCTATTTAATGGAAGAAGATCCGAATATAGATAACTATGATACGCAAGTATTATGGCATGAATATTTCCACATTGTTTTAGATCAAAATGATGATGGATATGTAGATGATAACCAAAGACCTGAATTACATCCTAAAGGATATGGATCTTATGTAATACCTTGTTTAGATCACTTAACTTCAATTGAGTAGGATATAAGATATGATGAAATTTATAAATAATATAATCTGGGCGACAATCCAGATTATATTAATCATCTTCGTGGTTACAGCATTAACACTTTTGATTGCATCAACAGGGTGTAGTCACACGTGCGAAGTACATCGAAAACCGGAAGCCCCGAAAAATCTCGCCCCTACGCTTGACAGCGTTATTGCGGTAGATTCGGTAGAACTTATGTTATCTAAAGATCCGGATATGATGTATTCCTTCCCACCCGAATATCATGGAAAAGAAGGTAAAAGTGAATTTGGTGAATACCAATCTATAGATGATTTCGATTGGGGAGATCAAGGAGAATGTGGTGATTAAGATATTAAGAAATATAAAAGCTTGTTGGATAAAGTTTCGTAGGAAACATATAATAAGACGCGTACCATCTCATTGGGACATATGAAACCTTTAAGTAGGAAATTCTTATTAAGTAGAGGACATTGTTGTCATAATGGATGTACTAATTGCCCATATAATATGAAAGAAGAAGCACTTAAACTATTAGAAGAGATAGAGGAGAACGTAAACACTTGTTGTGCGATAACGATGGAACCAGAGGAAGTGCTAGAATTAATAGATAAATTAAAGGAAATAATCAAATCATGGAAGTAATGATAATATCACATATGACCATCTTATGCGCAGGAATAGCGTTAGGAATGTATATATCTACACAAATAGAAAAGTGGATAGATAAGAGGACAAAATAGTAATGAAAGTATATTTAATAATAGGGATACTCTTTATGTTATTTGCAGACATATTACATTGGGAGGTATTAAAAGGAAACCCTAAGTATCATATAGGATGGAAGGAAAGACTATTCTGTGTGTTATTATGGCCTATAGGATTGTATGTATTCCTTAAAGCATTCTTTAGTAATTATGATAGAGACAATTAAACATTTATTAGGACTATGTGGAGAGGGACACCCATCCCTGTTATGGTTAATACTATCAGGTTCACCAGTCATAGGTTACATAGTATATACGATAAAAGAATACCTGAAAAATCCACCCCAATAATTCATAATTATTTCATCTTTAGGTCATCAGCCCTACGTCCATTTAACCTATTTATATACATGAACGAGACCCAAAAATACGATATAACACCCCTCATCTATATAATAATGATGATATCTATATTCCTCCTAGCTATTTAGGATCCCTAATTACAATGTATACGATAATATGATAAACCTTACACTTATGTAGGGTTTTTGTGTATCTAGTGGGTAAGATTTTTGATATTTTCGCACACGCATGCCTCCCTCCCTTTTCATTTTTTTGTATAGCAAAACCTGTTCATAACTTTATTTTACCCCCATATTTCCCTACCTATATCACGCCCGATCTAAGGCTATTTAGAGGCGATTTACAGCATTATCTTGCACCAGACATATAGTAACTCACCTACCCGTCTAGTTAGGAGGGTGGAGGCTGTCTTATATAGCAAACAAAGCGTGCAAAATATTTGGAAATGTGGATTATTTTATGTATATTTATAGTATATTGCGAGGTCTAGTCCTTTTTTTATATAAGAAAGTTATGAACAATAGCAAAATAATCTGAAAATAAATGCGAAAAAGGTTGGAAAAGTCATTTATTTTACGTATCTTTATAGTATAAAGATGATATAATGATAATATTAATTACATGTTTAGCTATAAGATCCCTAAGAAAGATGAAAATTGTTCATAACTTTCTGGGATTATAGTAGGAAAAGTGCGAAAAAGTTCGTATATTATAATATAATATGAGAGTAAGGCCTGAGAGCCTACCATATAAAGAGTGTTAAATTTAAAATAGAGTGTATGTTAAATGTATATAAAGTCGAAAAAGTTGATGGTAAGTATCAAGTAAAGGATGCAACAGGTAATTTTGTATCTAGTTTACCAGGAAAACTATATTCGCAAATGAAATCTAAGGTGGCTGAAAATGGAAATGCCATCGAATTTACTGGTACTACGTGGAAGCAAGTACCTATGTCTAGCTATAATAAGGCTGTAAAAGCTCACAGCCGTGAGAAGCAGAAGACAGAATCAGTGCCTACTGAGCAATTAGAGTTGATGAATTTTATTAATTCGTCATATGATCTAAAGCCTAGTGGGCTAAAAATGCCTGAGCTTAAGTGGAAATACCTAATAAGGTCTGCCGTAAGAGGTAAGAATATTATGATGGTAGGACCGGCTGGATGTGGTAAAACACTAGCGGCAAAGGCATTAGTTAATGGTCTGGATCGACCTGACTTCTATTTCAATCTAGGAGCTACTCAAGATCCACGTGCTACCCTTATCGGTAATGTTCAATTCGATAAAGAAAAGGGTACACACTTTAGCGAGTCTTTATTCGTAAAGGCGATCCAGACACCTAACGCTGTAATCCTAATGGACGAGTTATCAAGGGCACATCCTGATGCTTGGAATATCCTAATGACTGTATTAGATCAAGGACAGAGATATCTAAGATTAGATGAATCTGAAGGTCAGGAAACTATTAAAGTAGCTGACGGAGTCACTTTTGTGGCAACTGCTAATATAGGTAATGAGTATACTAGTACTAGAGTAATGGATAAAGCCTTAGTAGATAGATTCACTATTATAGAAGTGGACCTATTAGGTAAGGAAGAAGAATCCGATTTACTACAGTATTTATACCCTAAGGTAGATGGCAAGGCATTAGATAATGTAGCAGAGATATGTAGTAGTACTCGTATAGAGGCAGCTAATGAGACTGGACGTATAGAGTCTGGAGTATCAACTAGGACATCTGTTGAGATAGCAGGACTACTATATGATGGCTTTACATTAGGAGAGGCAGCAGAGATAACTATATACCCTCAATATAGTAACGATGGAGGAGTAGATAGTGAGAGAACGTTTGTTAAGCAATTAGTTCAGAAATACTGCGATGATGGCTCTACAGAGGATCTATTCAATACAGAGGATATGGATAATACTAACGAGTAGGTGATTAACACTCTAGGGGTGAAGTACATACGATATAGAGATAGACAGTATAATACTTCACCTCCCTACTTCATTCCTATAGGATATGAACATAGAGTAGGTTCGTAAGTATTCATAACTAAAAAAAGATATGAAAAGTTATGAACACCTGTCTACTTCACCGGGAGGGCCTACTTCAGTTCCTAGGTCGTGCGTGGGGGAGGTTATCGGGTCATCCCAAAAGTTTTTATAAATTTTTGTGCGCACTGACCAATTCATATCGCGAGCCTATTTTTTTGCCAAATGGGTTTCATACACACATTCCACATAGCATGTGTGAGTATAAGAAAAACAACATTAGTGTTGGATAATTAAAATAAATTTTGTATATTAATCTATTATGGAAACTAAAGAACTAATGTATAAGCAATATAATAACTAAATAATAATAACATGGATAATAAATTTTTAAAGGCAGCAATCGCAATACTATTTGTATATAGTATATTAGTAACTTTCGCATACATAGGTAGAAAGACTAATCATATGGAACTATTAAAACAAGTAGAGATAGAAAAAATAGTTGAGGAAAGGACTAAGTAATGGGACACTGGGAAGATAAGATAATATACGTTATGGAAGAAGTGAATCGCCTTGGCGTCCAGGAGGAGTTCAATAAAGAGACTGATAGGTTAAGGGACTCACATCCCTATATGGAGACCAGGGATCTGTTTGAACAGGCTCTTAATAATATACGTAAAGATACAGACGATGCCTCCTTATAATAGTAATGGATATATTAAACAAGATCATCAGGTAATACCTCCTATATCTATAGGGACACCTGTATATCGTAACTCTAATCAATATATTAAGTTATTACGTATATGGTCGTATATAGTAGATAGACCTGATATATTAGAAGATGCCGGATATGATGTAGATTCAATACCAGATTTATTCCATAATTGTAAAGCAGTCTTGTTCTCATCAAGTAGTTCCAGTTTAACTAAATCGCAAATGATGGAATTAAATAAGATATGGAGGTTATTGAATGCGGAATAGATATATAATATATACGTAGGGGCTTACGGCGCGCTCCGCGCGGTTCATAACTTTCCTCGCGTCCGTGAAAAAACCTGCGGAAATATTTGGAAAAGTGAAATATTTTACGTATATTTATTATATAAATAATGATACAATGATTACGGAGAATCAAATATTTATTTTAATTGTTCATAACTTTTTAAGAAAAGTGTAGGAAAATTGATAAATAGTTCGTATATTATAGTATAAATAAAAAAGATATGATAAACACAAATTATAGTAATTCAAGTTTTTGGTTGGGAGATAACTTCCTTAATGATGATATAGATGTTCTAACAGGAGAGGTGTCTAAAGACAATACAGCTCATCTGATTAGATTAGCTAGTTATAGAAGAGCGATAGCTAACTTTGTAAATTTAGTTACTGGTAAGAATATACCAGTTTCATTTACTCAGCGTGGTGATTCTTATACTGATGGTGAGAGAGTAGTTATATCTGCTAGTTTAAATGATAAGCAGTTTGACTCTGCTGTAGGATTAGCTCTACACGAGGGTTCTCATATTAAGTTAACTAACTTTGATACATTAAAAGATTTAATGCATAGTGCTGATCAAGTTATTCCGATGGAAATTAAGGAGATGGTAACGGATAAGTATTTCTCTGATGAAGATCCTTCAGACCAAAAGTGGATGACTGAAAATTATATTGTAAGTAAAGTAAGACAGTTATTGAATATCGTTGAAGATAGACGTATCGATAATTTTATATATAAATCAGCTCCTGGTTATAAAGGATACTATCAAGCATTATATAATAAATACTTTAATGATAAGATGATCGATAAAGCTTTAGCTTCTAAAGAGTATAGAGAACTTACTTGGGATTCTTATATGTTTAGAATATGTAATATCACAAATGAGAATCGTGACTTAAATGCATTGCCTGGATTTATGAATATATGGAATGTATTTGATTTAAGACGTATTGGTAGATTAAAAAATTCTGATGATGCTTTGCAAGTTGCATTTGATATATTTGGAATGGTAGAAAGAAATTTACCTACACCTACACCTGAAGATGCTAATTGTGATAATAATGATTGTGATATGTCTGATGAGGCTCCAGGCGATTCAGATAATATGTCTAATGAAGGTTCTGGAGGAGAATGTAATACTCCTGAAGGTGAAGATAATGATGATGGATCTAAAGCGGAAGGTGGCGAAGCTAAAAAGAGTAGTGGTGGCCAAGGAGGAGGATGTACGCCTACTGATGACTTGACTGAATTGACTTGGCAACAAAAAGAGAGGGTTAAGAGAGCTATACGAAAGCAAGAGGATTTCTTAAGTGGTGACATTAAGAAAAAGAAAATTACTAAAGCTGATTATAAAAAATTAACTTCTTTGGAAGAGTCTGGTTCTGAGATTAAGAAGGTTGGTAAAGATTATGAATCTTATTATAAGGGTAAGGGTGCAACTACGGATGTAATCGTTATCAAGAACTTTACTCAGAGAGTAATTGATTCGGGTAACATTAGTAACATTATTACATCTTATGGTAAAGATGATATGCAAGAGAATGTTAATGCTGGTCTTAGATTAGGTCGTATGCTTGGAAAGAAGCTTCAGGTTAGAAGTGAAGAAAGAAATACTAAGTTCACAAGATTAGAGTCTGGTAAGATTGATAAGAGATTAATTGCTAGTTTAGGATTCGGTGCTGAAAGAATCTTTACTCAGACAATGTGTGATAAATATAATCCAGCTAACATCCATCTTAGTATCGATGCTAGTGGATCAATGGGTGGATCCAAATGGGATAAGACACAGATCGCTGCAATAGCTATTGCTAAGGCTGCTTCAATGATCGATAACATCCATGTTCAGATATCTTATAGAACTACTCAAAATAATACTCCATTAATTCTAATGGCCTATGATTCAAGAACAGATAAGATAAATAAGATCCAAAGACTATTTAAGAACCTGTGTGCTGGTGGATTAACGCCTGAAGGATTATGTTTCGAAGCTATTAAAGATATAATGGTTGAGAGCTCTGCTAACATGGATAGTTACTTTATTAACTTTAGTGATGGTGAGCCTTATTGTTCACCTAAAGGATTCTACTATGGTGGGTCTTCTGCTGCAGAGCACACAAGAAAAAGAGTTAACGATATTAAGAAGATGGGAATTAAAGTATTGAGTTACTTTATATCTTCGAGGGGTGATAGCGGATCTCAAAACTTTAAAACAATGTATGGAAGAGATGCTGAGACTATTGATGTTAATGCGTTAATTCAATTAGCTAAAACACTTAATAACCTATTTCTAAAAAAATAATAATATGATAACAAGAGAAGCAAAATTTTACTTAACAGATAAATGGGCATCATCAGATGGACATCAAATTGAATATCGTATCCTATTAGAGGATGCAGATGGGGTAGATGTTAAATACCTCGTCACAGACTATTTTAATTCAGATGGAACAATGCATGATACTATGATATTCAATGACAATGAAGATCAGAATATGGTAGATTCCGAATCGTATATTGGTAAGAAGATATTAACCTTTATGGAGAATGGTATATGAATGTAAATGGAAAAAATTTAACCCATGAAGATCTATTGAATTCAATAGACGAAGCAGTATATGAGATTAATGATCTTTTATATAAGACATTATTAGACGAGTATAATGTAAATGGTAAGGTTGATATTATTAAAGGTGGGCCATATAAAGTAAGAAAAGAATTAACTAACTTAATTGAGTATTTTGAAAAGTTTGAAGAATATGAAAGATGTGGAAAGCTCAAAGAAATGAAAGAGAAGTATTATGGGATTTCATAGAAGATGGGTAATGACTGATACAATGATAGAGAATTATCAGACACATGGGATAGATAGTATAAAAAATATCTTCACAGCTGACGCATATGTGTCCGATGATAGTTTAGCATCCGAGGTGATTAATGAAGTTTTGAATAGTAAACGGGATGATAAATTGTGGGCACGTGTATCAGAAATGGTAGAAAAATATATAAAAGATAATAAAAAATCAAATATTAAAAAATAAGTCTATATATGTATAATAGATGAAAAATATATATCATAAATTCTAAAACCGAAACACGCAGAATATCCGGTAATCAGCCAGCGTGTAGGGAATAATCGAAGTTTTATTAATCAGGTTAGTTTATAAGAAATTATGATATTAGTGACAAAAATGAAGAGCGACAAAAAATTGAATAACAGGAGAATAAATATGAGAAACTTAATTTTAACATTCGCATTAACAATTGCGACGTTAATCGGTGCACAAGCACAAACAGCAGGAGACTGGTACGTAGGAACAGGTGATGTAGCTAATACAGCTTGGACTGAGTGGTCAGTGACTCCAACAATCGGCTATGGTGTAATTGAAAACCTTATGGTAGGTGCTTCAATAAGCCAGGCAGATTCAACAGCGGATATGGATATAGATTTCCATGCAAGGTATTTTGTAAAAGGATATTTTGCTTATTTAGCAACCGACGGACTATCTACGGATGGTATGTCATTTGGAGCTGGTAAATTATTTACTTTAAGAAGTAATATTTATATAGACCCAAAAGTCGTTTATAATACGGGAGCGAAGACTACAAACCTTACATTAGGGTTTGGGTTTAAGTTCTAATTAAATAATAAGAAATGCTCTTCATTAATTATTAATTAACAAAAATAGGAGAATAATATGGATTCAGTAATGAAATACGTAACAGGATTTTTCGGAGGATTGATGACCATCATGATGGCTATCTTTCCAGTGACAATTCTTTGGCAAGTACTTACAGGTACTAACGTTTTCGGAATGGATGTGATTGCAAACCTTACAGCTTTAATCGAAGGATTAGGCAGTGCAGGATTCGCAGGACTAGTAGTACTAGTTATCGTTGCATCTTTCTTTACGAAGAAGTAATTAGTTTAATAGGAAAAGGCCCCTCGTTTACCGGCGAGGGGTACTTACCACAAAATAAAGTTATATGAAAAAAAGAAATTTAAGATTTTTAGGTAGACGCTCTAATGAGATAGATAAAAGAGCACAATTCGAAATGTACAAAAAAGCAGTGTTAAGAAAATTCCCCAATGCTGCAACTCAAGGAACAACAGATGGAAGATTCTTCATAACGGAGAATGGAAAAAATATCATAACAGACTCAGACGAGGGATTCCCTAATAAGTTTGATTCTGTATTCGATGCATGGCGTAATGCATCTATATGTTGTCATGCACAGCATACTATCAAGAGAAATTCTAAAATGTTTGACTTCGATACAGTTAGTAGAAAAGCTAAATAAAATTTGGAAATTTCAAAAAAAATTCGTATATTAAAATATATTATTAATCAAGACCGGCTTGCCCCCTTAATGCTAATACAAGATGAAAAGATTTAACAATCGAATCAGAAGATCAGGTACTGGACCTGGAAGTAAATTACCAATTAAACACAATTCAAAAAAACCATTTAATCCCGAGAGATATGGAAAGCTATGGAGTAGTATTGGATACAAAGTAAGATATGGTAATCAAAAGCCTATGGGTGATGCAAATCAACCTACAATGGGCTATTTATTAATCGACGGCAAGAAACATGAAGTGACTTGGACAGAAGCAAATAAGATCGCTGAAGCAATGCACGCACTAAAAGATGTTTATGCCAAAGCTAAACGAATGGGCATCATTGAACATAAGGGTCATGAATCGCCTGTTGGAGGAACGTTTAATTTTTAAAGAAAGGAGTTAGAATGATATGATACTAAATTATATTTTATTATTTATTATTGGAGTTATAGTAGGAGCAGTTGCAGTAGCAATATATGTTCGAAAGAAGATGGGAATGTTACAAGCAGACTTATTAGACAAAGCATTAATCACAAAGCTTATTAAAGAGCAGTTACCGAAGAAGAGTAATAAGCCTTATTATAAGAAGAGATATAATGGAAGAGCAAAAAAGAAAAAGACTGACTAGGCTCGCTGATAAGATGTTGGAGGCACACGACAAAGCAGATGCTTTATCCAATATAGAAACGGGAGATGGATTCAGGAACTCAGTAAGCGGGATCCTGGATTCATTCGCCTCCCCCGATTTAAGTACTAATGAATATATTACGAAAACAAAAAAGGTTATATCATTAGTATCTGATAATATTAAATTAGCTGAAGGTTGTAAAAATTTCAACATTGATGAATATAGAACCGACAGAAAGTCATTAACAGATACATTGTTTCTTATGCAGAGTTTTCTCGGCACCAGAAGCCATGATGTGTTTGGCAAAACAAGCTTACAGAAGATTAATGCTATATACAAAAAGCATAAAGGTATAAATAAACTATTAACTTAATATTTATTAATATATGGACGACTTTTATAAAGATATAGAAAATAATGAACTTGATCAGGAATTGGCTGATGAAGCGATGCGTAATACATATGATTTTGTAATAGGTGGTTATGATTGGGATAGTCTCCCTGAAACATTTTGGATGTTGGGTGATCCCGAAGGAAGAGATGCAATCAATCAATTGATTGAATATTTCACTGATACAGAGGAATATGAAAAATGTGCTAAGCTTGTTAAGTTAATTAAGAAGAAGTAGATATTTATATATGACCGCTAGTACTTGTATTAGCTGCTATTTTGGACCCGGGTTCGATTCCCGGCATCTCCACTAAACGATATACACGATATGGGGATGACTGGATTTGACAGGTAGTAAGGATATAAGGAAGGTCAATGCAACAACTGGCAAACAAGTTGAAACAGCGAAGGTTAGTGCTTCGGAAATCTTAGACTCAATCGCTTCTCTAATGAGAATGCGTAGTGTTGAAGAACCGGCATTAATGGCTGCCTAGCAAGGCACCCTAGCAAACGGCTAACAGGGATCATGTCGTTAAAATCCCGGAGGCTAGAGGTAAAAATTTAAGGCGTATGATAAAAAATAATAGTTGGGAATATAGCGATATGTTAAACAAATTTAAATATAAAGATTGGACCTTTGTTGAATATATTAATCCCAAAAAATCATATCCAAAATATGCGGGTACATATAAAATAGATCCCAACAAACCACATGATGCTATATACTCATCAAAGCTTCCAAACGAGAAGCAAGTTTTCGATAAGATCATAAATTGGTTTAGACATGTTGAGCAGCAATTACCTGATGTTGATGAGGTATGGGAAGCGTTGACTGATGATGAGGCGGGTGAGTGGTTTAAGAATTCTAAATCAGATTTTAGGAAGTGGTGGAATTCATTATCAGATAAACTAAAACATTATTATACAGATAGATTAGAAAGCGGTAAATCATTGTTACCAGATGATTTGCCTGGTGTCCCTGACACGAAAACTGGTGCATTACAGATGACTGTGATAAACGATAAGTTAGCATTATCATCGGGTGAAATAGATGTATTAGATAGGGCGAGAGAAATGATTGAGGCCGTTAGGGGCATAACATCATACGAGTATAGAACAACTATGCGAGATGGAGAAGAATTACATACGTATATTTTTGATTTAAAATAAAGGTTAACATATAATTATATTAAAGGTGGACTGGATGACGCCTTATTATTAACATTAAATTATTTAAGGAGATTTAATTATGACAACATTCTTACAAGAGAGGTTCTTTCCAACGGACCTATTATTCAGAAATTTTTTTGACAATGAATCAATGTTCCAATCATTTGTGGAACAAAAACCTAATTACCCTGTAGACGTTTATACTAATGGCGTGGGTGAATTATGTTTTGATATCGCATGCGTTGGATTAGAGAAAGACGATATCAGTATTACAACTGAAGGCAATACTTTAAAGGTTGCTTATAAAAAACCATCAGTTGAATCAAACCCATCAAATATAGAAGCCAATGATTATATCCACAAGGGTATAGCCAGAAGAAGTTTTGATATGGGGTGGAAGGTAAGTCCAAAGTATGATCTTACCACAATCAATGCATCAATGCAAAATGGTTTGCTAATGATACAGGTACCTGTGTCTGAGGAAAGTAAGCCAAAAACAATAACAATTAAGTAGGTTACAATTTAGGTAATTCCAGTCCACCCTAGTTATGTACGAAAACATATTTTATAATAACGGCAAAGCATATAAGATTCTGAGAAAGGTTAAAGAGCATAATCTGGATCCTAGACCATATGGTGTATCCGATACTCATGAGAATAGAATGAAGGTTCTACAGGTATGGAGAAACCATGTTGGTGGAAACCATGTGCTATATATTGGTATGGCTCAACACTATTTAATATGTGAGATAATTGAAGAAGCAAAAATAATTGAAAAATAATTGCGCAAAAGGTTGCTTTTATGAAAAATTTTTATTATATTAATAAACATATAATATAATATGTAATATAGTATAGTAATTATTATTATTTATTGTATTTTATTATTTATTATATAATTATTAATATATTATAAAGGAGAGTACTACTATGAAGTATAAACAAATGATTGAAAACAATTTGGAGAAGGCTATTAATCTATTAGAGTCGACATACCAAGGAATCGAGAAGTCACACATTAGTGCACAAGAGGGTATGAAAAGAATAGCAAGAGCTAAAGAACATCTTATTGAAGTGCAACAAAAAATATCATTAAACTACACTGACGGATAATAATGAAAAAAAGAATGTTCCCTTTACTGATCGGCCTCGCTGCTTTATTAGTTTCTGGATCCGCTGCTTTTTATTCTGTGTTCGGATTGAGTAAACTATTTGCCGGAGCTTCTACCCAAGTAATTATAATGGCTGGTTCATTAGAATTTGCTAAGCTTGTGGTAGCATCTCTATTATATCAATATTGGGGAACAATCAATAAATGGTTACGTGCATATCTATCAATAGCTGTATTCGTTTTAATGGTTATAACATCTGGGGGTATATATGGATTCCTATCCGGAGCTTATCAAGAGACTGCTACAAAGTCTGAGTTCTTAGATAAATCATTAGCTGTATTACAAACTAAGCAAGGTAGATTTGAGGAACAGAAGACTGATCTTACTTTGGAAAAGACACAATTGAATACAACCATTTCTGATTTAAGAACTTCCTTATCAAACCCAACTTCAGTATCGTATTGGGATGAAACCGCACAGCAAGTAATCACTACAACATCCAGTTCTACAAGAAGAGCTTTACAGGCAGAATTAAAAACTACAATTGCTGATAGGGATACTATTAATGTAAGACTAGAAGCTGTAATGGATTCCGTAATGAGAATTGATACAGAACTATTGGATTTGGAAATTAATAATGAAGAACAAAGAGAACTAGGACCACTTAAATACTTATCAGAAACAACTGGTAAGGATATGGGACAAGTTGTTAATTGGTTCCTATTATTAATTATATTTGTATTTGATCCATTAGCGATTGCAATGGTAGTAGCAGCTAACTTTGCATTTTCCCAGATCAAAGGGAATGACATGAGAGTTGTAACTAATAAAGATGATATTAAAGATATACCCGATGGTGAAGAATTTATATATACATCAGAACCAAATATAGACTTTGATGGTCAGGTTAAAATGTCTTGCCCTGAAGGATTGGAGTTTAATAAACCATATACAGTGGAAGAGATTTCCGAGGCATTGGCAAAACAAGATGATGAGGAAAAAGAAATGAAGGAAGTTGATACTTATAAAGTATATGGGGAACCTGAAGATGAAAAGGTGTTTGTGAAAAAATCAGTGCATGGAACACCACCAAGTAAAATAAGACCTAAACCTAAAAATTAATTTATATGGCAACAAAGACTAAAGATAAAACGAATTACGAAGTTAAGTATTTAAAAATTAACAAATGGAATAGACTACCAGGCATTAAATATAGACATATGGAATGCAAGGTATGTGGAGCAATGACAGAGGTAGGTGAAGACACTACGGCCGTTACATGTTACAGATGCGTTAACGAATTGGCTGACCCACCACATTTTAAGATAAAGAAAAAATCCGACAAGCCACCAGGATGGCATTTTATGAGTGTATATGTACACAAGGATGGAACTGTATATCATAAAGGAGTAGAGCAGCCCGATCTTAAGGGAACATTACCCATTACCAAGATAAAGAAAAAGAAAAAGACGGAAGTACAGAAGTTAAATAAATTCCAGAAAGCTGATAAGCGTAATAGATTAATGGTTGAGTTACATAAATTAAAAAAGAAACAGAACAGAGCAAAGCTTAAAAAAGATATCAAAGCCATTGGTGTCTCTATTAGAAAAGTAGAACGTGAGCTAAAAAAATTCAAATAATTTGGATAATTCAAATAATTTTTGTATAATATAGTATGAAAGAAAAAATAAAACCATTCGTATATTCGACACTTGCATTATTTATTATTATAAGTGTCTTTCTTATAATTTGTATGATGCTAGCCGGACCCTTCATGATTGGATGGAACTGGTCTTTTGGTTTAATAGCAGGTCCAGTAACTTACATCAAGTGTTTAAAATTATTAATTGGTTCAGTTCTGACCATTGGTTTTATTAGTGCAACTTTAAATATAGTATCAAATGGGAGGAAACGAAATGGATAAAATTATATATACAAGAGGAACCTATTCAAAGGAAGCGCAGAAGATAGAAATGGATGTAAGGGAAGATTTAGATATATGGGATTTTAAATTGCTATGTAAAAGATTAGCAGGAGCTCTTGGGTATAATAATAAAAGTATTGAAGAAGCTTTTGGTTCAACACCACCAGATAAATCTAAGGATATTAAACAATTGTTAAAAGATTAATATGGCTGAAAAAGATATTAAATTAAAACTTGTATTAAAAAGATTCCCTCCAGGGGATAGATGGACACCTGTCGAGGATAAGAATACTATATTTGAATCACTCACGGCAGGTATAGAGTGGGTATTCCAACACACTCAAGAAAAGAATTATGTAATCAAGGCTGCAGAGGGAAAGGTATATACATACCATGAACAAGAGATAGCTGAGCCGGAACCAGAACCACCTAAGAGATATAATCTTTATGGTGAGTTCGAATAAACTAATAATATGAAAATAAATTACAATACATCATTTATTATTATAATGATAATCTTAATGGGATATATGTTTCTCAATTCATTTAGATATGAGAGAAATATGAAAAGACTTAACGAGAAGATACAAATTCTTGATGAAGAGATAGAGTGCTATGAGGCACTTGATAATTTTAATAATAGCTATCAAGAAGAATTGGAGCTACAATTAGATTCGCTTAATAGCAGGTATCAACTATTTGATTCTAAACCAGCACGTAACATGATAGACATAATTAATGCTATAATGGAAGTAGAGAGCAGTGGTGATTCCAATGCCTATAATGCATCGGAAGATGCTGTTGGTATATTACAAATTAGAAGATGTATGGTAGATGATGTGAATAGAATTCTTGAAAGAAAAAATTCATTCATAAGATACTCATATAAAGACAGATGGGATATACAAAAGTCACACGAAATGTTTACAATCTTCTGTGATTATTATGGATTAACCACGGCTGAAGAAATGGCGAGATGTTGGAATGGAGGCCCTAGAGGAATTAACAATCCATATACAATAGGTTATTGGAATAGGGTGGAAGAAATACTGGCTACAAATGGGTAGAAAAAGTGAATTTTATATTTTAATAAAATGGCATTACAATCCAACAACAAATGAGGTTGGGAAGAAAAAGAACTTGCCAGTATTAATGATGGACTCAAATGGTGATCCATTAGAATTTGATGACATTGCATCTGCAAATGAATTCTTAGAGATAATGAATATAAATACAAATCAGGGATTTAGATATGAAGTTAGGCAGATAGGCAAAAAATATTTAAAGGTTACACAGAAAAAAACATAATATGAAATTAGACGAACAACAATTATTAGACAACTGGAATAAATTAATGGAGTGCATCTCAACTGAATTCAAAGATGAGCGACATGATAAACTTGTAGAACTATATAATCATATGCAAGATAGGATGATGTATGCACCAGCGAGCTCAAAGGAACATTTTCACAATTGCTTTATTGGTGGGTATGTAGACCATGTGCTTAATGTTATAAACTGCGCAGACCGAACATATGAGTTATGGAAGTCATTGGGTTCTGATTGTGATGGTTATACAAGAGAAGAATTATTATTCTCAGCTCTTAATCACGACTTGGGCAAAGTTGGTGACATGGAAGGTCCTGCTTATATACCAAATCCAAGTGATTGGCATAGAAAGAATCAGGGAGCATTATACATACCAAACCCAGAAGTACCATTCTCAATGGTGCCGGATAGAAGTTTATTCTTATTAAACCAGTTTGGTATTAAATATAGTTTTAATGAATTCTTAGGAATCAAGACCCATGATGGTATGTTTGATGATTCTAATAAACCATATTTTGTAGGATATAATCCATCATCTAGATTACAGATTAATCTACCTTATGTACTACACCATGCAGACATGATGGCATCAAGAATAGAATATGAAACTTGGATGAAAACTAAATCTGATAATACAACCCAATCAAAATCTAACTACAGGAAATCTAATGCAATTTCTGATCAAAAGAAATCTATAAATACTGATAAGATATTTAGTGATTTATTTGGGGATAAATAATGATAGTAACTATAATAATATTAAGCATTGCACTCTGTGCTAGTTTATTTGCAAACTGGAATCTATTGAGGAAGAATGAGGCTCAAGAGGACGATGTAGATTATATGAATGATTGGGTAAATAATATAAGTGCACGCGTTAGTGATGTATTAACTCGCGCCCGTGAAATAGATAGAAAGGGTATATTTGAAAAGGATGATGAAGTCGGATCAATGTATACAGAATTAAAACAGATAATAGAAACGTTAGAAAATTTAATAGTAAAAATGGATAAATAATATATGGATAACAAATCTCCCGTAGAACAATTCTATTTCGATTTGGCTGAGACAGCTAGATTGGAAAAAGAGAGACAGGCGTATTATGATACACTGTCACCTGAAGAAAAACGAGCATACCAAAAAGCAAAAAAGAAAAGGGGTAGGCCAAAGAAGAGATACTATTTTACAGAAGTTACGCAGGGAGCTATTGTTGCATATAATCATGAAGACTCAGACAGATTAAGAAATAAGGTTTTTAATGAACATATTTATAAAGCATTTTTAAAACTGGCTGAGAATATAATTCATACATTTAAATTATATCACTTCCAATGTACTGCTACCCAATTAAAACATGAGGTAGTCGCATTTCTATTAGAAAAGATGCATAAATTTACACCAGAAAAAGGAAAGGCCTTTTCTTATTTTAGTATAGTAGCCAAGCATTATTTAATTATCAATAATAATAAGAATTATAAAAAATTAATAAACAAGGCACCCATATTAAAGATAGATACTCAGCGAGATCTAACTAACGAAATAGTAAGAGAAAGTCATGTCGAATCCCAATTTGATTTTATAAATCAGTTTATAGCATATTGGGAAATTGATATGTATAATGTTTATAATAAAAAACGAGATATAAAAATTGTAGATGCAGTATTAACACTTTTTAGGGAAAGACATAATATTGAAAACTTTAATAAAAAGGCACTATATATAATAATCAGAGAAATGACTGATGTGAAAACTTTATATATTACTAGAGTCATTAATACGATGAAAAAAAGTTATATCGAATTATATCCAGAATATGAACAAAAGGGCCAAATACTAATGCCTAAATCAACATTCCTAAATTAATTATTTTCTCTACCTTATATTTATATTAAAGGGAGATTTTTATGAGTTTCGAAAAAGAATTGTTCAAGGGTAAATCATTTTCAAGTTTGCTTGAGGACATATACAAAAATTCAAAGAAAAAAGAACTTCAGATAAATACATTAATATCTGAACTCAAACCACTAATACAGAATATTGGTGATGCTACTATTATAGTACCGCTCATAAAAGAGTATCTGGACGTTGCAGTAAAAAATGATGACGCACTGGTAAGAATGGCTGCCATAGTTCAACGTGCCATGTCAAGAAGTGATTCGGGTGAATTAGATGCTTTATTGCTTACTGAAGATGAGAAGAAGCAACTAATGGAAACACTCACTGAGGCAGAACAAGAACCACAAACCAAAAAAGAGGAAATAATAGATGAGGAAAGATCCAAAAAACTTCATAGAAGCACTGAATCGACAGACAGTATCGACGGCGAATAAGACATCAACACCTGCATTAGAAGGGTGGGAGCCGGCCGTCGTAATGGATGTTAGTATGCATTTTGGCGAAGACGCTCATGGAAAAAATAAAGATGCCGGTGCGGGATGGGTAAAGTTTAGACGAATTAAAACCGATAGATCGACACCGATTGAAAGTTTAGAGTGGGCTAAGCCAATCAATTGGTGTACACAATACCCAGTTAAGACGGAAGTCGTAATGGTCATTGCCGCGCCAACAGGACCCAATCCATCTGCAGTAGCTGCTGATTCTAAATTCCCTGGATTCTATTACTTTGGCCCAATAAACCATCACGAGGCAATTAACCACAATGCATCACCTATAGTAAGTGATGTAGATGTGATAACAAAGGCCACAACAAAGGCTTTAGGCTATGAAGAGCAGGCCAACTCATCACCTGATACTGCACCTGATGAAATCAACATAAATAAGCATGGTATAGCATTTACATCAACTCCAAATATATTTCCATTACAGCCACTGTATGGGGATAATATAATGCACGGAAGATGGGGGAATAGTATTAGATTTAGTTGTTCACAGCCCAACCCAGAAGGGTTTGATGAGTTAGATCCAACAAAGGGATATCTAGAAAATCCATGGTCTGATAATGAAAATAATGTGGGCGAGGATCCTATCCTCATAATAAGAAATGGTCAGTCTGATGAAATGAGGGATATTAACTTAGCAGGAACAACTGCTCCCCCACCAACATTTGAAAATTTAAAAACAGATAAAAGCAGTATATGGATGACAGATGGTCAAACAATTAATTCCTTGAATGAATTATTAAATGATACTACTGAAGATGGTTCTGGTATTGCAACAACTAATGTAATCAAGGCTAATGGCTTAGGAAATGTATTTAATGATTATGGTAAAGCAACGCCACAAGTAATAATAGCATCTGATAGATTAATATTTACATCAAAGGATGATGAGATTCTTCTTCTTGGAAAGAATGGTATAGGTCTTGCCGCGGACAATGACATTGTTATAGAATCGAATGATACTATCACCATCAGTGCACCAGTCATAGAATTGGTTGGAGAAGTTAAGTATGGTACTGGTGGAAAGGCCATTGATGGGGAAAAATTAATAGAACTACTGGAAGACCTTATCGATGAAGTAATGGGACTTTCGGTAATAACAGCAACAGGACCAGGCGCTGCACAACCAAGCCCAGCATTACAGGGCATTAAAGATAAATTAGATGATGCATTATCTAGTGGCGACGATCAAGCATAGGGAGAAATAAAATGCCAGTTGCAATAAAATCTAGACTTGCATGGGAAGTATTGTTTGTACAACCAATAGCCCAGCAAATGGATATGGGCCAGGTAAAGGGGACTTTACACCTATGCCAATTAATATCCCAGCACTATGATACAGTAGTTAAAACAGGCTTCTGCAACTTCCCACCAACAGGCCCAACACCACCAGCACCAATGGTTAGTGGTAAAACTCCGTTATTCCAAACATCTGCATTCGTCGGTCTTAAAGCATCTGAAGTATTAAATATGGTTAAGAATCCCCCACTAATGGCTGCAGCCGCAGCACTTACTAAGGCGATGAAAAAAAATCAAGATAAGATAGACAAGTTAAAAAAGAAGAAGGAGGAACTTGAGCCATTAATTAAAAAAAGTAAAGAGCTAATAGAAAAGGGTAAGGGTATCAAAGACGTTTATGATAAGGCTAAGGCTTTGGATTATAGAGGAGCAATAGATGCTGGAGCGAAACAATTTTCAAGTCCATTAATACCTGGATTTGATAAATTAAAAGAAAGATCCGATCAAATGACGGAGCCTGAAATTAAAAAAGAAATAAATAAGAAAATAGAAAAAGAAAAGCAGAAGGTAATAAAAAAATTAGAACCTATAAAATTAAAGATTGAAAAAAAGAAAAAAGAAATAGAAGATAAAATAAAAGATTTGATATCAAGGGTAACTCAGAAGATTACTAAGAAGATTGCAGAAGCACAAATCAAAAAAGCAAAGCTCGCCGCAGACACTGCAAAGGCAGCATCGATGAGTTATATACAAACCGTTGAAGCTAATATAGCATTAGCTAAAGCAAAAATAGCTGCCGCGAAGGCCTTAATTAAAAAGGTTAAATTATTAGTTAAAAATGTTATGGCTATTGCTGCATGGGTAAAAACTTTAAAGGCAGCTATCAAGAAGTTTCAGGAGTTTGCAAAATCACTACCAGAATTAAAAGACTTATTAAAACCACCAAAGCCACCATCATTACCTGGAGGAAATCTTTTAGGATTTGGAAAATTTGAACCTAAAATGCCTGCAATGAATTTGGACATAAGATCAGAAAACTTTAAACTTCCAGATGTACCTGAACCACCGGATATTAAATCTGAAGTGGAAGAATTGAAAAGTAAGGGTATAGAAGCTGTTAAAAACAACCCTACGCTAAAACGTAAAGTAGCCAAATTGGAACAGAAGGTAGAGAAGCAGAAAATTAAAATTGAACAGAAGATGGAAAAAATAAAGCTCAAGGTAGATGAATTAAAAAAGAAAGTTGAGGATAAAATAAATGAGGTAAAAAAGAAAGCAACTGACGCGGCTAAAAAATTACTTTTAAAATTAATACCTCCTGGAAAGAAGGATCCGACAGCGAAGATAAAAATATTAAAAGAAAAAAAAGAAAAGTTAGATAAGCTGATAAAAAGAGCTAAGGAGTTAAAAGAAAAAATAGAAGTAGAAGTAGTACAGAGAATTAAGCAGATAAAAGAATTAATCGCTAGAGGGCAAGCAATAATAGCTATTGCTAAACTAGTTAAAGAAGGTGGGCTTGAAAATTATAAGAAAGCAATTGATGAGGGCGCTAAGCCATTTAAAAGCCCAACAATACCGGGATTTGATACATTAAAAGAAAAAAAAGATATGTTAACGGAACCCGAATTAAAAAAAGAATTGATGAAAAAAATCGATAAGATAACTGAAAAGAATAGAAAAAAATTAGAAAAAATGGAAATGAAGCTGGAGAAGAAGAAAAAGGAAATAGAAGAAAAAATGGAACCTATAAATGAAAAGATTGATAAGGTCAAAGCATTTGCAGATAAATTTTCTAAACCACCTAAAGCGCCTGAGGTAACAGTATCAGGCAAATTAATTGCAGCAGCATTATCTGTTGGATTAATAGGATATTGGACGGGCGGTACAGTATCACTTCCTGGTGGGATGGTTATATTTCCAGGACTACCTCTACAGGCACTAAAAACTTTGGATGGTAAAAATGCAGAAGCTGAAATAGCAAAAATTTTTAATAAAGACAGTGAAATGGATAATGCCGATAAGATGAGAACATTGGCCAATGTATTCGAGGCACACTTTAAAACAATTGCAGGTATGTGGCAAATGCCAACACCAGGCGGACCTGTACCAACACCGTGGATTTCATACGGATAATTTGGGGTTATAAATATTTATATTAGAATGGAGACATTAACATGAAGAAAAACGAATTTGTTAAATTAATACAGGAAACTGTTAGTAAAGAAGTACGTCGCGCTGTCAGATCGGAATTAAAGGAAATTTTAAGTCCACCAGACAATAGCGTTAAGACGTTTAATGAACAAATACAGAATGGAGTGCAAATGCAACAACAAGCAGAAGCACCTCCGCAGGAATCTGTTAAGTATAGCAATAATGGTGCACTTAACGATATATTAAATGAAACGGCGACTGCTATGAAAGGCCAAAAGGCGTATCCAACAGCAGGAAGACCATTATCAGCAGCAGATGCTGTTGGTGGTAGATCGTCATTAGCAGCAGCTATGGGATTGCCATCATTAGGACCTGAAGCCGGACCAACTACAGTACAGGAGATGGTTCCTGCAGACAGACGCGGAGTTCCTGTACCTGATGCAGTTTCAAAAGCACTAACAAAAGATTATAGAGGTTTAATGAAAGCAATAAATAAAAAGAGGGGATAATAAAAAATGGCAGAAGTTCCAAATTGGTCATATTCGAATCCTAATTTATTAGGTCGTAATGCATCATTCCAGGCTAGAATTGCCGAAGGAGAAAATGGCCTTCAGGTAATACAAGATGCTGTGGGGGATTATGGTATTGGTATACAACTACCCCTTACACCCAATGAGCATAGTCCTTATGGGATGAGATTGGCATATAGTACGGCTCAAGCCGTTCAGTCGGATTTGATCAATATGATATTAACACAGAAGGGTGAAAGATATTCGAATCCGAACTTTGGAACTGATTTGCATAAATTTTTATTCAGGCAGAGCAATACTGAATTAGAAACTTTAGTAGAGGAAGAAATTAGATCTGCTATGAAGCAATACGAAGACGACACAGGTATAGGTGTTACAATAATACAAATATCAGTTACTAGAAAGGGACCTGATGGACAAGATAGTCATGGTATATATGCACAAATAAAATATAAAGTTCTCGGATCTGTACAACAAATATTAACAACATTAATGAATAGAGACGATGGACCTGTATTTGCATCATATCAAACAACAAGTGATGAATTGTGGAATTATGGAACACCAGCCAATGCAGATGGTGGTGAACCCCCAATACAAATAGATAGTGGATATGATGATGACGAGTTTATGGTTTAGGGAAAATAAATATGGCGTATAATAGTGATTTAGAAAATAAGGATATTAATTATTTAGGTAAGGATTTTAATAGTTTCAAAAATAATCTTTCGGAATTTGCAAAAACATACTTCCCTACAATACATAATGATTTTTCAAGTGCATCTCCTGGCACAATGTTTGTTGAAATAGCAGCATATGTCGGAGACGTATTGTCTTATTATATGGATAGCCAAATAAAAGAAAGTTTATTACCATACGCAAAAGAGCGTGCTAATATAGTAAATATAGCTAATACATTAGGATACAAAGTCGCACCTACAAAAGTATCCAAGGCAAAGGTTAATGTATTTATTATCATACCAGCAACTACCGATGGTGTACCAAATTGGAACTATGCATTAACACTGAATGCCGATTCTACATTTAAATCTTCTGAAGCAGGGCAAACCTTTTCAACGGACAGAGATGTTAATTTTGCGGTATCATCATCTATAGATCCAACAACAACAACTGTATATAAATTAAATACTGTAACTAATAAACCATCATATTATTTATTAAAAAAACAAGTCAGGGTGACCAATGGAACTAGAAAGTCACAGGTATTTTCAATAGGCGCAGATAGAACAAGATATCGAAAACTAACACTTGACCAAAATAATGTCACCGAAGTTGAATCGATAAAGGACTCACAAGGTAATACTTGGCATGAGGTTCCATATTTAGCACAGGAAACTGTTTTTATAGAAAGAAAAAATACATCTGAAGAGGATGCTATATTAAGCGGCGAAGCTCCTACAGTGCCATATCTACTTAAGATGAAAAAAACATCTAAGCGGTTTATAACAAGAACCACACCAAATAACCAAACAGTTTTAGTTTTTGGCTCAGGCATAAGCTCTGTAGCTGATGAATTAATAATACCCAATCCTGAAAATGTTGGGGGCAATAGCCCACAGGGCATAAATAAATTAGACAGAGCATTTGATCCATCAAATTTTTTACATACTAAATCATATGGTCAAAGTCCTGCTAATACAACACTAACTGTAAATTATAAAGTAGGTGGAGGAGCATCTTCAAACGTATCAGCCAATACAATATCTCGAGTAGAAACTTCGAGATGGTCAGCTGCCAATATTGAATTGGAAGGATCCCTCTTGGCCGATGTAAAAAATTCATTGGCGGTAGAGAATCCCGAAGCAGCACAAGGAGGTTCGGGCCCAGAAACACCTTCAGAAATAAAAAGAAATGCACTAGCACATTTTAATTCTCAAAACAGAATAGTGACTAGAGAAGATTATATAGGCAGGGTTTATTCAATGCCTCCAAGATTTGGTCAAATAGCAAAAGCATATGTGGCGCCCGATACTGTGTTAGAACAAGTAGCTAATAATATAGACCCACAATCAGTCCCAAATACAAACGCAACGAATTTATATCTATTGGGATATAACAAAAGCAAAAGATTGATAAATGTTAATGAGGCAACAAAGGAAAATTTAAAAACATATCTCGGACCATATAGAATGCTGACTGATTCTATAAATATTAAAAATGGATTTGTAATTAATATAGGTGTAGATTTTGACATAGTAGTGTTACCCAATTATAATACTTCTGAAGTATTGTTAAAATGTATTTCTTTAATTAGAAATCATTTCATAATAGATAAATGGCAATTTAATGAACCGATAACTATAAACAAAATCATTACAAAAGTAGCTAACGCAGAAGGCGTACAGTCTGTAGTGAATTTATCAATAGTTAATAAATGGAGACAATCTAAAGGATACTCCGGAAATAAATATGACATCGAATCGGCAACAAAAAATGGTATAATATACCCATCAATAGATCCAGCAATTTTTGAATTAAAATTTCCTGTGTCCGATATAACCGGCAAGACGTCGTCATACTAGGAGTTGAAAAATGATTTATAGCGTATTCCCCACAAAAGATGCAACGATATATGAACACTCGTCTTCAATGAATACGGGTATTGATGAGATATTAGAAATATCTAAATTGATATCACAATCAGCTGAACCATACGGGAATAAAATTTATAATTCAAGAGCCTTAATGCAATTTGATATGGCAACTATATCACAATCAATTGTAGACGGAACTATTGGAAAAAGTAATTTAAAATTTTATTTAAATTTATATATTTCCGAAGCATCAGATTTACCATATAGTTATGGGTTAGAGGCTCGCGCCGTTTCACAATCTTGGGAAATGGGTATAGGAAGAAATAATCACTATCCCGCAACAACTGAAGGAGTGAGTTGGACTTATAGAGATGGAGCCAATGCAGGAAATGCTTGGACAACATCCTCATGGGCAGCAGCAAGTACAGGTAGCTGGACAACTGGATCTTATAAAGAGACGGTTGGAAATACAACAGGAGCAGGAAATTCGGGAGAGGGAGTTACTGTAGGGGGTGGAGGAACTTGGTATACAGATTCAAATTATTATGGTTCACAGACATTTACATATGAATCGGGTGATGTTAGAATGGATATTACTGATATGTGTAAAAAATGGATATCGGGAAGCATAACAAACCACGGCCTATTATTGAAAAGATATGGTGCAGAAGAAAGAGATAGTAAAAATAGAGGATCATTAAAATTCTTTTCTAGAGATACCCATACAATATATTCACCTAAATTAGAAGTATGTTGGTCCAATGAGGGATTCAATACAGGCACACTTGAACCACTTGATATATTGGATAAAGATAATATAGTATATATGGCCCATAATAATGGAAAGTATAAAGAGAATACGAGAACGCGGTTTAGAGTTTATGGCCGTGAAAAATGGCCCGCAAAAACATTTGCAACTTCTTCGGCTGAATTGGATATAAAATACCTACCGAGCAGTAGTTATTATTCTATTAAAGACGCACACACAGAAGAGGTTGTTGTTCCATTTGATACAAAATATACCGCACTATCATGTGACAGTAATGGTAATTATTTTGATTTGCATATGGATGGATTACAACCAGAAAGATATTATAGATTTGTATATAAAGTTATATCCGGTAGTAGAGTAGAATTCTACGACAAGGATTATTTATTTAAAGTAGTGAGATAAGAATATGCCAGATGATGTATTAGATAATGAAGAAATACAAGAATTCGACATTGATGAGTTATTAGAAACTGGTGAAGAATTATATGGCCCTTATGAATCCCATCTATACACGGAGGGTAATGAATTTTGGTTAGAAGATGCAATAAGTCTCGAACATGCCCAAGCAAATGGCCACCTAGCTTTAAATGACGGAAATTCATATACTGGATGGTATCACGTTAGAAATGCAAACACCTCATATCAACTATTAGTGCCTACGAAGGAAAACGAGGATGATTACGATGGCCCTGTTATGTTTGCAAAAAGAAAGTGGTTTATGTCAAAAGGCCTACTAGAAATTGCAAATCACTCATCACTATCTGATGCACCCTCGATAAGGGGTTGTACAAATCCCGAGGCGTGGAATTATAACCCATTAGCTACAGAAGATGATGGATCATGTTGGATAGTTCCTGGATATTTTTTAGGACAAATCCCACCACAGAAAATGACAAACCTTCATACAACTGGCGGCGAACTTACACATTCAGAAACAATGATGCAATATCAGGGATATTACCATGTACATAGTGCAGGCGATTTACCAGTCAAGCCCGGAGGTGGCCACGTCTCACCAGGAGCAATTTACACAGGCAAAGATTGGACAGGTGATAATATATTACTCTGGCCCGTTCATGTTGAAGGTAGATTTTTACAAGAGAGGGATGGTATTGATGTTACAGAAATGGAGGACACAAATACATTTAAAGTTTGGCACGATATAATAGCCAATGCAGCATCACAACACATGAGCATTGAAGAAAATCTTAATAGTGGAATGAATACATCTAATATTACAATTGAGGTAGATACAACATCAACCGGCCAAGGAAAAGATTTTATTGCCTTCGATAATATTATATCATTTCCTAATGCAGTTGCCATAATGAACGAACTCGATTATCAGTTTAACTTTTTAATAGACGATCCCGATAGATCGCCCGGAATTTATGGTATGAAACCAAAGCTTACTTCTGATGTTAATATTATTAATTTTAGTGAAGAAGACTTAGGAGCAGATCCGGGAGATGGTGTGGACTATACACAGGGACCGGGTGATGAAGATGCAGCTATAGGTGGAGTGGGAGATTAATAATGGCAGATAATAGAATATATGTAAAAGATGGGTTAAGAAAAATTGTTCAGGGAGAACAATTAATTATAAGTGTGGGTGTAGATCATAATTCTTTCACTAATGATGGAACTGATCACAATTTACATTATTTGTGGACCCGTGACGGCATTCCCTTTGGTACTGAAGAGGGCGACTTAGCGTATCATGATTATCAAAGACCGCGTGAGTTTTGGGACAGACCTATACTAGTCTTAGATGATATACTCCCAGAAGATTCTGGTATATACCAATGCGAAATTTCAAATGCATTTGGGACAGTTCAATCTGAACCACAAACAGTAGAAGTATTAGATGCCCTCAATACCCCATTACTGACACGAAATCTTGTTCAAAATGGTGAGATGCGGGATGGTGATGCGGGATGGAATATTATAGAAGGATCTATGGAACAAATTGAACCATATTTTTGGGACAAGTATAAAGGTATCGGTTTTGCAAGTACGGATAATATGACACCAAAATCGGGTAAAATTATGAACGAGGAGGAGTATCCACCACCAGCTAATGGAGATAGACTACTGGCGCAGTGGGCCAATAGAGCGGGCGAAAATGAGATTAAGATACAGCAAGATATAGACCTGACGGGGATAGCTGATGTAATAGATCGACAAATAGAAGGCATTACATCAGTAGATTTAAAAGTAGCTGCATGGCTGTCTAGTAAAAGATTTCATCCACAATATAGTGAAGGTTACACAAAAGAAAAAGAGGGTGGTGGAATTCATTACGGGAGAGCCACAACTGATGGTGCTACCAATGAATGGAAAGATTGGCCAATGAATAGTTTTTTCTATAAACGATGTTGCATGTTTGATGACCGCCTTCATATAGATTTCCAATTATTCGATGAGCGAGGTGATTTACTTAGAACGATACGACTGCATAATGTACCTACAAGTTATAGAAATTCCCTGACCGCATTTAAGCAACGCCGAATTGAGTTACCTGTGGGAACCAGAAGAATCCGTATTGAATTAATTGGTAGGAGAGAAAATGACCGACCACTTGATAAGAGGCTGAGAAACAGCAAAACTGATATGGTAAAAATGATTGCCGTTGGCGCGTGGGGCATTAATGCTAGAATATATGTAAATGATATAGGCGATACATTTAACAGCCAATATAGAACATGGGACATGCCACATCCTGCAAAAATTCATCCTGCGCCTCTAAGCTATGAGCAAGAATATCATCAAAATTTTAAGAATCGTATAAAGAGATTCTGGGAACAACAGGCTGACGGGGAAGGCATAACGAGTGACATATCCTTTAAGTTAGCATCATGGATGGGATATCCAACAACATCATATAGATGGTCTGCGAATTCAAATACACACGAAGGTGCAATAAGAATGAATTGGAAATGGTTTGATATATGGAGAAACGTGGCAGATGACGTCGCCTTAAGTGATGGCGCCTGGCAGTCTACCGAACACTATGATACAGATCTAGAAGGATATGACAGAACTTCAGAAACAGATCACCATCATTCAAACACTAAAGTTTTAGATTGGTGGTTCGGAACACCTGTTAATATACACGACGCGGCAAAGGCCCATTTGAATGTCAAAAAAATGAACGTGCACTGGCTTAAAGATTACAATCTGATGGAAATGGATAAGCAGGGTAAGAGTTTTATGGTATTTCAATTCAATAGTCCTACATTAGAACGTGATCAAGAATCTCTTGATTCAATTGTAACTAAGAGGCGTAAGCTGGTTGTTCCATCATCGGGCTTGGCACCTTTAGTATATCAAAGAGTATATTTGGAAGATATTGATAAAATTATTCTCGATGTACACGCAAACACCAGCCAGTTTAAAATAATATTAAACCAACTAGAAACTAAAACAGGAGCATGGTCTTATGATGGATATTGGAATCTGTCTGATGAAATTTATGATTTTGTAAACCATATACATGAATCTGGTTTGACACAGCTCACACATATTGAACATTATCAAACCAATTGGGCCCAAGCAGATGGGTCACATAATACATGGGAAGAATTAATATCACGACCGAGAACTACTGAACATCTGGAGCTATACCACTCAGCTATGAGAACGTATATATGGTACCTTCTTAATGTCCCACACGGTTCACAGCCAATCCTAACAAGTGATTCTGAAATTATCGACATGAGAGGCCATTTAACTAGTAAGTTAAAAATTGATACAGTATGGGATAAGCTTAAAATATATTTAGGAATACCGGAAGAATCTCTTATACATAGGGAAGATGAACTTAAAATTTGGGTCAAGAAAAGACTGGCATCTCATTTAATGGATACTTTTTTTAGATCGATTCAAAAAAGACTTGAAAAAGCATACAAGGATGATTTTTATAAAGACGCAATTGATGGTAATAAAACAAGAGATAAATTACCGGTGGCCAGTGATAATCTATGGACAGATGGTGATCCATAATAGGGTATAAATAATGGCAAGAATAGAATTATTAAATGAGGTATTAGATAGCCGCACAGAATTATCCAATTTTGGGCGCTCAATAAATGATGTAGTGATCCTGCACATATATGCTTTGTCGGGTCAATATCAGACATCATATCAAGCTGACCCTGGCGATTGGTATATTCAAAATACACTTGCAGACGGATCTTATTCTAGCCAACCTTCATCTGCAATGGTAATAGATTTGGAGGCCACACTATCGAAAGCTGGATATACAGGAGGAACTTTCAATGTTCGAATACACTGCTTACGACAGCATCTTATAGGTGTACCACTTGCCGCAATATCTGAAGATTTCAAGGAAATTAAGATAACGCAGAATGACCTTCAGGAATCTACTCAAGATCAGATAGGCAATTACACCATATTATATCAAACGATTTATAATCTTCATAAGGTAAGAGAAGTTGGTGAAGGTCCTAAAACATACACCGTACCTCTTCTCGTAGATGAAGGTCGGGGTGATATAACACCAATCATTAATATGTATGCCGATGTAGATCCTACAATGGAAAATGACATATTGGGTAGGCGATTATATCTTAAGACATCAAGGCCATTAATTTCAGAAGGAATAGGCTTAGTAAATATATCTACACTATGTTCGGATGTGATAGATACCCAAGTAACATTAGTAGCACCACAGCGACAGGAACCTTTTAGATTAATGCGCCCCAATTTTGATGTGGGATATGATTTTGGATCTTCACCTAACACGGTCAAAAAAACATGGAGCGATATACTGGGTTCTGGAGAAGAAACATCTCAGCAGTTGATATCAAAATATGTTAGTGCTAGTTGGGGAGAAGGAACTGAGTTAAATATAGATTATCGTGATTATAAAAACTTCGTTCATTATAGTTGTGCAGAAGAGAGACTTCGTAATTTTCATTATAAGATGTCATTGTTGGAAGATTATAGAACATCTAATTCAGAATTACGTGCACTATCATCTGCAGGAACTGAAGTAACTGGAAACATACAACAAAATCAAAAGAAAATAGATGGTCTCTTAAATGGCTTTGATGCATATGAAAAATTTATGTATTATGGATCAGGATCTTCAACTGAAGGAAATGTTCATTATAAGCCAGCAACATGGCCTAAATATAATAACGCCAAACCATATATGAATATATCATCATCTGATGCTAGAGTAAAAAGTTGGTTTGGATCAAGTGATACTGGTAATACTAATTTTGGTGGTCAAATTTATTCTGCATCTGTATATGATAGAGATAATCAAGATATGTTAATCAAAGCCCTTCCGGCTTTTATATTAGATGATCCCCAGAATAGTACAATATTTACATACACCCATATGATAGGACAGCATTACGATATATTGTTTAATTATATTAATCACATGACGTCCATACATAGCAGGGAAGAGAGCCCTGATGAAGGAACACCGAGGGCATTATTATTTGAAGTAGCTCAATCATTGGGATTACAATTATTTAATGGTAGTATAGATACTGATTTATGGTCATATGCATTGGGAACAAATCAGGCAGGGACTACATTACAAACAGGCCAGGGAACCACTTCAGGATCTTTGTCGACAATATCTGCCAAAAATAGAACAGAAGAAATATGGAACAGGTTGATTAATAACCTACCAGCACTATTAAAATCAAAAGGAACAGAGCGAAGTGTTCGGGCCTTAATTAATTGTTACGGCATACCATCATCCATACTGCGTATAGTAGAATTCGGGGGACCTGACTCTGAAGATCAAACATCCAATTTTGCAATAAATAGATTTGCAAACGCATTGCAGTTTGGTGAATCAGGTGGATTAAGATATTTAAGCCATAAACAGGTAAGACGAATTAAGGCAGATGACTCACACCCGAAAGCATTCACAGGATATAAACCACTGCAAAGTATGGAAATGCGTATTCGTTCTACATATAAACAGAATCAAGTTTTATGGGCAGACAACTGGGGATCCGATGCATTAGTATTAGAATATAGTTCATCAGGTCATAGCACATATCCTGAAGGAACATCACCATATGCTAGATTAGTATATCACACATCAGCTAGTTGGGCTCCTGGAGCAAATCCATACTATAGTTCAACAACAACAGGTGGTCACCTATCAGCATCAACTGATTATGGTCCATTATTAGATGGAGATTGGTGGAATATATTATTAAGATTCCCCGACGTATCAGGATCAAGTGCAACCGATTGGAAAGCACAACCTATCCAGTTTGAAGTGGTTGCAAAAAAATCTGCTGAGTTTTCTGGTGGGGGTATAACACACACAATAAGAGGATCTTCACCAATAGTATCTGGTAGTACACTGTCTGCAGGAAATAATCAATATTGGAGAAATTACTATAACATGCCGAGCGGCCAACCTTACGGAAGACAGATAGTAGGTGGGGCCCCAAAACATGGCAAATGGGCAGTTTATAAAGGCAAAGACATGTCAGACAATTTTTATGACAGGTTTAATAATAAAACATTTTCAGGTTCTATGCAAGAATATAGATTGTGGACTGAACGATTGACAGAAGCTTCATTTGATCAACATATACAAAATCCAAATTGTATAGTTGGAAATCATTACTCTTCTTCTTTCTATGAACTAATAACAAGACATAGAATGGGGACGGACCTCGCAACAAATAATGTAAGTGGTTCGTTGGCTGGATCCCGTAATGAATTAACTAGTAGCCATCCACAATTTCCATTTGATTTCGGTATAGCGGGCGGAGGCTCTAATAATGCAGCAATGAACTACATGTCTGCAAGTGTTTATGGAACTACGGGAGGAACATTTGAAGACGTAGAAGAAACATATTACATCGACATGCCTAGCACTCTTGGTAATAGACCGATGAGTAATAAAATTAGAATTGAAGATAATAGATTACCAAAGAAGCTTCATTGGGATGGCCAAGAATATTCTAGATTATCACGCGATGTAAGAAAGGAATATTCTGCATTAGATACTGCACCACTAGATACTAATAAATTGGGTATATATTTATCACCTACTAATGACGTAAATATAGATATAGCTAATGTTATTGGTAATACACGTTTAGATCAATTTGTAGGCGATCCTAGAGATTATCATAAAGAACAATACTCTGAACTTGCCGATATACGAAAAGAATATTTTCAAAAACATTCTGGCCCGAAAGGCATTTGGGATTATATTAGACAAATAGAATTTTTTGACGGCTCTCTATTTAAAATGGTAAATAAATTTATACCTAACAAGGCAAATGAATTATCAGGACTTTTAATAGAACCAACTATTTTAGAGAGAAGCAAAACTGGTCATAAAGGAAGGCCGCTATTAACTGAAGACTTATTCCCCGATCCTGCTATTCTGAAAAGCGATAAGTGGTTATCTACTGAACCTGTTGATCCATTTCAATCCGCATCTTTCATGATAATGAATGGTGAATATCTTTCCTACTCGGGAAGCATAACTAACATTAGAAAAGTTGATAAGGGATTTGATGATTATAGTGAAGATGAGGACCAAGTTCATCACATGTTTACAATTACATCTTCACATGATGTAAAGATAACCGACCCAGGAACTTCGGGAGACCCATATGAATTAGCCAATACTCAGGCACTTAATAATCCATTAAAGGTTAGAGAAGTACACGGTTATGATGCCAGAACAGAAGGATCGCGATATCATAGCCAACAATTAGTAGTTCATAAGGGAACTAATGGTTATGCATTAGGGGATATGTCCCTTCAGTTAACGCCTATATATGCGAGAGAAGTTCTTTTACCGGTTATAACTGGATCAAGAAAATCAGCTGTATATGAATCACAAGATTATTTCTATAGTGGTTCAGTAAGTATGTCGCGACACGAGCAATGGTTAAATACAGGAGCCTTCAGAGGACCATATGAATATAGTAGAGATTTTAGATCACCAGTATGGATTCCGAGTAATAGGAGATATGGTCAAAATGGCCAATTTGGAAATCATGTGGGGTCATATAGAAGTCAGGCATACTCTAGTTCAAGAAAACCAGCCGAGACTAATATCGATGCATCAATAGGATTGCATAAGGCGTCGTTTGTGGGAACTCAATTAACTGCATTAGACTTTAACAAGCCAACAAAAGCAACACCTGATGGAGGCCCTGTAGTTGAGTTCTTTGAAACTAATCCGAATCAATTATTTAGTGCAAACGAAATACAACCAGGTAGAGGCGAGATACTTTTATCAGGTGAATTACCAGTATCACAGGTATCAACAAATACGATAGGAGGTAAGCAGGGAGATATAATTCCAGGATCTCAACAATCAGGACCACAGGGACAAACAAACGGATATTGGTTAAATAATGGATATGAAATGGTTTGGATTACAGCCAGCCCACCTAATACATCATGGGGTGGTAAGTTGGGCAAGCAAACCGGCGGAAATACAAACAATACATCAGGAAAATAATAACTTTTTGACCTGATAGATAATTATAATAAAGGACAAACTTTTACTATAGGTATATATTTATATGTAGAATAATAAGAGGAAAAACAATGGGATATTTAGATAATAGTTCAATTACAGTAGATGCAATTCTAACGAAAAAAGGAAGAGAGTTGCTAGCTAAAGGAGACGGATCATTTCAGATTACAAAATTCGCACTCGCAGACGATGAAGTCGATTATAACTTATGGAATTCTGCACATGAATTAGGCAGTAATTATTATGGTGTAGTCATTGAAAACATGCCAGTAGTAGAAGCGTCACCAAATCAACAACACGTAATGAAACACAAATTAGTGTCATTACCACAGAATACACAAAAATTACCAATCATTTCACTTGGCCAAACTTCAATCGGTCCATTAGATGTTGGTCAGGCTGTAACTGTTCAACCAACAACACCTAACTTGCCGGGCTCAAACGCAACGGCTGGTTATACTGCAGTACTAGCTGATTCAGATTTAGCTACACTTACAGTAGTAGGAGCAGCTGCAGCAGGAACCGCAGCATCATCTAATTATAATACTATTCCATTAACTGAAGGTACAATTGTTAATAATACTGTTACTGCAGTAGGTACATCATTTAGGCTAGTTGCTAAATCACTTGCATCAGCTGGATCCACAACATTAACTATAACAGGAAACGAAACAGGTGGTTCAACTACAATTGCAGTATCAATTAATTTGGATGTTAACGCATAAGGAGAGTATAAAAAATGGCTAAAGTATTTCAACAATTTACAGGAGATGACACTATATCAGGACAACAGGAAATAGTTACTGCAACTGCCTGGTCTGATAATAGTGCAACCCTTGCAACATTTTTTACCTCTTCGACACAGAGTGGAAGTTCTGGGAATTATTATTTAGATCTATATAATAAAGATATAAATTCCGACTCTACAGCATTAAGTCAATTTTCAATTGCATATGGTCATATAGCAGGAAGTGGGTCACTAAAAACGACTGGGGGTAGAGATGGTGATTCTACATCAAAGGCAATATTTTCACAGTATAAAACATTGTTATTACCAGAAGGTACAGCAACATGGACATCGCATGATGGAACCAACAACAGAACCGTAAATGATATATTTGCAATAAACTTTAATAGAGCAAGATGCAAGGAAGCTCTAGATCCTGGAAATTGGGAACTAACTTTATCAGCATCTAAATCAGATAGGGCTTCAATTGTATTAAAAGATAATAGCGGTGATTCAGCTGGAACATCAGGAATAGCAGGTAAGGTATATGATGTAATTAGTGGTTCTATTGGAGCTGCAGGAACATATACATCTGAACGAACTTTTGGTAAATTTTATCCAGAACAAGGTATGATAATTTTAGACGCGGGATTAATTGGTGATCAAGCCATGACATTTACAGAAGGTGTTGGTGTAGTAAGTGCATCAAACGCATCTGGATTCCCTGATAATAATGCTAAATTTTATAATCATATTAAAGCAGGCGCAAGCTTTAAGGCTAGAAACGCACAATCATTAACTTGTACATATTACTTCTGTAGGATTAAAAATCAAGACTTTAATTACAGTAATAATCCAACATTTGTAACGGGTTCTAACGGAACATTAAGACATGCTACATTTAGACAAAATCCGCAAACATATTTAACAACAATTGGTTTATATAATAATGCCAATGAATTACTTGCGGTAGCGAAACTAAGTAAACCTTTATTAAAAAGTTTCTCAAGAGAAGCTTTAGTTAAGGTTAAATTAGAATATTAATAGACGCATAGCATATAATTCATAAAAATTAAGCTTCTTCATATTTATTATAGAAGAAGCTTTTTTTATGAGGAAATCAATATATGGCAACAGGATACTTTAAAACATTTAACCCAGAGGATGCATCTCAAACTCCGTTTGTAGCTCACAAGCAATGGACAATATCAGATGGGCAACTAGATTCGGCAATCATAGCCAATACAGGTAGTAAAGCTACTGGATCTTCTTATTACCTAGCTACATACTCAACATCTTCCACACGAGGATTCCAATCAGGATCATCAGCTGAACCTTCGCACAATAACAAATACGATTTTATTATGCACTCTAGTATAGATCAAATGTTTTATAGATTTAGCCAAAAAGGATTAGAAAATGAATCAAATGCTAAGCCTTGCCAATGGTATGATGGTAATAGACAGAATAGGGATTTACATAGATATGCACATGTAGTATCAATACCACAAGCTATATATGGGGAAGGTATTCAAAAAAATTCAGTTGTGGTAGTTGACAATCCAACAGGAATAATTTTAAAGGATGATGGATATGCCAACTTATATGATGGTACTATAGACACTAGCAATTTTGTGGGAGATGATAATTTAGTAGTACATGTTCCTTTCAGCGAGGGATATAAATATTTAAGACCACCACACGCAGGTTATAGAATACAATCAGTCTCCCAAGGTCGTCACTATGGTAATAAGCCAGGGTTGAATTATAACGGACCTTTCCCATTCAATGTATCTACTCATAAGGTAACATTTGTAGATGGAATGCATGGATATGGAATGGAACTAGCTGGTAATAGTGGAAGCTATGCTATCTTAAATAAGATGGGCTCAGGACCAACTCAATATGGTACTAATCAAGAATTTGCAGTATCAATGTGGTTAAAAATACCAGTATCACAATCAGTAAGTCAAAGTAGATGGGGTAGTTTAAATGATAACTATGAAACTTGGAATCTTCCCGGAGGTACTAGATATCGTTTAAAGAGAAGAAGCTTAAAAGCTCATCAAGATAATATAATCATGTCTAAAAGAAAATGGGCATGGGGTTCTTGTTTTCCATTTGAAATAAGTGTGGGTAATTCGTGGCCTGAAGATCCTTTAAGAGGATCATATAATGGAAAAATCGTTTTTAGACGCTCAGATGGCCATACAGAAAAAACCATAGTATCATCAGAACAATATAATGATAATACTTGGCGCCACTTTTTATTCCAAAAAACGGGGTCGAATTTAGAAATGTATTGTAATGGTACATTGATAGGCACAAAAGCAGATTATCCAAAAGATCATCAAAATTCTGTTAATAATAATTGGCCAATATCTATTGGAGGAGGTCGAATTGTTGAAGCTTATATGGGCTACACTGATGGAACAGGAACTACTGGGGATTATGGAAACGCAGAATTAAAAACCCATTATAGACCAATAAAATATGTATCATCCACACAAATAAGATATGAACAGGCAATTGAATCGATGGTTAAACCATTTAAGGGCGCTGTTGATGAAGTAAGAATCTATAACCAAGCCATACCTGTAGCATCAATCACTGCTTTATCTGAAAGCGTAAATAACACAAATATTGTAGGTAATGTATTTTATGATTATGGAATAGCAACTGTAACAGACCCTAGACAGAAATATAGAGATATGTTTTCTGACAACACAAAACATTATATTTCATTTAAAGGAAGCCACACAATCATAGAAGAGGAATATTATTGTCATATAAGATCTACAGATTTTGATGTATCCATGAATCCGACAATAAGAAAAAATAATTCATCATTAGAATCGGAACTAAAAGGAGTGGCATCTTCGTCATACTTTCATCCATATATTACAACCGTTGGATTATATAATAATGATTTAGATTTAATAGCTGTTGCAAAACTAGCATCGCCGCTTAAAAAGCCAAAAAATATGGATACGACTATTGTGGTAAGAATTGATAGATAAAATTTGGTTAATTCAAATATTTTTCTTATATTTAATAAGGAAAAAAAAGCAAGGAGTTATGTATGAAGACATCGTCTGCAAAAGCTAAAGGAAGAAGATTACAGCAAGAAGTTAGGGATCTATTGGTAGAATCATTTAATCAACTATTACCAGATGACGTTCGTTCTACTGGTATGGGTCAATCTGGTGAAGATATACAACTTAGTCCATTGGCAAGAAATCATATACCCTTTTCATTTGAATGTAAAAATCAAGAAAAATTAAATATTTGGCAAGCAATAAGTCAGGCCGAAGATAATGCAGGGGGATATGATCCGGCTGTAGTATTTAAAAGGAATAGAACCAAAACTTATGTAGCAATTCCATTTAATACATTTGTCAATTTATTAAAAAAATCGAATGGGTAGTTTATCACTATTAAACATAATTGAAAGGGTTATAGGAAAGGGCAAGCAGCTAAGAAATAGCGAATCATCATTTCATTGTCCATTTTGTAGACACCATAAAAGAAAACTGCAAGTAAACTTAGCAACACAGCTTTGGCAATGTTGGGTATGTGGCGCAAAGGGAAGGAAATTATATTCCCTATTTAAGAAAGCCAATGCATCACAAAATCAGATAAAGGAATTAAATGAATGTATTGGTGATTACGTACCTAAACAAGCAGAAAAAAAATATGATGCATTATCATTGCCCGAGGAATTTGAACCCCTGAATGGCGCTTCAACAAAAAATCCAGAAGTTAGAAATGCTCTACATTATCTAAGTGGCCGTGGAATAGATGATATGGATATTATAAAATATAACATAGGATTTTGCAGTAGGGGTCAATATAAGGGAAAAATAATAATCCCTAGTTATGATGAGGCAGGTACATTGAATTTTTTCACAGGAAGGGCATATTATGATACAGATTTTAAGCACAAGAATCCTCAAGTATCTAAGGATATTATAGGATTTGATTTATTAATTAATTGGGAGGAACCCATTACAATCGTCGAGGGAGCATTTGATGCAATAGCTGTAAAAAGAAATGCAATACCTTTATTTGGCAAAATTGTATTAGATAAATTGCGTAAAAAAATTATCGAGAAACGGGTTAAGAAATTATATATAGCATTAGATAGGGACGCTTTAATTAAGGCATTAGATATTTGTGATTATTTTTTAAATCACGGAATTAGAGTTCATTTAGTTGAAATGCAAGAAAAGGATCCTAGTGATTTAGGGTTTTCCGTATTTAGTAAAATGTTATATGAAACAAGACCATTAACAGGTAGCACTTTAATGGAAAAAAGAATTATGGGGAAATTGTTTTGAAAATTGATATTGGATTTGAAAGCATAAAACATATAGCACACATTGCAGATGTTCACATTAGAAACTTAAAAAGACATGGCGAATATCGAAATGTATTTAAAAAATTATATAAAGATTTAAAAGACACACTGGATCCAAATAGTGTGATATATTTAGCAGGTGATATAGTTCATGCGAAAACAGAAATGTCTCCTGAATTAATTCGAATGGTATCTGAATTATTTACAAATCTATCTAAAATAAGACCAACAATTCTTATAGCAGGAAATCATGATTGTAATCTAAATAATGCTAGTAGATTAGATGCATTAACTCCTATAGTAGATTCTCTAAATTTAGATAATTTTTATTATTTAAAAGATTCTGGAGTATATACATTAGGAGACATTGATTTTACAGTATTTTCAGTATTCGATGAACCAGAAAACTATATCAAGGCTGCGGATATAAAAAGTAAAAATAAAAAAATAGCATTATATCACGGATGTGTTTCAGACGCGCAGACTGATGCAGGATTTAAACTACCAGGCGAAATCAAAACAAATGCATTCGATGGTTATGATTTTACACTATTAGGTGATATACACAAACACCAATATTTAAATAGTAAAAAAACAATAGCATATGCAGGATCAACGGTTTGCCAAAATTTTGGAGAACATCCGATAGATCATGGATATTTGTTATGGGATATGTCAAATGGAAAATCTGAATTTAAACGTATAGTTAACGATCAGGCATATTATACATTGGATATTGTAGATGGTAAATTACCCGACTTAACATATATTCCTAAGCGCCCGAGATTGAGGGTAAGATTAACAAATACAGATGAACCCACATTGAAAAAATTATTAACAATAGTTCGTAAGAAATGTAAGCTGAAGGATGTAACTGTTTTACGTAATGACAGATTATCACAAACTAAAATTGGTAATAGGGACTTAAAAAATGGTATTGGTGATGTAAGAAATGTAAGTTTTCAAAATGAATTAATTAAAGATTATTTAGATAGAAACTACGTAGTCGATGATTCTGTTACTAAAGAAATTTTTAAAATTAATAAAGATTTAAATGGTCAAATGGGTCAGTCTGAGGTAGCACGAAATCTTAGGTGGAAACCTATAAAATTCACCTTCGGAAATATGTTTTCATATGGACCTGGCAACGAATTAGATTTTGAAAATTGTAGGGGAACATACGGATTATTTGCTGCAAATGCAAGTGGGAAATCTGCCCTACTAGATGCGCTATGTTTTTGCCTATTTGATAGATGTAGCAGATCATCAAGTGCAAATGACGTAATGAATAACAAAAAAAATAATTTCAGTTGTAAGTTACAATATAGAATAGATGGCCAGGATTATTTTATAGAGAGGAAAGCACATAGGGTATTAAAAGGATATCATAAGGGGAAAGTAACAGTAAAAGTTAACTTTTGGACCATAAATGATGATGGTCAAGAAGAGTCATTAAATGGTGAGCAAAGAAACCACACGAATAAAAATATACGTAATTATGTCGGAACATATGACGATTTTATTCTAACCACATTATCTGTTCAAAACAATAATACAGCGTTTATTGAAAAATCACAATCTGAGCGAAAAGACCTATTGGCGCAATTTCTTGATATTTCTGTTTTTGAAGAATTATACACTCTGGCAAATAATGAGATAAGGGGCGTTTCTGCGATTCTCGACGAATTCAAAAAAACTGATTTTACACAACAACTAGCAGATGCAGAGGCAAAAATTGATGAAAATAGAAATTTAAAAATAGAAGTGAAGAAGGAGAAAACATCCGCAGTAAGTAGACTAAAGACGTTGGAAAAAAGAATCACAAAAAATGAAGACAAACTTGTCAAAATTGGTCATGTAAATGAAGATATAGAAGGTTTGGAATTTGATCGATTGCACAATGAAGATATTAAAAAAAGTATAGAAGAAAGATTAAAACGCGACGAACAGACATCAAAAGATAATAAAGTAATTCTGTCAGAAACAAATAGTAAATTAACAAAACTGGGCGACATTGCAGAAATAGAATTGGGAAATAGAAGATACATAGAATCTGAAAAAAATTGCAATAGACTCAACAATGAAATTGAAAAAATTAAAATAATTGTCAAAAATAAATTAGACAAATTAAAGCATTTAGATAAACATGAGTATGATCCGGAGTGTAAATATTGCATAAATAATCCATTTGTTCAGGATGCCAAAAAAACCAAAGATGATTTAGAAACTGATAAAATTAAGGCTAAAAGATTGATAAGCGATTTGGAAGAATCTAAGAATATAATGAATGAAACTGAAAATTATTCTGAATCATTAATTGAAGTGCATAAATATAATTCTACAATACAAAGAATAGAATCAGAAAGAAATGTTGGAAGAATAGAATATTACAAGGCAAAGGAAAAGTTAAATAAAACAGAACAATCAATAGAACAGATTGATGCCGAAATATCAAAATATCACCAGAATAAAAAAGATATAATTCATAATCAAAAAATAAACGAAACATTAAGCGATTTGTCTAAACAAAAAATTATTTTAGATAATGAAATAGAACTCAAAGAGGATGAGCTGCTAACAATCCACGGGAGTATAGAAGTCGCGTTAAACACAAAGAAAACCATCTTAGATTCGATAAAACGCGCCGAAAGCTTGCAAGACAAATATAAGGCATATGAATATTATTTAGATGCAATTCAAAGAGATGGTGTACCATATGAATTAATATCTAAGATAATTCCTATTGTGGAAGATGAAGTTAATGATATATTAAATAGAATTGTTGAGTTTAATATTTTATTCAATTTAGACGGAAAGAATATCAATATTTATATCACATATGGCGATGACAAAGTATGGCCATTAGAATTAACATCGGGGATGGAAAAGTTTATATCATCTATAGCAATTAGAACTGCGTTAATTAATATATCAAATCTTTCAAGACCAAATTTCTTAGCAATAGATGAGGGCCTAGGAAATCTAGATTCTGAAAATCTTAATTCTATGTTTATGTTATTTGAATATCTAAAATCTCAATTTGAATTTTTGATGGTGATATCACACCTTGACTCTGTTAGGGATGTAGTAGACAGCCTAATAGACATTAAGAAAGAAGCTGGTTTTAGTAAAGTAATTCTCTAGCGACATATTTATATTTGAATAGATATAGATAATTAGGAGTAATATTGCATGGGATTTATAAAATTCAGCAAATATCAGGGACTGCATTTAACGGCGTATAAAAATTTAATAGAAGACACATCTATTAATTCGCCCGACTATTTTAGGATTACACAATTTCCTGAAAAGCTGACGTGCGGTCGAAATGCATTTTTATTAGCCGGTAATCACATGGCGTTTGAACCCATGTCGGAAATTAAATTCGAATGTGTGGCTCAGGATGGTTCTAATGTTTATATGGAAGTTCCTAGTTGGGTTGACGGCTCTAATAATAGGATGATTGTACTATACGTGTACCCATGGACTGTCCAGGGAAATGGTATAATTACACTTGTCGGAAAACTCCGCAAAACTGGTGCGACTGTTAGATGGAAACGATTAATTCAGATAGATCCATTTGCACCAAATCAAACACCACTTGTGTTTGGTAGAAAACCAAAAGCTTTTGTTCAGGAAAAAAGAAAGGAATATTTAAACCAAACTTGGCCAGTAGGAGATACAGCTGAACAAACGTATTCTACTGGTCAAATATCACTTGCAACTAGTACCCAGAATGGAGTCCAGACAACCATTGCAACTTTAACAGGCGGTGCTACATTTACTTCTGATATGGTAGGCGGGCATCTTGTAATACCTGTCCCGGCCCATAATTTAGCTTCTAATAATTTCGCGACAGTAACAATTGCAACATCGCCACAGGTTTATGACGGATATATATCTGAAATACTTACTGATACCACGGCAATAGTAAACCACCCATATGAACTGGTGGATGTTACTATCACATGGACTGGATTCCTTTCATATCTGGGGTCAGCTAATTATCCCACATATCTGTCGCCTGTTAACGCCAGCGACTATACTTTGGATTATATACAGACACCTCTTTACACAACAGGATCTGGAAATTATGAATCATACGCACTAGTAACCATATCAAATCTAGAACCTATATCGGGCGATGCTGATAAAGTTATAACATATATGCGATCTGCAGGATTTACTGAATGGGAAAAAATTGGAGACGATAATTTAAATCATAAAGAATTACTAATCGATGGTGGATCACATGAACTCACTAGAAAAATGGGATATTTTGTAGACGATTATGCTAAAAATAACTATTGGTCATCATCAGCTCATGGATATAATAATTCGGGAGATTATCCAAATTTAAGTAGACAATCGTCTTCTTTAATGGATGCGATGAGAATATCCGGTAGTGAACAATTTACTGAAACTTCTGATAGATCTAACTCTTATATTAGAGTAAATGTTACCAACCCTGTTGATTTCTATGCGGATAACGAATATCAAATATCATTTAAGTTTCACAGAAAGGATGATCTATTTGATGGATTCCCTGCAGAACTTGTGGTTTATATGTCAGGCTCTGCATTTGACAATGTAGATCAAAATGGTCTTAAAACTGATATGACTCTGGGCAAGCAGATAACAACTCTGGGTGAAGAAAATACATTTTCAACATGGCAAGCACAAGTTGCGGCGATACAGGCCGAACCTAATTTTGTGGCAGGTACAATATTTGTTGGATCATATCAATCCAATCCAATGTTTGAAGCTTCATCTATGGCAAATAATCCTGGAGGTAATGCAGCCGGTCCCGTATTTCAGGGATCATCAGTATCAGCTGCACAGGCACAGGAATCATCAAAAAATTTCTGGACAGCTGCAGGAGCAAATATAGTTCCTGATCCAGAGACACAAACATACACATTTAAAGCCGATAATGATGGAACTGGTGTTCCCGTATTTCAGGTAAAGGCCGGGATATGGGATATAAGTAAGGTGTCAGTAAAGGCAGTAGCATTACCAGGATTCACCCCAAATCATACATTTTTATTAAGCCATATACCATCAGAGAAGATAGAAGATTTATTAGATTTTAAGTGGGAATTTTATGACGGCCTAGGGAATAAAAGCAATACATTTTTAGTAACACATAGTATGAATTTCTCTGGTTCTAATACATATATAGAAGATGCATTACTTCCGGGAACATTTAATATAGGCCAAAGTTATGCAGGAACAGGATTCCAGTTTTCTGGTAAAAGTTCCGCAATGATACGAACAATGGGCCCAGATTATCCTGGATTTAGTCAGGCAACGGGTTCTGGCGGAGGTGGTGGAATAATAATGTGGTCAGGTTCTATTGGTGCCGAGGGTAAAGAATATGCAGGACAACCTTATTATGGTGTGGGTATGGAACTTGTAGGTTCATCTTCATGGTTAAGATTTAGGACACAAACAGGATCTAATTCAGGAGCAGGTGGTGAATTAGATATTACAACAGACAAATTTTTCTTAGGATCAAAGACATCTTTTTTATCAGGTTCGGGAGACGGAACAATTGCAATATCATCGTCTAATTTTGAATTATCGACCGGTGGTGATGTGACTATGCAAGGAACTATTACAGCAGAAGCTGGAGGAACAATTGGTGGATGGGATATTACTGCAAATACAATTGAAGATCTTAATGGCTCCGGCAAGGGTGTCAAACTTACATCAGATCCATCAACCCCAAAAATAGAAATTATAAAACATTCCACCGATGATTATATAAAACTATACCATACTACCGATTCAGATTGGGGTATTATAGGACGAGAAGGTGGCAATAATGTATTCCTATTAGGAAATCCTGGTGGTAATGGAAATAGAATTGCAGGTTGGACTTTTTCAGAATATATTTTAGATTCTATTGATAGCAATGGTGGAATTAAATTAGATTCTTATAATAAAGAAATAACTGTTAGAACTGGCTCAAGTGTTGATTCAACTATAGTATCATTTGGAAGAATTGGTGGAACCGTTGGTTCTCCACAATTCGGAATGGAAGGACTTGATAGTACAGATAGTTCAAAAATATTATTCAAATTGGGCGAGGCTGGGAATGAAATAGCAGGCTGGACAATTGATAATGAAAAATTAACGGGAGGCAATCTTTTATTACATAAGGATGGATATATTTCTTCCTCAAATAATTGGCATATATCTTCCTCGACAAATACTAGTGACCCCGCAGGATTTATAAGTTCATCAGCATTCAAAGTTTCTGCAGATGGTAGAACATCCGGAAGTCAGGTATTATTTACTGGTGGAAAAATTTCAGGCTGGTCATTTGATGAAAATCGTTTATATTCTTTCACAACTGGAGTTACAGATAAATTTGGTATTAGTATAGATGCTGATTATCAATTGATAACATTTCATGGAGAGGCTGGAGAAGGAAAAAATAACGTAGGCGATAATGATAGAGATAATGTAAGACTTGCACTTGGTCAACTCACTACTAATGAATTTGGTATAAGAGGTTGGAGCACTGGAAATGGAAGTGCCAATACAGGAGAAAGAATATTTGAATTATCGTCACTACGAAACGAAATAGCAGGATGGACATTTGATAATGAAAAGTTTACAGGAGGCAATCTTACATTAAATAAGGGTGGATTTATTTCTTCTTCAAATAGTTGGCATATTTCTTCATCTACAGATAGTAACGATCCTGTAGGATTTATAAGCTCATCAGCCTTTAAGGTTTCAGCAGATGGAAGAATGACAGCCAGCGCAGGTAAGATTGCTGGGTGGAAAATGAATGGTGACGAATTACAATCATTAGGTTATGGGTCTGACGCGGGAATTAGGTTAGATGGGAATATATCCACACCCCAGATATTAGTAAGGCGAGATGACGATCATTATATAAAAATACATTATACAAGCGCAGGCGATAATGGATTCGTCGGACATGTAGCTGGAGCAAATGTTTTTCAAGTAGGTTCTACAAATCAAATAGCAGGATGGACATTTGATTACGAAAAATTAACAGGAGCAAATGTAACAATTAGTTCTTCTGGAGAAATAAAAACATCAAACTTTATTTCATCAATGGTTGGTGGATTAGCTGGTGCAGGATATAGAATAGGTGCAGATGGAATAGCAGAGTTTGAAGAAGCAAGAATTAGAGGAACACTATCCACAGCTGTATTTGAGAAGGAAACAGTATCGGCCGTTGGTGGAGCTTTAATAGTAGCAAATGCAACAGCAATTGCATCAGGTTCATTAATATTATCTAGTAGTTTAGTTGGACAAGATACTCCAAGTTCTAGCTTTGCTGTTGACAACGCCGCAGGATTTGCTGTCGGTGAATATATTCTAGCCAAAGCAACTTCATCAAATGGATTTACTGAAGAAGTAATGGAAATTGCTTCTGTAGACACTGCAAATAATATATTAGTAATGTCAAGAAGTAGAAATGATAATTTAATTGTAAGTATGTCAGCTGGCCAAGTTTTAGTTTCTCAGGGAAAGAAAGACACTGGATTCATTTTATTAAATGCCACATCAGGATCCACAACGCCATATATTGATATAGCTGAAAGAACAGGATCGGGCGTTAATGACTTAGATATTAAAGTTAGATTGGGAGACTTGTCAGGTATCAGTGATGCATCATTACCTTCTATCTCAGGATATGGATTATATACTGATAACGTATTTTTGAAGGGAACTATATCATCATCGGTAGGTAATATAGGTGGTTGGACAATAGGTTCAACACTATCTGCAACCGATATACTATTAGACCCATCAACGCCTAAAATGACATTGGGTTCTAAAGCAACATTAACAGATTCTAACGCTGGTTTATACATGGGAACTGATGGCCTTGCCTTGGGAGCATCGTCTGTATTCAAAGTAACAGATGCCGGTGTATTAACCGCAACCTCAGCAACTATCACAGGAGACATCACAGTAACTAACGCAGGCGACTTTGCGGATGTAAACTCTCATATGTCAGGTAGTCAATTCTATGAAAACTTCCAAGCAGCACTTGATGCTAAAAAGTGGACAACAGCTGACTTTACTCGAGTGGCAAAAACTACCACACCTGATGGCACTCCTTATTTAGGAAGTATGTTTAACCATGGTGGTTCTGATGGATGGACTGCCGGTGCGATAGGTGAAACAACATTCTTAAGAAGTCAGGCTCCTACAATGGAAATTGATCTTGTTGTTAATTCTGTGACACCATCAACATTTATAGGTTTTGTACCCGCCAATTCTACTGTAAGTGATATAAATACTGATTCCAATTTTGAACATTTAATGGAAGGTATACTTTTTCAATCCAATGATATAAGAGTATATTCCGACATCAATAATGATGGTACAGCAACTGTACAAGGTACTAATGTATTAGGAGCTGATGTTTGGGCCACAGGAACAGATACTTTCTTAAGAGTTAGAATAACATTAAAACCTTCAGGAGGTGCAAGATATGAAGTCTATAAAGATGGAGACTTTACAACACCACATGGTTCATATGATACGACAGCTAATACAAGAGAACAATTAAAACCAGCTATCTTTATATACCACACATCTACATCTAACCAAATAACACTTGGCCAATTAGGTGTTGGATCCCCAATACAGCCAACAAGAATATCAGGTAATTCAATATCAACAGGTCAGATAAGTTCAAGTAATTGGGGGGCATCTGCTGGCTCATTATATGATCTAAATGCAGGAACAATTAAATTGGGTGGTAGTAGTAATCCACTATTCCAAGTTAATACTTCAGGCCATGTTTCTGCAAGTGCGGGTAATATTGGTGGATTTGCAATAGGAACAACGGCATTAAAAGGAGGAACATCATTTCAAATATCATCGTCATTGAATACATCTGACCCAGCATCATTTATTAGTTCATCAGCCTTTAAGGTATCATCAGATGGTAGAATGACAGCGAGTGCAGGACTAATTGGAGGTGTAACTATTGGAAAAGATTCTCTTAACAATTCTGCATTATTTACAGGCACAGGTACTTGGGGTAATTCCAATACAGGATTCTTTGTAAATGAATACGGTACTTTTAGCTTAAAAGATAAATTAACTTGGGATGGAACAACTTTAAACGTAGTGGGTTCAATTCAAGTAACTACGGGCGCAGAAAATATTAAAGAACATACCATATTTGCAAGAGGAAGTCAGTATGATCCATCTTCCACTTCAGCTGGTAACGCAGTAGTACAAGCTGATAATTTAACATTTAGAAATGAGGGTTCGGGCAGGGGACTGACATTAAATATATTGAGTGAAAGCGCAGCCGGAATAATGGAAGAGCGTTATCAAGGACTCTTTGATACTTATGGTGATAAAGATACTCAATGTGATAACATCGCCGCAATATTAACAGGTTCAGCATACACATCAGGACAAAGCTTAGAAAAAAATGATGTAGTAGTATTGACTTCATTTGATGCAATTAAATGGAATCAAAATCTAGTAGATGCAATTAAAACAGCAGGGGGTACAAATCCTAGAAATAGGGATGTGGGTCCAAGAAATACATGGAGCTTTACTGATTATCATAGATCAGGATATGCATTTATTGGCCAAAGTGGTTCAGGTGCAGGTGCAGGAATGGAATCAACTGCAGTACATCAGTCAACTACAACTGATGCAGAAGGTACTGCATATTATAAAGCAGGAAAAATATATACTCAAGCTGGAGGTTCAGGGACTCAAATATCCGGGGATAAAATAAAGACCGGAAATATAGAATCAAATAATTGGGGCATTGCTTCAGGATCACAATTAAATTTAGACGATGGGACAATCACTCTGGGTGGATCTTTATCATCATCATTTGCAGTTACGTCTACGGGACTAGTTTCAGCAACCAACTTTAGTGAGAAATTTGTGACGGTAAATTCGGGTAACACATCTCAATATTATGTTAATTATTCTTCTGGTGGGAATAAAACTAGAATTATATGTGATGGCTCACAGGGCGGAGATGTTACATTAAATATGCAATTAGATGAAGCTCCTGATTATATAATTGGGGACATCCTATTACCAAGTCAGGGAGTCTCAGTTACAACAAGATGTAGATTAATTATCAATTGTGAAGGTGTAACAATGGATGAAACGGTGGTATATCAAAGCTCACAAGAAGCATTAGCAGTAAGATAGGAGAAAAATATGTCAATTAAATTAACTAAGGGTGAATCATATATAGTAGCAAAGGAAAACAATACACCGATCATTGTTGAATCGTCTGATAGTGCTGGCGCCGTTAAACAGTTTAATAATGATCTTGTAGTATCCGCATCAAATGGTAGTGGAAGGATTTTGACATACCAAACTGATTCTTCTGTTTTTAAATTAAACGCAAACGACACAGCCAAGCAAGTTCTAGGAATTAAAAATATTAATAAGGGAGCTAGTGCCGATGCTTATGTTGAATGGCACTGTAGTACAATTAATGATGCATGGTCAATGGGAATTGATGCATCAACAGACCATGCATTTAAATTGGAAAAGGGCAATGGACTATCGTCCGCACAAACTCACTACCAATTTGGAAACGGTGATGGCCCATCTAATATGATTATTGGATGGAAGGATGGTTATAATTCGTCACTTACTATTTATGATGGCGATGATACTGATTTGAATAGAATTATTCTAGGTGCAAATGGTTCGGGTGCATACATAGACTCTGACCAAGGTTCAGGCGGTTCATATGATGTGCTTTTAAAAGCCAATGGAACCGAGCAGGCGAGATGGGGAACCGGTGGATTTAATGTTGGAACTGCAGCAGATGCACTTTCCCACTTTTCTGTGCAAACAGCAGAAACAGCAGACTGGCAATATGGTAGTATCTTTAAAAATGATCATTCTAATAATAATGTTAAGGTTATAGTAGTAAAAAATGATAGTGGTGACTCATGCCAAATTTATTCTGATGGTGATATTTACAACGATAATGATTCATATGGGCAAATATCGTCTGATGTCAGAATGAAGGAAAGAATTACAGATTTACCAGATGATATATTAGACCGGCTTTTAAAAATACGACCCTGTAATTATTATTGGAGAGAAGAAGTTAAATTTGATAGCTCTGAAAAAAAATTGGGATTTATAGCACAAGAAATTCAAAAGCAATTTCCAGACATAGTAACAGGTGCGGGTTATGGGCAAGAACTAGGTATTGAAGACCCTTTAACTGTCACAACAAGTAAACTTATACCATATTTGGTAAAATCAATACAGCTATTGGAAGCTAGGGTAAAGGAATTGGAGAGTAAATAATGTCAGGAAGATTTAGTATAGTAAATGGTGAAGCCATATTTACAAGTGGTAGTATAATGCATACGGGTTCTGATGGTGCACCAACATCATCATTAATAGCAGGTAAGTGGGAAATAGACCCAGATGATGGTGAAAGCTTACAATTAAGAATACCGAAAGAAAAAATAGGCACCACTAATGACAGGATAGCATTTTATGTATCAGCGAGTGGTGAGGTTGGAATAGGAACAAAAGATCCTGAATCTGCATTTGATGTAAGAGATATTGCCGAAGATGTTGATCCTAAAAGAAGGGATTTAAAAACAAAAATATTTAAGGTAACTAAAACAGCACAAAAATTTGATACGCCCGTGACTGGAAGTATAGTGAGCGCAAGTTTAGGATTCATTGGAGATTTGACAGGAACGGCAACAAATGCAACAAATGTAGTAGTAACCGATGACGGAAACTCCGCCAATCACCCAATAACATTTATAGATGATACAACCCCGGATGGCTCAACTGAGGGATTAAAAGCATCTAGAAGTATAACAGTTAATCCAAGCACCGGTGAACTTGTATTGGGTAACTTGTCTATCACATTTACCCAAGGTGATGGTAGAACAACATTTGGTACAATAACATTTACAGCTCCAGATTTAGGTGGCGTCAGAAGAACGGCTACGATAGACCTAAGGTAAAATACATGAAAGTGATTTAGGATGATATTTATATATGGCAAGTAAGACTAAAATAAAATGGAAAGATGCAACCTTTAAATGGGGCAATGCTAAAGGAGACGACGCGTATAATAAAGAATTTGGTAGATTTGATTATACGTGGGAAGATGTAGTATTAGTTGAGGCAATTATTGGAACCGGTGGAGATCATATTGATTTAGCCGGAATCGATAAAAAGAAAAAACGTCAATTAGTGCGTTTAGTAATGCGCAGAAGAGGTATAAAAATGTATGATGAAACTAAAGAGGCAAAAAATCTAACGGCATATGCTAAGGATATAGATTTTATCATAAAAGAAGTAAAGGCTCAAATTAAAGTGGAGAATATAGATGTATAAATTATTTACAGACAAAACCGAATTATTTGAATGTAGCATATCAATAGAAGGCGCCTCATTAAAAAACTCAGCAGCGCGCCTTATCATAGAATCAGACGATGTAAGTTTGTTATTTAATGGTAAGCTAGATTCTTCTGGTAAGTGCAGCGTCCCTGTAAAAAAATTAAGAGGCTTAATAGATGAAAATACTAAGGGAAATATTAAACTAGAAGTAATAGCAGAAGATACATATTTTGTTCCATGGGAATCGGATTTTACAGTTGAGGCAAGTAAAAAGGTAGTAGTTGAAGTTAAATCACAATCCGGCAACCTAATCACAGAAGGCAAACCAAAAGTTAGTGTTAGTGGCATCAAAGAAAAAATAACAACATCTGAAAAAAAGCATGTTGTCAATATAATGAAATTATTAATAAGGGAAAATATTAATTTAAAAAATCTAAGTATAAAAAAGAATAAATTAAATAATATTATAGCAACATATATTGCTAAAAATCCCTTATCAGAAAATAAGAAGAATAAGGTTATTAAGAAAATAACTGAGGTTTTAGTTAAAAAAAAGTAAGGTAAGTTATGGCTCAATTGTTTCATCTATCGAGCTCCAATGTATCTGATACTTTCCACAAACTGGTTCAGACAGAAGGTGGGAGGTTTGCAGACGGCTCAGGATCGGCAATATCATTATTATATGTTACCGCGTCTCATGCTATTTCAGCATCTCATGAGATAACATATGAAATGTCATCATCATTTGCAAACACGGCTTCATATGTAGCTGGTGGAAACGTGCACGGAACAGTCGCATCAGCAACTGTTGCAGATACTGCTGATTGCGCAGATCAAGTCAAAACAATTCGAACAGATGATAATAATACTTTTTATATCCCATTTGTAGGTGATAATAATTCAAGTGCAACATGTGAACCAGTTTATACATCAGCAAAATTTTTTATAAATCCTAGTTCAGGTCTTTTAACTTTACTTGGAAAGTTTAAAGTAAAAGGATCAGATGTAACAATAGATGGCGGTCACATATCAATGTCGGGCCATTTACATATGTCAGGAACTTTAAGTTCTAGCCAAGTTTTGACTACAAATTTAGGATCTGATGCACAGTATATAACATCTGCATCAATAGGCCACATATCAACATTTGGTGATACAATTAGATTTGTTGATCCGGTGACTAAAAAAACAAGTGGATCCTTAAAATTTGATCAAAATGGAATAACTGTCCAGTCAGCAACGACGGGAGATAAAACTGGTGCAAAAGTGAAATGGTTGCTAGCGGATGATTATATTCAGACAAATGGCCACATTACCGCTTCAGGTAATATAAGTGGAAGCGCTACAAGTAATTTAACACTGGGGGGTAATATCACCGCTTCAGGTAATATCACGGCATATGGGCACATAAGTTCAAGCTATAGCATTATTGGCTCTTCAATACAGTCTCCTGAAATAATAGGAGATCAGGCATATGCGACATCGTTGGATGTTGGAGGATCAATCTGGGCAAGTGGATCTACTGGCCATATTACGTCTTCTAATACTATAACTGCACATGGAAGTATTTATTCAGAAAAGGCTATAATAGCAAAGAGCAATATAAGTTCGAGTAGAGGATTATTTGGCAAAACACTTTATACTACTGGCGCCATAACAGCCTCAGGTGATATAAGTGCAAGTAGTACATCAACTATTTCAGGTAATACTTTAAGAATTTCAACTATTGGAGATAAGGCGAATGGGAATGGTAGCATAACAGTAACTAATGCATTAACCTTAAAAACTGAAGCTGTTGATACTATAATGAATATAGGAAATGATGATGTTTATTTACAAGTAAAAGGTTCGACAGATAATAATCTTCTACAAGTTAATCCACAATCTTTAGATAAAGTTGGTATTGGAACAGCAACTCCAACTGTAAAATTACAAGTTGCAGGCGATGTAGCAGTAACAAACATAACAGCCTCAGGTGATATAAGTGCAAGTGGTGATGTATATGTCGGGGCTCCGGGATATGGTTCAAAATTAATCCTCCAGGGAACTGTTGCTGATGGGAATTATTTATATGGTAATGGTTCTAGTACTGTAACAACCGCAATTAATAGTATTGCAAAATTTAATGTCCATCAATACGGAATTCAAGTTGGTGGCGCTGGTTCTAGTCCTATAGGTCACATAACAGCGTCAAATAATATAAGCGCAAGTGGAGATGTAGTAGCAACTCATTTCCGCGGAAATGGTAGAATATATCCTGATTATAATCTTTCAAGTGAACATTTCTTAAGCAAGACTTCAACTACAAATCCTATCTTAAGAGCAGCAGGAGGATTTAAAGTGGATGGCCACTTAACAGCGTCAAGTAATTTAGGTACAGGAACCAATATAAGTGCAAGTGGTGATATATTCGCGAATGCAGCTACATTTCAAGGCAAGTTAGAAGTAGGAAAAGGTGGCGTAAATACAGACGGAATATTTATTGGTGATGGTGGTGCTACAATATTCAATATAGATGGGTTAAGATTACAAAATAATTCCATGGACCCAACTCAACCAACAACACCTAATGTAACAATAGGACCAGGTGCTCATTTAACGGCTTCAGGTCATATAAGTGCAAGTGGTACTATACATGCCAGACATTTAATTGTTTCAGGCGCAATAAGCTGTAGCAAAAGTCTTAGAGTAGGAACTCATCTTGATTTTAATAATGGTGCAAATTTCATTAAATCTGATGGTACTAATATGATGTTACTGAACCCAGCTGGAAGTCAAATTCAAGTATATCAGACTTTTCGAATGAATAATGATGACGGAATTGCATTTGGAGTAAATAGTGATTATCTAATCATGCATTCAGATGCATCTGGACAAAACGAACTTCGTTTTAGAGAAGGTGGTGACGTAAGGCTAGTAATGGGAGTTGGTGGACATTTAACTGCTTCAGCTAATATAAGTTCAAGTGAATCAATACGCGGACTTACCGGCTCATTTGATTATATTAAAGCATCAGGTGATATAAGCGCAAGTGGAACTGCTACAGTTAATAAACTTTCTATAGATGGATTGAGCCCACTTTATGAGAATCAGGGCGCTTTAAAATTTGGCCAAGGTGATGGATTAACAATAGAAGTAGGCACTGCAACAGTAACAAATATTGTAGATGCACGTGATGGCCATCAGGTCACATACAGTACAGCATCATTAACGGGCGAAGGAGACTATAGGGGTGAGGTAGTTAAATTTGGAAATACCGCAACAACTAGGGGAATTTTATATGCACACACTGGATCAGGTTGGACTATGGCTGATTCAGGTTCAGGTGTTGCAACATCTTCTATAGCGCTTGCATTAGGATCAAATTCAACAACTGATGGAATGTTATTAAGAGGGATGGTGAATGTAGAGGGCGTAGCGGATAGTTCACAAGGAGGCACACCACTTTATATGGCAGGAGGGAATTCTGCAGGAAGAACTACACACGTTCCACCAGGCCAATCCGGCACATATGCTAGGATAGTAGGATATAATTACGGGAATGATTCGTTATATTTCTGCCCAGATAATACATGGGTAAAATTGAGTTAATATTATGAGTTATATTAGTGAGACACTTACATTTGGATCTGATAAGATTTATTACGAAAAGGCAGGCCGGAATTGGGAAGTAATGATGGATTGGGAAGATCCTATTATGTCAGCTTCAGCTGCATATGTTTGCGAGAATGGTGGTGATATTTTAGAAATAGGATTTGGTATGGGAATCTCTGCAGGCTATATGCACTCACACTCTATATCATCTCACACTATAATAGAAAATCATCCACAGATAATCCCAAAAGCTCAAGAATGGGCTAGTGGAAAATCAAATGTAACTATTGTAACAGGTAGTTGGTATGATGTTAGAAATTCATTATCAACTTATGATGGAATATTTTACGATACTTATGGCGATCTGAATATGGATAATTTTAGTTCATCTTTAAATAATTTCACAAAACCAGGAACTAAAGTAACATGGTGGAATAATAATCCAAGTGCAACTAATTATTATAATATACCAAATGTAACATATGAGGCTATAAATATTAATCCACCAACAAATAATTATTTTAACTCATCAACATATTACTTACCTAAGAGGAGATTCTAATGCCAGATATAGTTGCATCCTCGGATTATTTATGCTATTCAATTGATTACACGGGAAATTGGTCTGCTACTAGAGATGCACCAGCATCTGATAGCGTCACCAATTGGCAGAACGGAACAGGTTTTGCGGTAATGGTTATTAGAGATGCTGGTAGAGGTGGTGGAACATTTGTTGTCGTCAGATCATTTATTAAATTTAATGTCTCATCGGTAGGATCGGGTGATGTTGGAACAGCTAGTATTAAATTTACAACCCTAAGTTACAATAATGTTGGAAGAATAATAGCTGTAAAGGCAGCCTCTGACGGATCTAACGTAGCACATTTTGATGATATGCCAGGTTTTTCTGCAGGGAGCTCAATGGCTGGTAACGTAACTGATTATTCTGATGTTACCATAGATCCTTCTGCTATGTCTGTAGGATCAACCTTTTCATTAAGTTTAAATTCCACATTCATATCTGATATGGAAAATAATAATTCGGTAGTAGTAGGTTTAGTTAGTTATGATTATGATTATCTAAATACCATACCTACGCCCACACAAATATTTGCAAGATGTGGAATGAGGGGATTGAATCAAACAGACCCACCAACTTTGGCCTACACCAAAGCAGGATATGGTAATCAAGTATCTGGAATAGGCAATTCTAATATTGCAGCTATAGATGGCATATTAACAGCCAATATAGGCACGGTTATAGGAGTATAATATGAATACAAATGAAGAAAGATCATTATCATCTAATTGGACTGGTTCTTGTATAGAGAACCCATTAGAAGGGGATTGGTATCCTGAATGGAGGGGAGATATTGTATATATAAGTGGTAGTAATATTCCGCTAGAAGGCACATATGAAGCGTCAGCATTTTCAGCTAGCGCAGCATATATTTGTCAGAATGGTGGAGACATTTTACAAATAGGATATGGTATGTGCCAGGCTGCAAATTATATACAATCCCATTCTATTGATAACCACACTATAATAATCGATCAACAGGGCGCATATGACCATGCCGTTGAATGGGCAAAAGGCAAATCAAATGTAACTATTATAACCGGCAGCTTTTATGAAAAAGATTTACAGCAATATGACGGAGTTTTTATTAATAAAACTAAATTATTATTTTGCAATCATGCAACTGCAAATAGTAAAATAAAATCTGAAATACCAAAATTTACAAAGACAGGCTCGTTAGTAAGTTGGTATAATTATTGTTCTGATACTAATATGTTAAATATTGAAGATGTAGAGTATGAAGTAATCAAATATGACTATACCATACCATCCGAAGCGATATTGCAGCTATCTGACGATTACTATATGCCAAAGATGGAGATTAGCTAATGACATTAGTATACTATGAAGTAAAAGGAAATTATGACGGCTCTGATGCATTAGACAGAGACGTTTCAAAACAAGCACAAGCCTCTTGGACTGCTGCACGAACTGGTGCCGGTTACTCGGTTGCAAATATAGGCGATTCAATACATTACCCTCGAATTTGGACTCAGGGCAACAAAAGTTCTGGAGGAACTTTCTATAGTGTCAAAAGAACCTTTATTCCATTTAACATACCAAGCCGCTTTAATTTAACAAAACAAGATCCGTATAATGCCTTTGTTGCCAATTCAACTAAGACACTTCATGTGTATAAGGCTGAGCTAAGAACACGATCTTCCACATACACCGTCTCCACTGGAGGCCTTATAAAATATTACTTAGGCAAAGTAAAGTTGGTAAAAGGTACTGGATCTTACACTGGGGGCACACCGGGCGCGTCAGATTTTGATGTTATCACGGATCTAGTACCATATGATGATGAATCGGGGGTTACAATAAGTGGAACAAATCTTGATTTACAAGATACAGAATTAAATGCAACCGCACTGAATGATATTAATAAACTATTTGGATCAAACCAAGGAGGTCAGTTCACAATATGCATGATGAATTATGAACATGATTATTTAAATTCAGACCCAATATCGGCCTATGACGTTTCAGGGGTTTTGGAAAAACAATATTATCACGGATGTAATATATATGCAGGAGATCATGCTACCTTGACCTATGGCCCTCTTTTGATGTTATACTATAATACAACGAAAGGAAAATCATCTTTAACCGCAAACTCGGGTAAAATGGTAATAAAATCAGGGAAAGTTATCTTATAAGATATTTATAATATATGGAGAATACTATGAATTTGGGCAATTGGTTAGCCAATAATATTGTAACAGAGCAAGTTAATATCACTAAAACGGTGGTTATATACCCGGGACGATTTCAGCCCATGGGTAAACATCATGCTCAGGTGTATAAGCAATTAGAAAGAAAGTTTGGTGAAGTTTGGGTTGCAACAAGCAATAAAGTAGATTTACCAAAATCTCCATTTAATTTTAATGAAAAGAAAAAAATCATAAATTCACATGGAATACAAAAAGTAGCCCAAGTTAAAAATCCATATAAAGCCGAAGAAATAGTTGGAAAATTTGACCCAAAAACCACTGCTGTAATATTTGCAGTTGGGAAAAAGGACGCACAAAGACTAAGGGGGAAATTCTTTAGACCATGGAAAGGAAAGGCCGATGTTGGGTATAGAGATGGTGCTTATACATTTATAGCACCCCATGTAAAATTGACAGTTCCTGGTGAAGGTGAAATGAGTGGAACAGCTATTAGAAAGGCACTTGGTAATAAAGAAACTGCGCCTGAAAAAAAGAAAAAAATATTTAAAGGAATATTTGGCCACACGAAAAATTATAATCTTGTAACTAATAAACTTGAAAAATTAAATGAAGTAATGGAAGGATTTTGCCACACAATTGATCTTCAGCAATTGATATCAGAAGTATCTAAAACAGGAAAATCAAAACCAGGCCTACCCACAGATGATGGCCCACGATATTATAGATCAAGCTATACAGGATATAAAAAGAAATCTGATGAGGCAGCTGAAAGGCTGGGATGGGAAGTTGTAGATTATATTGTAGGTGATATGAAAAAATTTGAAACACATAATACTAAATATGACAGGGGCCCAATTGGACCAGTTTCATACGCCCCAACAGGAATATCACAACCAGAACAACGTGACGATTATAAGGGCGAGGGTCGAGTAGGTGCACCCGCATATAATAAATGGAAAAAACATATTACTAAAGTAGCTGGAGCAGTGGGGTGGGAATTTGTCAATTTCTTAGGAGCCGAGGTAGTTAAGAAGGATAGTAAGGGCGAGAAATTAAGAAAGAAAGAGGAACCATCACCAACTATGATTAAGAAGCTTACTAAAATCACTAAGAAAAATCAGAAGGCAGTTGATAAAGGTAAGGATGTTGAAATGGTTCCTGCAATTGATGACAAGGGTAAAGATATAAAGGAATGGTTAGTCAGTGAAACTAAAAATTTATTAACAGAGGGCGGAGCTTATGGTCACATGGCCCACCCATTTGATGATAAAGATCTAAAATTTAGTGATTTCAAAAAAATGATAGAATTATCTCTTCAGGGTAATTTAAGCATAGAACAAACTGCTACTGAAAAAACCGATGGACAAAATTTATTTATCACGTGGGATGGATCCTTAAAGGCGGCTAGAAATGCCGGCGACATAAAAAGAGGAGGAATGTCTGGTAGAGATATAGCAGCTAAATTTAAAGGTAGAGGTCCTCTATATAAAGCTTTTGTTGGCGCATTCAAAGACTTAGATAAAGCTATAGGAAAATTATCAGATAAACAACAAATAAAAATATTTGATAATGGAAATAATTGGATGAACATGGAAATTATGTATCCAGATAGTGTTAATGTAATAGTATACGATGCCCCGTATTTACAATTTCATGGCGCATTAAAATACAAAGATGGCAGACCAGTTGGAACAGTAAGAGATAGTGGCAGAATGCTGGCTGGAATGATCAAACAAGTAAATCAACAATTACAAAAAACTTTTAAGATCATTGGCCCAAATCCATTAAAAACAATAAAAAGCCAAGACTTTGGAAAGAGAAGAAATTACTTTGTATCTAAATTAAATAAATTAATGAGGGAATTTAATTTAAAAGACAGTGATGAATTTGCTGTCTATCATCAATCTTGGTGGGAAGATTTTATAAATAAAAAAGCACCTTCTAAGGTTAATAATAATGTATTAGTGGGATTAACTAAAAGATGGGCATTCTTTGATAAATCATTTAGAATTAATAGTAAGTTTATTGATGATGAAAAAACACTAGAATGGGCTAAAAAAATTGATAAAGAAAATCATGCAGCACAGGTAAAGAAAAATATGCTGCCATTTGAATTATTATTTTTTGAATTAGGTGCCGAAATACTAAAGAATACAGAAGGATTCTTAGCAGCTAATCCTGATAAAGCAATTCAGGCTATGCGTAAAAAAGTCGGAACAGCTGTCAAGGCAGTTAAAGGATCGGGTGATCTAAAGAAGATAAATAAGGTTAAAGATAACCTAGATAAAATTAAAGCTATAGGTGGATGGAAAGCAGTAGTACCAACTGAAGGATTAGTATTCATTTATGGTGGCAAAACATACAAATTAACGGGCACTTTTGCACCAATTAACCAAAT
>MPLT02012588.1_pt1 | contig 55003 bp, 53 predicted proteins | sample 1617391 | NCBI WGS metagenome assembly MPLT02 (sample SAMN05944800, study PRJNA350692) | marine metagenome | biome: marine; feature: ODZ; material: water; isolation source: 70 m water sample filtered on 0.2 um supor filter | place: Pacific Ocean | collected 2012-04-08 | depth 70m m
ATACTTGACCCGGATGAGGTTGCCCCTGAGTGCATTACTGACTCTGATTGCGATGATGATGGCATACTTGACCCGGATGAGGTTGCCCCTGAGTGCATAACTGACCCTGATTTAGAGTGCGGAAAAGAATCCAAAATCGAACCTGGACCCACTCCGGGACCTGAGCCAACACCGGAACCACCGATAACAACTGACAGCCCAAGCAGTTCATTCCCATGGTGGATTGTCATACTCGTAGGAATAGCGCTTCTGACAGCTGCTCGACTATTCGTACTCCTATATCTCGGACGACGGTCACCAATTATTACCCACATCGCAATTTCAGAATTTGATGATGACTATGAGGTAAGAAAGAGACCTGAAGCTGAAGCAACAGGTAAATTAATGCAAGATTCAGAAATAGATTTCCTCTCTGATGCACCAGGTCTAACGGACATAAAATTCACTATTCGCTTGGATTCAGGAAAACTTGCATACGGATCAACAAAGCAGTCATATACGAATAGTGAGGATTTGCCATCACATGTCTTAGCGCTAGACGCATTGCCTGAAGTTGTCAGTATCAGCGGATTAGTATCTGAAATCATCTGGTCAATAAAAGCTAAGCGAACCCTAGGAATAACATTCTCACTAGAATTTGAAATTGATGGCAAATGGACTGAAATCTCTCAAATTATCGAAGGGCAAATAGATTCCGATGAAGACTTTGAAATTCCAACGTATTGTCGAGTCGTAGCGAATTCCCCATTTAAAACCAAACGCTACTCAAACCCAGCTCCTCTAGGGATAATAAATTTATCTGGAGTTAGCGAAACTGAGGCTTCAAACTAAATAACTAATCAGTTCAAGGACATCGGTTTGGAATCACTAGAGCAGCTTCCGAACTAGCTCCATCACTATCCGTAGCGTGAGCGATCAATAACAAGTAGGAGCCTGCTTCATCGGGGATAGGGAAAGAAGCTGCTGAAATACCTGGGACAATTAGAGAAGTTCCGCCGACGATATATTCAGTTAAATCTAGGACGTCATCCCCAATTTGGGTTGCTAGATCAAGAATTACCGAAGAGTCATCTTCATCGGAAACTGATATAGAAACAGGTATTAAACCCTCTTCTAATAATGAACTAAAGCACTCAGGCCCATCAATATCTATCACTGGGGCTCGATTCTGCGGTTCTTGTTCAATAGTAAAAGGAAGTACCGTAGGAGCAACTTCACTAGAATCACTACCTACTTCTTGAACACTGGGCGAAGGTTCTGCGACTTGCGAAGGGGTTTCTTGCCCTTGACTAACAACATCATCTTCAGGATCTGATAAGAGAACTACAGCGAACGGCAAAGCTATAGCAAATGCAAGAAAAACCGCTAGCCACCTAATGTATTTTCGCTTATTACCATGCGTTAAGAAGGGCATCATCTAATATGCTAGTCCTTTAACATGGTTCTAATTGTGGATCATTCCTCATCTTAAGGGCATAGCGAGATACTCTTCTCCCGTGGCGAACCCAACTTCAGGAACAAACAACTATTCCAGCATATGGAGGGGCCAACTCCTACCAATTACTCTTGCAAACTTAACCGTAGTCGCTGTAGCAGCATTTGATGGTCTAGCTATTGTAGCTGCACTCCCTAATATCACGAAAGATCTAGGGTACGTTTCACTAGCACCTTGGATCCTCACCTCGTATCTAGCGACATCAGCTATTTCAGCAATCATCGCGGGCCCAATAATTGATTCAATAGGAGTTAGAAAAACGTTTCAGGCTGCTGGCTTATGGTTCCTCATAACAAGCGGCTTCGCTGCGATATCACCGACTCTTCCAATTCTCATCCTAGCGAGAGCTCTTCAAGGTATCGGCGGAGGCTTAGTTATAGCAGTCGCATTAGCTTCAGTTGGCCTTGCATATCCCGATGTTCTAAGGCCAAAAGCATTCGCCGCTAACTCAATGGTGTGGGGGACTTTAGGATTGGGAGGGCCAGTACTTGCTGGAGCATTACTTTCCTTCGGTGGTTGGAGACTAATTTTTCTTGTCCAACTTCCTATTACCGCACTTGCCCTTTTTGTGGGATGGAATAGGCTCCCAAAAATTACGAACGACCAGAAAGTTCAAAAAATAGAATTTGATTACAAGGGAATTACCTTACTTTCAGTATGTATAACCGCATCGTTAATCGGGGTTGCGCAATTAACCAACCGCCCACTTGTAGCCTTAGGGCTTCTCGCACTGACTGGGGTAATTGCATCAAGATACTGGGCGCATTCAGGTACCTATTCAAACCCTGTCCTCTCACGCCAACACCTTACAAGATTTCCATTAAACAGAATCCATATTGCATCCGCACTTGCTTTGATTACAGGACTGGCAGCTGACAACTATCTACCATTGTATATGCAGACCACAAGAGGCCGATCCGAAACACTTGCATCATTCTCCGTCGTATTTCTTACTGTCGGTTGGACAGTAGCTGCATTTGTTACCAGTAGATTGCTTGACCGAAGAAGAGAAGAAGAAGTTATTCTTATTGGATCTTTGTTAATGCCCCCATCTGTTTTACTAGCCGGAGTTTCAGTTACTTTCAATTACCCATTAACTGTGTTGTTCGCCGCTTTTTTCCTAATCGGATCAGCCATCGGATTTATATCTACGTCAGGTTTGACACTTCTCCAGTCAAAGAGCGACAACGAAGAAATGGGGAGGTCCAATAGCGCGCATCAATTTGTTCGAACTTTGGCAATTACCTACGGTGTCGCCGCTGGTGGGACGATACTTCTCTCTGTAGTTAACAACCGAACAGGAGACGTGGAATCAGTTCGTAAAGTCCTTTCAGGAGATAGCATTTCTATCAGTAACCAAACATTGGAGGCGATCGGAAGTGGATTCGCATGGATCCATGTTTTCAGTGGGGTCACGGCGGTAATTGGCTTAGCAATCGCAATATCGTTAAATCGGAAGAAAAAGTAATATCAGGAAATTGTTTCCGTTAAACGTTGGACTCCCAACGACTAATTGAGCTAAATTTGACTCACAATTTGAGTTGAACTCAACCGGTGGCGTATCCCCGGAAGGGCCGATTAGAGAGGAGTCTGGTATGCCCAGCGTACTAGCCTATCACCGACCCGAAAGCCTCGAAGAGGCCATAGAACTTGCATCCCAACCAAATACTCTTGTGATTGGTGGCGGTACGAAGGCAGTACCAGCAACTTTGAAACAACGAGGTAACGGAGTCCAAATAGTAGACCTTCAAGCACTCAACCTAGTTAACATCTCTTTCTTAAATCAATCAGAGAATAAGCAAATCACAATTGATTCAATGGTGCGCTTATCGCAACTAGAAGAAGAAACGGAAATACCGGAAACCCTTAGAAAACTTGCACGAAGGGAATTGCCTTCAGCGCTCAGAAACCAAGCCACTATCGGAGGTACAGTCGCATCAGCGAATCCAGAGAGCGTTCTTCTTGCTGGACTCTTGGCGTATGCAACTGATGTAGAAATAAATGGTCAAACCTGGGTCGCATTAGAAGAAATAATGAAAACTCCATCCTCAGCCGGAATAATAACTTCAATACGAATCACAATTAATGAAGAGGACACTCAAGCATCGTTCCATTCTGTCAGTAGAACGCCCATGGATATTCCTATCGTTTCAGCAACCGCCCTGAAAATGAAAGGTCAAATTCGAATAGCAATTACTGGCGTAGGTCAAACTCCAGTTCTGATACATGAGAAGAAGGACCTGCAGAGCCTAGACCCTAAAGAAGATTTCAGAGGTACACGTGCATATCGATTGCACCTTGCATCTATTCTTTATGAGCGTGTGACCAAGGAGGTCAACCAATGAAAATCTCCTTCACGTTAAACGAAAAAAATATAACGGTAGATGTAGAACTTTACGAAACTCTATTACACCTACTACGCCGGAAAGGAATGATAAGTGTCCGTTACGGTTCAGATACTGGCGAGACGGGAGCATCAGCTGTACTCATCAATGGCAAACTCGTTAACACTGACTGCATGCTCGCAGCACAGGTTGATGGAAATGAAGTCATCACCTTGGAGTGGTTCAACAAAGCAGAACTCCATCCTATACAGGTGGCATTTGTTGCTACCGGAGCGATGCAATCTGGTTACTCAACACCTGCAATGATCCTAGGAACATGGGCGTTGTTGAATAAAAACCAAAACCCTTCAGAAGACGATGTAAGGGATATGCTTTCCGGAATTCTTGATCGGGAAACTGCCTATATCAAACCTGTTGAAGCAGTTCTCAGAGCAGCAGCTCTTATGCGAGGAGAGGAAAACGAACCTTTCGGACCGATATACCTCCCACCACTAACTGATGGAATTAACCCCGCCGAAATTGATCCCACCGATGAAGGGATGACTGCTTCACCTGCTGTCCCAAGAGTCGTTCCATCTAAAGACGTTCCAGAAATGGCAGTTGTAGGGAAACCAGAGGTCAAAGTAGATGCAGTCCGACTTGTCAAAGGAAATCCAGCATTTACTGACGATTTTGAAGAACGAGGACAATTAATAGCAAAAGTGCTGCGAAGCCCACATGCTCATGCTCGAATAATTGATATCGATGATTCCAAAGCAACAGCTCTAGCAGGGGTTCATGCTGTTCTGCATTATAAAAACACACCAAGAATAAAGTACGCATCAGGAGGCCAAAGTTGGCCCAACCCCCACCCATATGACCAAGTAAGTTTTGACGACAAGGTCCGCCATGTAGGAGATCGCGTTGCCGCGGTTGCTGCTGAAACAGCTGAAATTGCTAAAGAAGCATTAAGCCTTATAAAAGTAGAGTATGAAGTATTACCACACGTACTTGACGAAATCGAAACTCTACAACCCGAAGCTCCAGTCATTCACGACGAAGACGACACTGAAGAAATCTATGATGCAGAAAGAAACATAGTTCTTCGTATAGAAGCTGAACGCGGAGATGTAGATAAGGCAGCAGAAGAAGCCGATCATGTTTTTGAAGACACCTTCAAAGTGCATCAAGTTCAACAGGTACCTATTGAACCCCATATTTCAGTTGCTTGGTTAGATAGCGACGAAAGATTAGTTGTTCGAACTGCGACCCAAGTTCCCTTCCATGTACGAAGAATGCTTGCCCCGTTAATCAATCGGGAAATTAAAGACGTACGAGTTATCAAACCCCGAATTGGTGGTGGTTTCGGAGCCAAACAAGAGATGCTCATCGAAGATATAGTTGCTCATCTCGCTATAGCTACAAGACGGCCTGTCAAGTTAGAACTTGACCGAAGCGAAGAGTTTATAGGGTCCCGTTCACGCCATCCGCAAACACTTACTTTCACTACTGGAGTAACTAACGAAGGAAAGCTAGTTTCACAGAAACTACGGTTAGTAGGGAACACTGGCCCGTATGGAACGCATGGTCAAACAGTCCAAACCGTTGCTGGTCTCAGAGGTTTGACTTCCTATAACGCGGAAAACAAAAAATTCGACTGTGACGTTGTTTACACCAACACTCCGGTAGCAGGCGCCTACCGCGGCTATGGGGCACCTCAAGCTGAATTCGCCCTTGAAGCACATATGGAAGATATAGCTCATGCTCTTGAAATGGACCCAATAGAATTCAAAAGGCTTAACTGGGTAAAAGTTGGAGATGAACTCAATATTGCGCCTCACTTAGGGGAACGAGCTGTTGACGAAGATGATATTGATGAATACCCGAGAATTACATCTAATGGAATAGAAGAATGCGTAGCGCAAGGTAAACGCGCAATTAAATGGCACCGCAAAGACGACTCGAACTGGGTAAATCCTAAAGAAAATCCCAGTATCAGAAGAGGACTTGGATTCGCTTTCTGCATGCATGGAACAGCTATTCCATTTCTAGATATGGGTGGCTGCAGTATCAAAATAAATGACGATGGCTCTTTTAATATGCTTGTCGGAGCAACTGACTTAGGAACAGGTGCAGATACAGTACTTGGGCAAATTGCTGCTGAAGTTCTAGGCGTTTCACTGAGCGATATACAGGTTTATTCTTCAGATACAGATGTAACTCCATTTGACACAGGAGCTTACGCTTCAAGTACAACATACATCTCTGGAACAGCCGCAAAAATGGCTGCAGAGAAAGTGAGAGAACGACTTAAAGAACGAGCAGCAAAAATGCTCGGCATTAAAGAACCTTGCACTATTGAACTACGCGACAAGAAGGCCTACGCACCAGATGGGTCGTATGTCTCAATTGAAGATATTGCTATGGAAGCCTTCCACCTAGAAGATCATGAGCAAATTATGGGAACCGCATCGTATGTGTCACCAGAATGTCCAGCCCCTTTCGCTGCTCAATTCGCAGAAATTGAAGTAGATATAGAAACTGGTCAAGTCACAGTCCAAAAACTTGTTATGGCTGTTGACTGTGGGGTCGCTATAAATCCGGTCACTGCATCAGGCCAGGTTGAAGGGGGAATGCTACAAGCTCTTGGATATGCCCACTGTGAAGAATACGCATTCAACGATCAAGGCAGAATGGTTAACGACAGTCTCGGACCATATAAAATCTATCGAGCAGACGAGATGCCAGATTTTGAAGTCTTCCTAATCCAAACTATGGAAGATTCAGGACCTTTTGGTGCTAAAGCAGTTGCGGAGATCCCTAAGGATGGTGTTGCTCCCGCTATAAGAAACGCTATTCTCCACGCAACCGGAGCAGTCATTAATGAGATTCCCTTTACACCAGAGCGGGTTTGGAAAAAAATCGGCGAAATAGACAACTGAACCAGTATGGGCCGCTTCGAAGGTAAATCCGTTCTTATAACAGGTGCATCTACAGGCATCGGAGCAGCAACTTCGCTTCGCTTAGCATCCGAAGGAGCATCTCTCTTCCTTCTTGATATTCAGGAAGAAGAGTTAGAGAAGACAGTTGAGGAATGCTCAAGCCAAGGCATAGATGCAAAACATAAAGTGTGTGATGTTTCGCAAGAAAAAGATGTCGCTGGGGCAGTCAACGACATGGTTTCCCAATTCGGCGGGATAAATGTTGTGATTAATATTGCAGGAATTCAACTCTGGCATCATACCCATGAGCACCCTCTTGCAGATTTTGAAAAAACACTAGCAGTGAACCTCACCGGAACCTTTCTAGTTTGTAGAGAGGCGATTCCTTATCTACTCAAAACTCGAGGATCAATAGTGAACACATCATCTACAACTGCATTGGCGGGCATACCGTATTCGCCAGCGTATGCTGCAAGCAAAGCGGGGGTTTTGGCCCTAACGAAGTCATTGGCAGTTGAATATGGGAAAAAGGGTTTGCAAGTGAATTGTGTGAACCCAGGTGGAATCAAAACCGCAATGTCGAAGATGCCACCCATAGAGGACCCGAATATGGAACTTCTCCTACGTCAAAGTCCGCTCGGAAGCTTCGCAGAAGCAGAAAGCGTCGCTGGGCTAATTTCATATCTCGCCTCAGATGAGGCAAGGCACATTAACGGAGAATCAATTCGCATAGATGGGGGAGCCTTGTCATGACGGTCATTACCGCAGATTGGCTAATAACATCTGCCGATCAATCACCGCAAGCACTAAGCGGAGTACGTGTACTAGATTCAGAAATTGCTGATGTCGGAAGCAATGAAGACTTACGTACAAAATATCCTGAAGATGATGTTGTCGATGCTAGAGGAAAAGTAATACTGCCCGGGTTTGTTAATGCCCATACGCACCTATACGGAGTCCTCGCACACGGGATCCCGTTAGAGAACCCTCCCGAAGGTTTCTGGGAATTCCTCAAAGATTACTGGTGGCCTAAAATAGAAGACTCACTTGACCAAGACATGATTGCTGCAGCCACGAAATGGGCCTGCGTAGAAATGCTCCAATCAGGAACAACAACCTTTTATGACGTGTTAGAAGCCCCAAATTCGCTTCCTGGTGGGCTGCTAACAGAAAGAGAAATTATCAAAGAAACAGGACTTAGAGGAATACTTAGTTTTGAAGCAACTGAACGATCAGGAGAAAAAATTGCACATTTGGGGATAGAGGAGAATCTAGCTCTACATGAAATCGCTAAAGAAGACGATCTCATCTCAGCAATGATGTGCCTTCATACGACCTTCACATGTTCAAAAGAATTTATATCCCACGCATTTCAGAAAGCACAAGACAATGAACTTGGATTCCATGTCCATTGTAATGAAGGAACCCATGAAGGCGACTGGTGTCAGGACAACCATGGGAAACGCCCTCTAGAACTTTACGAAGATCTCAAAGTCACAAATTCTACGTTCCTTGCAAGCCAATGTGTGCACCTTTCGGCGGAGGAAAGAGAAATAATTCAAAGAAACGAAGTGAAAGTAACACATATGCCATTAGCTAATTGCGAAGTAGGGGGAGGTATAGCACCAATCCCAGAGTTACTTGAGCAAGGGGCCACCATTGGATTAGGAAGCGATGGTTATATAAACGATTTCTATGAGGTAATGCGAGGAGCATTCCTCATCCATAAGGCAAGATTACGCGATCCAGGAACTATGCCTGCTGAAACTGTCCTTGAAATGGCAACCGTGGGAGGGGCTAAGGCATTAGGCCTAACGAATGTAGGGGAACTCAAAGAAGGTTTCTCCGCAGATCTTCAAGTAGTTGACGCTAGGTTCCCCACACCAGCAACGAAAGAAAACTTACTAGAACAAATTATTTTGTGGAGAAATGCATCCCACGTCAGAGATGTCATGATCGCAGGAGAATGGCAAGTTCGAGACAATCAAATTCTTTGCATAGATATAGAAGATGCGCGATTAGCACTCCACGAACAAGCGAGAAGACTTTGGGCGAAATGAAAATATTTGAAGAACTTCTTTCCAGAGTCGCTAACCGTAAGCCTGTCGTTCTCTGCACAGTGATCAACTCCAATCGGTCAGTACCTCGTAAGGCTGGAGCAAAGATGCTTGTCTTCGAAGACGGATCAACGCATGACACAATTGGGGGCGGTGAGATGGAATCAAGAGTAATTTCTGAAGCCATCAAAGCAATAAAAGAAAAGAAACCACGTCAACTTAATTATGCCCTCGTAAACCCCTCGGAAGGAGATCCAGGTGTTTGCGGCGGAGAAGTTGCAATATATTTGGAGCCGTATATGCCACAAACAACTATTTATATTCTCGGAGCAGGTCACATAGGAAAAGCCGTTTCTGAACTTTCAGAATGGCTCGGTTATCGAGTGATTGTCTGGGACGACCGCGAAGAAGTTATCAACGGATTCGAAGGAGAGGGAAGCACACTTTCTGGCCCACTAATGGAAGCATTGTCAGTCGAACCCATTGATGAGCACACCAGAGTTGTTGTGGTAACACGGAACGCTGAAGTTGATAGTGAAATACTCCCCACTATTCTTGACACGCCCGCCCCCTATATTGGGGTAATGGGAAGCGGCCAAAGATGGAAAATCGTAAGGGATACGCTCATCAAAGAAGGTGTCTCTGAACAAGCGGTAGACCGGATTGCTACACCAATTGGTCTTGCTATCGCAGCAGAAAGCCCTGAAGAAATAGCTGTTTCAATTTTGGCAGAGGTTATAGCTGGTGAAAACGTCATCTGACACAATCGTTCTAATCCGTGGAGGAGGAGATTTAGCGACTGGTGTCGTCTCGAGACTACACCAGTCCGGATTCCCAGTAATCGTGACTGAATTGGAAACCCCACTAGCTGTTAGAAGAACTGTCTCAGTTGCCAGCGCTGTTTTTGAAGGCAATCTCAAAATTGAAGAGATGGAAGCCCAACTTGTTCACTCAGCGAAAGAGGCAATTGAAAAAAGCCATGCGGGTCTTATAAGCGTGATGGTCTCTCCGGAACTCCCTGATGTAAATCCATCCGTAGTAGTAGATGCACGCCTAGCGAAAAAAAACATTGATACAGAAATCTCAGATGCTGATCTGGTTATTGGGATGGGACCAGGATTCAGCGCCGGAGAAGATTGCCACATGGTTATTGAAACGAAACGGGGGCATTCATTGGGAAGAGTCATTAGAACTGGTAGCGCTCTCAAAGATACAGGAATACCTGAACCCGTTGCAGGCTATGGGGGAAGCAGAGTTCTACGATCCCCTAAAGATGGTCAGATTATCTGGAATGTAGAGATAGGAGACCATATTAAAGAAAATCAAGTGATCGGAAGCATAGAAGAAACTGAAATACTAGGACCTTTCACTGGCATAATCCGAGGTTTGATACACCCTTCTGCAACTGTTAAGAAAAAAATGAAAATAGGTGACGTAGATCCAAGAATTTCTGACAACTGGAATCAGATATCTGATAAAGCCCTAGCGGTAGGCGGGGGAGTTTTAGAGGCAATTTTGTCATGGAAACAATGATTCCTCTTTCTAATATTGCTAGCAGCCTAGACCTCTTGGAGGAAAACACTCGCCACCATATTGCATTTGTCGGTGGCGGAGGAAAAACGACCTTACTGCACGCTATCGGTAGGCAACTTGAAGGAAAAACTATTCTAACGAGCACTACCAAAATGGGTTCTGACCAGCATGAAGGCCTTGAGATACTTCTAAACCCAGAGCTGGAAGAAATTTATAACATCAAAGCTGGATTACCGGTAATGATATGGAAAGAAACCCAAAGTCCGAAAGCGATAGGGGTAGATAAGAAGCTCTGTGACAAGTGGTTCACTATAGTAGACCATGTTTTAGTGGAAGCAGATGGCTCCCGAAAGCGACCGTTTAAAGCCCCAGCGGGTCATGAACCAGTAATACCAGACTCTATAACACTCATGATTTCTACGATAGGTGCGGATGCTTTGGGTAGGGTTATCGCAGATCAGTGCCACAGACCTTTACGTGTCGCTGCACTCGCAGAATGTGAGCCTTATCAAAGATTAACTCCTATTAGAGCAGCCAAAGTTTTGCTTTCAGAAAGAGGAAATAGAAAAGAACTTCCAGACGAATCTAATATGCAAATCATTGTCACAAAAGTCACGAATGAGAATGTAGCTTTCGTCAAAGAGTTGGAAGAGCATCTACATTCGATAGACCCGAATCAAAGACTTCTTGCTATACCGTTTGAAGAAGAAAATAGAGGTGAGTCAAGATGATCAAAGCAAGTGTGAACGTCATACCAGAATGTCCGCTCTCTGAAATAGTTGAAATAGCGATCGAAGCCGAGTTGCTTGGATTCTCGCGCTGTTGGGTTTATGACGAAGGGTTAGCCACGCGAGATGTTTATATCGTTATGGCAGCAATAGCAATGGCCACAGAAAAAATTCAAATCGGGCCCGGAATAACCAACCCATACACACGCCACCCCGGGCAAACTGCTGCAGCAATTGCGACTCTTGATGAGTTATCAAATGGGAGGGCATTTCTAGGAATTGGTGCAGGAGGGTCCCTTACCCTAAACCCTCTAGCTATTGAACGAGAGAAACCATTAGGAGCTGTTCGTAATACCATCGAGATAGCTAGAAAACTATTTTCGGGTAACAAAGTATCTCATCAAGGGCCGATTGCTTCTCTGAAATCTGCAAAAATTAGTTATGCAAGACCCAGCATTGAAATCTGGCTTGCCGGAAGAGGGCCGAGAATGCTTGCACTCGGAGGGGCGGAGGCTGATGGAGTGATGCTTGACTTCATTTACAAACCCCAACTCAAGGAATACGTACAAAGAGTCCGAGATCACGGCAAAGCGAAGATATGTTATTCAACTGCAATAGTTACAGATAAAGAGGACCTAGAGTTTGTCCGCCCACACATGACATACCGACTAGTAGATGCTCCCGAAAGCGTTAAGGAAGCGATTGGCATTACAGAAGAAGAAATTGCAACCATTAAAGAAGCTATGAGTAACGGACTTGAAGCAGCAGCAAAGCATGTTCGTGATGAATGGATACAACCATTTATTATTCAGGGAAGCATTCAGGAATGTCAGGAAGAGATAAAGCAACTTTGCGCTAGCAATGACATAGACGAATTTCTAGTTCCAATGTTTGATATGGCCGACCAGAGCAGTTACCTGAAGCAAATATCCAAAATCTTTTAGAGGTTAGCGAAGAGGCTCAGGAATAGCCCGTTTTAAGAATTTGCCATGTCCAGCATTCCCAACGAATTCTCTGTTCTTAATCACAAAACTGCCACGGCTGATAACACTTTCTGCTTGTCCCTTTACAGCCATTCCTTCCCAGACAGAATAGTCAACAGCCATATGGTGACTTGTAGCACCTAAGACATGCTCCGTATCAGGGTTGTAGATGACAACATCAGCATCAGCCCCTGGGGCGATGATTCCTTTTCGTCCTTGCAATCCAAATAGGCGAGCCGGTGTCGTAGAACAGATCTCCACCCAGCGCTGAAGAGTAATTTCATTGTTTCGGACTCCTTGAAACAAGAGATCCATCCTATGCTCGATGACTCCTAATCCATTAGGTGTTTCACGGAAATCATCAACGCCAAGCAATTTCTCCGCGTCGCAAAATGGGCAATGGTCAGTAGCTACAACGGAAAGGTCATCTGTTCTTAATCCCATCCAGAGATTGTCCTGATTGCCATCATCCGAAGATCGCAGGGGTGGGGAACAGATATGGCGAACCCCATCAATTCCAGGTTGATCAAGATGTTCTTCAAGGCTTAAATACAAGTATTGGGGGCAGGTTTCCGCAAAAACATTTCGCCCTTCATCTCTTGCTCTAGCAACTTCTCTAAGAGCATTTGTTGAGGAAAGATGCACTATGTACAGCGGAGCTCCGGCGACAATAGCTAATTGGATTGCTCTATGGGTCGCCTCGCCTTCAAGTTCAGGGGGGCGAGTTTTCCCATGCCAGATAGACCCTAGGTTTCCACGTTCAGCAGCTTGATCCCGCAACACATCAATAGCTATACCATTCTCAGCATGCATCATCGTCATCGCACCGGATTCAGCCGCTAATTGCATGACCTGTAGAATCTGCCCATCATCGGAATACCAGGCACCTGGGTAAGCCATAAACAATTTATAGCTAGTAATGCCATCGTCAACGAGTCCAGCAATATCAATAAGGGACTGTTTGTTGACATCGCCAACAGAAAGATGAAGAGAATAGTCAATTGCGCATTGCCCCGTGGCCTCTGCAAGACGTGACTCAAGGGCTTCGGGGATAGCTGTTCCTTTTATTTGCCCTGCGAAATCAATTACGGTTGTAGTGCCACCCCATGCAGCTGCTTGCGTCCCACTTTCAAATGAATCACTGGAAGTCGCTTGAAGCGTCATAGGGAGTTGAAGGTGCACATGCGCATCTACACCTCCAGGTATGACATATTTCCCGGATGCATCAATAATTTCAATATCACCACGTAGCGCCGTCTGCACTATTTCACTATCGGGGCTGACTACACCTACAATTTTTTCTCCATCTATTAAGACATCGGATAAAGAAGTGTGTGCCGCGTTTACCACAGTCCCACCAGTTATCAGTCGTGTTGTCATGCTTTACCTTCCAAAGTCGAAATCTCTGACTTCTTTCATAGCTTCACTAAGTGAGGCAACAGCAGCATGGAATAATTTCTCTCCTAATTCGCTCGAAGCACCTGTCGGATCACCAATATAACCATCTTCATGGAAATCATTAGAAAGCCATCCAAACGAGACCGTCCCACCAAATTTCACGTGCGTATTTTCTGCCAATTTTTCTGGAACTCTACGGTTTGCTTTTTCAAGGTCAACATGTTCAGGTCGTAAAAACATAAAGACAGATGTTTCATCTCTTCCACCATGTATTCCCATACCCAATTCATCTTCATTCGATTCGCCACCATAGGCAGGAGGTAGAGAGGGGTGCATAAGAAAAGTTTGTAAAGAGTATTTCAACCGCAATTCTCGTAGGGCAGTAGAAAGCATAGTTGTATTGCCCCCATGCCCATTCAGCAGCACCAATTTTTTAACTGGGGTTGCAGCTACAGACCGTCCAATGTCTTCAAGCACAGCCATCAACGTTTGATATCCGAGTGAGATTGTTCCGGAAGACCAGTTATGTTCATTGGATTTGGAAACAGAGAGTGTGGGGAGCATCCAAATGTCTACCTCGCCCCCGCACGCTTCAACAACAGCTCGGCCAGTTTCATCTGCAATAACATGATCAACGGAAAGCGGGAGATGGGGTCCATGCTGCTCAATAGCCCCTATAGGTAACAGAAGAATAGAATCTTTAGTTAGGACTTCAGAGATTTCCGGACCTTTTAAATCTTCGTACATACCGCTCATAGCTTGAGATTAGCGCCTTCTTGAACAACTTCTTTGCAATATCTGAAGTAATAACAGATCAAAGCCATCTCGGATAATCTAATTCCACAATCGCATTGAACGCGAAGCTAGGTTTCTGTGTGCTTCTCGAAGGTCAAAGCCGACCGGCTCTCCGTCCTTTATCTTGTATTCACCAGCAACGAACAAGTCTTTTACTTTACGATCTGGGCCAAGAATTAAAGCTCCGACCGGATCCTCTATACCTGCGAGGTCATTTGAATCCCAAATAGCGAAATCAGCTGCTGCCCCGATTTCAAATGAACCGAATTTATCTAAGCCAAGGCACTGGGCTCCTCCGATTGTCCCAAGGTCAAGAACATCTTGAGGCATAAGAGCATCAGGGCGACCTTCACGAAGCCTTGCAGTGTAAAGGGCTTGCCGAAGTTCAGGGAAAAGCCCACCTACCTCGTTACTTGCGACACCATCAACCCCCAAACCAACTGGAACGTTAGCCTCTCGGAGGTCAACAACTGGGCACATTCCAGCAGCGAGGCGGGCATTAGAAGAAGGACAATGAGCTACCCCTGTACCATGGCTTCCCAGAAGTTCAATTTCCTCCGATGAGAAATGAATTCCATGAGCGAACCAGACATCCTCACCAGACCAGCCCCAATCAAAGAGTTGTTGAGCGGGTCTTTTCCCAAACCGCTCAATACAATGCTCTTGCTCATCCAGTGTTTCGCACAAATGGGTATGGAGTCGCAGCCCATGTTTTCTAGCGAGTGTTGCCGAATCAACCATAAGTCCGGAACTGACAGAGAACGGGCTACAAGGTGCGACTACTACATGAACCATTTCTCCGTCATGGAACTTTGAAATGATCCGTTCTGTTGAAGTCAAAATAGATTCACGATCTTCTACCAGATTATCCGGAGGTAAGCCTCCATCGGATTCTCCTAAATCCATTGAACCTCTACTGAGAAATAATCGTATGCCGACAATACTGGCGGCATCCACTATCGCATCAAAAACAGTGTCATCACCACTAGGAACCACATAATGGTGATCAAAAGCTGTCGTGCAACCACTCAAGGCCAATTCACCCAAACCAACTAGGGCAGATACGTGTACATCCTCGATATTCATTTTGCCCCAGATGGGGTAGAGCGTTTGAAGCCACTCAAAAAGATTGCATCCTGTAGCTAATCCGCGAGTCATCCATTGATACAAATGATGGTGGGTATTAATTAATCCAGGAGTAATGATTTCCCCATCTACTCGTATAACAATATCTCCGTCAACCGGTTCAATATTCCCCAACGCGACTATACGACCATCGACAAAAGCGATATCTCCGGGGTGCCGTGCACCTCGTAAAACAGTTCGTCCCACCTTCATAACGCTATCGGAAGGTCAGTGAATTAGATCTTTTTCAGTAGGAATGATCACTCGGGATGAAATTCGTGATTTGTAAGATCGCTTAAACTAGCCCATTCAAGTGTGGCTATATGCGTCGCTTCAAGTCGTACTTGTGGCGCTTTACCGGCAAGTAAGGCTTCCTGCCAACGTGGGGCGCATAGACACCATTGGTCTCCTGCCTTTAGTCCCAGAAACCCGTATTCGGGCATTGGTGTTGATAAATCATTACCTGCTTCTTTGGAAAATGTTAAGAAATCATCAGTCATAACTGCGCAGACCGTATGGACTCCCAGGTCGCCAGACCCAGTCTCACAACAACCATTTCTGTAATAACCCGTCATCGGATCCAAACTGCAGTCGGTTAAATCAGTGCCAAGAACATTCTTTGCCATAGAGGAAGCTTACACGACGATCTAATACGGCTGAACTCTATCAATAAAGCGCATTTCAATTATGCGTGAATGGGAGCTCTCTTCTGCGACCATTGAATTTCATTCTCAATTTGAGCACCTACCTGAAAGAGAACATCTTCTCTCCCATACGCAGCGACTAATTGAATTCCAATCGGAAGACCATCTTTTGTAAAGCCAGTTGGAAGAGAAATAGCAGGTTGGCCGGTTGCATTAAAAGGAGAGGTGTAAGCAGCATAAGGGATAGAACGCATCGAGTTTCTCATCGGGTCATCTTCTGTTGATGTTAAATCTCCTATACGTGGAGGCGGCTGAAGGGTTGTCGGTGTCAAAAGAAGATCCCAGCCTTCTTCCCACCACTGCAAAGTAGCACGTCGCATAGTTCCCATAGCTGCTTGAGCTTGCATTACCTCTAAACCGCTAGTTGTCGATCCGTGTTGAGCCATAAGCCAAGTTCCAATCTCAACATCATCGATCGTTACGTCTCTACCAAGAAGTCTTCCAACATTCTGTAACGTTAAATTCGCCCCAGCCATCCAGACCGCACTGAATCTACCCCCAATTCCCGGATCATCTAGAGCAGGGGGGTGCGCTTCATCTACGTGATGACCGAGACTTTCCAAAAGTTCAGCTGCTGCCTGTGTTAACTGCTTACAATCTTCATGAAGTTCAAGGTCATCTCTTGGAGATTCATTCCAAAGCCCTATTCGTAGTTTGCCAGGATTGGTGTTTATCTGATCTATATATGGCTGGCCATGGGTCGGAGCAACCACACCATCTCCCATAGTGGGCAAGGCAGTAGCATCAAGAATTGCTGCAGCGTCACGCATAGAGTGCGATACGACATGCTGGATAGAAAGCCCCCATTCTTCTTGAAGCGGCCCCATCGGCACACGGCCACGGCTGGGTTTTAAACCAACAAGTCCACACATGGCGGCAGGGATACGGATGCTACCACCACCATCGCTAGCATTCGCAGAAGGTACCATGCCTGAGGCTACAGCCGCTGCCGCTCCACCGCTAGAACCCCCTGTCCCATAATCAGTATTCCAAGGATTCCGAGAAGGTCCATAGGATTCAGGTTCGGTAGTTCCAACTAGGCCAAACTCTGGAGTGTTAGTCCGGCCAATAACAATAAATCCCGCTTCTCGATACCTTCGAGCTAAATCAGACTCAATTGGACTTACGTAATTCATATCTTTTAACGCTTTATTCCCAAGATGCATAGGCTCATCAGCGCTGCAAGTCCATAGATCCTTCAAGAGAAAAGGAACTCCTTGGAAAGGTCCATCAGGAATATCCCCAACAGCATCTTCTAAAGCACGTTCAAACCTTCTCGTAACGACAGCATTCAAATCACCGTCCATTGCTTCGATACGTTTGATTGAGGCTTCAATAACTTCCACAGCTGAAAGGTCACCAGACCTGATGACCTCAGCGAGCCCCACACTATCTAACCGGCTTAAATCACTATCATCATATTCCATAATGGGAACATAGCCTAGCAATGACCTAACTGCTAAAGCAGTAAAGAATTTCTAAGGATTCCAATTAGAAAACGTATCAATCATTAATTGCACATCCGATCCAAGCGGGTAAAGAATAGGTGAAGTGCAACCAGCCTCAATATATTCAAGAACCTTTGCTTTCGCTTCCGCAGGCGACCCAGAAGCTGTACACCTTTGAACGACATCATCCGGTACAAGTTTCGATGCAGCGAGAACTTCTTCGTTCGTGGCAGGCCAAGAAAGAACTTGATGTATTTCGTTAAGAAGTTCATCTGTTACTCCACTCGCAGCCATAATATGAGGTTGCTGTCCCAGATACTGGGTCAATAAAAGCCGAGCACCGTCTAAGGCAACTTGCCGATCCTCATCAATCGAACAAACAATAAGCTGGGGGCGATCTATTTTGTCAATATCTTTACCAACTGATGATGCCCCTTTCTCTAAAGCGTCCATCGCTCGCACATTATATTCAGGTTCAACCATGTAGTTCAGAACAACACCATCTGCTATCTTTCCCGAGAGCTCCATCATCTTCATTCCAGTCGCACCTATATAGATTGGAACATCCTTAGCAACTCTCTCCTGATGAACATAATCAAGCTCAACGCCATCAAGTTTCACGTAATTACCTTCGTAGGTAACAGGACCATCACATTGCAGAAGAGCGCGAACCGACTCAACAACTTCACGCATAACCATAAGAGGACGCTTCCTCTCCACACCTACCTTTGAAGCAAGTGGATCCCACCATGCACCAATCCCAAGAATTATTCTGCCTGGGGCTAAATCGTCAAGAGTGGAAAATGTTGAAGCGATACGGGCTGGATTTCGTGTCCAACAATCAATGACTCCACTTCCTATTTTTACTCTTGAAGTACTAGCGGCAAATGCCGCCATAGGAACGCAGCATTCCCGAACCAGTCTTGAATCAGCTTGCCATACAGAATCAAACCCCTTCTCTTCTGCTGATTGAGCAAAGCTAATTGCTTCTTGAATCGAATGGGCATCTTGAAGGTAAATACCTACTTCTTGAGTCATGTTATCTCGGCAATCTTTTTGAATAACCGAAGAGATGCCTCAGCGGCTTTCGCCTCAATTTCAACAGCATCTACTTGCGTAAATTCTCCGTTTTTCATCACATGTTCTCCATCAATTTGAATATTTACTGGTCTTACACCAGTTGTGAAAGCTAAATGCCAAGGTTCCATTTTATGATATGTCCAAGTAACAACATCGTTGATGCACTCCGGAAACAAAGATTTGTTAACTTCAAGCATTTCCCAGACCTTTTCAGGTGATTCATCAATATGGTTTTCACGTAACCGAACATATGCAACGCGGAATTCGTCAACCATATCTGCGCCAATCCCATCTGTTCCCAAACCAACGGGGTTTGAGAATCTAAGTGGTTCAGCGTAACCAACAGAATTATTCATGTTCGACCTTGGGTTATGGATAATTGTTCCCTTTAGGCCATGATCATCTTCAAGTTTAACTCCATGAATTAAAAGCCAATTATCTTTTGAAAACGGTTTCAACCTACTTGTAGCGGATGCATCTATTTCCCCCTCCGCAACATGAACATGCACTCCTACATCCAGGTCAGATGCCAGTCCCGCAGCCGCCTCTAAAGTCTCATCAGAACAAGTAAAAGCTGCATGGATGCCAATCATCCCGCGCCCTCCTTCATCGATAAAGCGATGATTTTCCTCCAAACCACGCTTTGCATCTTCGGTCATTGCCATCGCTCTTTCCGAACCTTCATGATTCCGGTCCGTCAAGCCGTAACACGTGTTCACACGAACCCCAACAGATGCGCAAGCTTCAGAAATAGTAGTTAGTGAACCTTCGATGGCATTGGGTGACTCGTGGTGGTCAATGATGCAGGTAGTCCCGCTCCGTAATGCTTCTAAGGCTCCCAATTTCGCCGACCATTCAATAATGTCAAGGTCAAGTGCCCTATCTAATTTCCACCAGACAGACTTTAAAATTTCGTGGAAAGAAGTAGGCGTTTGGACTGGGCTTGGCATCCCTCGAGCAAGCGATGAATAGAGGTGATGGTGAGCGCAAACAAGCCCATGTGTTTGGTTAGCTTCTAACTCCATGCTTCAGCCCGCTCACGATTAGAAATATTTTCCATCGGTAGCTCGTTACGCCACAGGCCATCATGGGCTTGAAGTGCTGCAGCCACAGCACCTGCAGTAGGGACTAAGCCAATCTCCCCAACTCCTTTTATCCCATAAGGTGAGTTCGGTTCCGGAGATTCAACAAGGATTACATCAACATCTGGCATGTCCTTAGGACGGATGATGTTAAGACTTTTTAACGTCAGATTTTTAGGCCGACCAACTTCATCGCAAGGAAAACCTTCAGTTAATGCATACCCCAAGCCCATATGGACCGCACCTTCAATTTGTCCTTCACATAACAGTGGGTTCACCGCCTTCCCAACGTCATGGGCTGCAACAACGCGCTCAATCTTTCCTGAAGCAGGGTCAATAATCACAAGTTGAGCCGCATAACCAAAAGTAGAATGGATTATTGGATTCGCTACATTCTCAGCTAGGGAATTTGTCCAATCAACCCTGTATTCACCTTCGTAATCAATACCAATTTTTCGTCCGCCCTCAATTGCTTTCAAACAAGCATCTTGGACGGCACCCGCTCCCATAAGCGTGCCACGACTTCCAGTTGTCTGCCCAGCGCCTAATTCACGAGAAGTATCAACCAATACGTCAATAAGCTCAGGTGAAACTCCAAGCTCTTCAGCAGCTACTTGTAAGGCAACGGTATGCACTCCTTGCCCCATTTCTGTCCAACAATGCCGAACTTGAACACGCCCATTTTCAGTAAATCGGATCACTGCTTTAGCTATCTCTTTAAAACCATTCCCCAAACCAGAGTTTTTCAAACCTAGGCCAACCCCTACTGCTCTCCCGGCAAGAATCGCTTGGTCGTAGGCAGGCTTAATAGCTTCTAAGCAAGCTCTGGCTCCCAGCGCCCCATCGTCCATTATCTGCCCTGGCCCCCATGTGGAACCTGAAGTTATAACGTTTCTATTACGTATTTCCCAACCGCTAATTCCAGCCATTTCAGCAAGACGGTCCATAACTCCTTCCATGGCAAATTGAGCTTGATTAGCACCAAACCCTCGAAAAGCACCACAGACTGAATTATTTGTCCGAGCAGCAACTGCTTCAACCTCAATATTAGGTATAACATACGGCCCACTGGCATGACCCGCTGCTCGTTCGAGGACTTTCATTCCGACAGAAGCATAAGGGCCAGAGTCACCCACCATCTGCACAGAAAGGGCTTTAAGTTTTCCTTCCTTATCGCAACCAGCCTTGTATTCAAGACGGATTGGATGCCTTTTAGTGTGTATTAAAAAAGATTCTTCACGACTAAGTGTTGTCTTTACCGGTTTCTGTAAAAGCCATGCAGCTAATGCTGTTTGCGCTTGGTTCGACATATCTTCTTTGCCACCGAAAGCCCCTCCATTAGATACAAGCTCAACGGTCAATTCTTTCTGATCTATGCCAAGGACTCTTGCTATATCATTTCTGTCATCCCAGATCCCTTGTCCGCCACTATAGATATAGAGTTTTTGTTCGGTATCAAATGTTGCCAAAGTCGACTCCGGCTCAAGGAAGGCATGGTCGACTCTTTGCGTCTGAAATGTTTCGCTAACAACATGGGTGCACTCTGCCCACGCTGCGTCAACGTCTCCTCGTTGGTATGTCGAAGTTGAGAGAATGTTTCCATCTAAACCCCAAACAGCATTCTCTTCAGAACGGATAGCTTCAATAGGGTTAGTTATAGGAGGAAGCTCACTGTAACTAACATCAATTAGTTCAGCAGCTGACCGAGCAATTTCACGAGTCTCAGCAACGACCATAGCAATAACGTCCCCTAGATAACTAGTTCTCCCTCCTACGGGGATAAAAACGGGCCAATCTTTATGGATAAGTCCAACTTTTAATTCTCCCGGAACATCAGCAGCAGTTATAACCCGAACCACACCTTGGTGCGCCTCAGCTTTCGCAACATCAATAGAGATAATTTCAGCACGAGCATGATCGCTGAGCTTAAAAGCTCCATGGAGAAGTCCCTCAGCTTCAAGATCATCTATGAATGGCCTTCTACCTATAGCAAGATCTTCAGCTTCATACTTTATTTGGCTAGCTCCAATACCTGTTTCTTCTCCCAAATCCGGTAGCTCACCTTTAGCAAGGCATTCAACTGCATCGAGTATTTTGATATAACCAGTACAACGACATAGATGCGCCCCAAGATGACGAGCAGCGTATTCTCGCTCTAATTTTTCGCCTTTTTTATCAACTAAAACCTTCGTCCGAACCATAATGCCAGGTGTGCAAAACCCGCACTGGAGAGCTCCACAAGCAGCGAATGTTTGGCCCATTCGGTCAATTTCTTCAGGATCAATCCCTTCCAACGTTTGTATAGATGAGCCCTCAGCTCTTTCAACAGAGAGTTGGCAAGAAATTCTAGCTTTCCCATCCATTATCACTGTGCAGCACCCACACTGTCCTGATGGAGAACAGCCGTCCTTAGCTGACAGAATACCAAGTTCATCCCGTAAGGCCCCTAGCAGATGGGCATGTTCGCCAACTACCTCAACGCTCTTCCCATTTAGTTCAAAAATAGTCATGTCTCTTCCGGAAGAATAGCCCCACTTTGATTAGTGATGCGTCCATAACTTTCTGGTTTTCGATACCGGCCAAAATCAAACAATGTCTCTTTGTAATTTTTGCATAAGTTCAAATCAATATCCGCAACAATTAACTCATCATCATCCGTACTAGAAAGCGCAACAATTTCACCGCTAGGGGAAATAATGCATGAATCAGAAAGAGATTCAACACCTTCCTCAACTCCTCCTTTTGCGACTCCAACAACGAAACACCCATTTTGATAAGCACCAGCCTGCATTACTAAATGATTATGAAAAGATGCATGTTTATCTTGCGTCGGATCAGGAGCGTAATGGATAGGTGTGTTGTAACCGATAAGAATTAATTCAGCACCACCTAAAGCTAGACACCTATACGTTTCGGACCACCTTCGATCATTGCAGATTGCCATTCCCACAACACCCCCAAAAGCATGCCACGTCGGAAATGTTTCACCAGCTTGAAAATATCGCCTTTCTAAATGTTGGAATTCTCTCCACGGTTCATGCTCCGTATGGCCGGGAAGGTGGACTTTTCTATACTTTCCAATAATTGAACCATCTGAGTCAACCAAGATTTGAGTATTAAAACGTTCCCCATGTTCAGTCAGTTCTGCGTAGCCAAGGCAGAAGCCAATTCCGTAATCCTTAGCTGCATCAAATAATCTCTTTGTGTCTTTGCCCGGCATCTCTTTCTCATAAAAATCATCTAAAGAGAGACCTTCTTCCTCTTCAACAAACCAACGCGGGAAAAAAGTAGTCAATGCAAGTTCCGGATAGACGATAAGCTGCACCTGTTTATCATGAGCATCCTTAAGAAGTTTTAGAAGCCTTTCAATAACTTCCGAGCGTGTTTCACCTCGATGAATCGGCCCAAGCTGTGCTGCTGCTAATCGTAAATTCCTGTTACTCATTCTGCTCCTCAGCTAGTTGAATGAGGACTTGAAGGAGGACATTCGCTCCATCTTTAATCTGTTCCTGACTTGTGAATTCAGCAGGATTGTGTGAGAGTCCACCTTCGCTAGGAACAAAGATCATCGCTGTGGGACATACTCTTGCAAACATTTGAGCATCATGTCCAGCGCCTGATGTCATCTGTTGCACTGAAAGCCCCAATGATTCTGCCGCTTTTGTAACTTCAGCTACTAGTTCTTGGGCAAAGGTGACGGGTTCAAATCGAGCCAAAATTTTACTCGTTATTTCTACATTCTCACGCTCGGATAAGGCCTTACAGAATTCATGCAGTTGACTTTCCGCATGCTGAAGTACTTCATCATCAGTGTTCCTAAGATCTACAGTGATTACAGCTTTTGACGCAACCACATTCACAAGATTTGGATGTAAATCTATTTTTCCAACAGTTCCAACTTGATTACCTCCGGTTTCCAAAGCTATCTGCCGGACGAAAGTAGCGATCTGAGCAGCTGCAAAGCCAGCATCATGACGCATGTGCATAGGCGTTGTCCCAGCATGATTTGACTGACCTTCAATAGTGATTTCTGTCCAACTTATTCCTTGGACACTATCTACAGCCCCGATTGAGGTTGCATCTGCTTCAAGGATAGGGCCTTGTTCAACGTGGAGTTCAATGAACGCCTTAGGAATTGGGCCAGGGCATGGGGCGGCGCCTCTAAAACCTATGCGCTCCAACTCATCGCCTAATCGCTTCCCGTCGATACCTTCTATATCGAGTGTGCTTTCAAGGCTCATTCCGCCTACATAAACAAGACTACCGAGCATGTCTGGTGCGAACCTAGCACCTTCCTCGCCGGTGAAGAATCCAACAGCGATAGGGTGCAATGGAGAGATTCCATTCTCAGCTAATGTTTCAACAACTTCTAACCCTGCAAGAACCCCAAGATTCCCATCAAATCTCCCACCAGTTCGGACCGTATCAATATGGCTTCCCGTCATAACTAAAGGGAGTGATTTATCCGTACTATTACCAAACCAAGTACCTACTACATTCCCGACACCATCAATGGCGATCTCCATGCCGAGATCTTCCATCCAGGTGATTACAAGGTTCCGCCCTTCTCTATCCTCATCAGTTAAAGCTAAACGTGAGCAGCCATTCGTATCAGCTATGGCCCCGACCTGAGCGAGTTCATCAATGCGTCTCCAAAGACGTTCACTATTGATTTGAAGCGTATCCACTCTAAAATTCTACATTTCTAAAGCTATATTCACTTGCAAGTCGCTAATAGTTTCAAAAATAAAGGTTCAACCTAAGGCGATATCTTCTGGACGAACAGGAACTCGAGTAAGGTCCAATCCAGTAGCATCTCTTATTGCTGCGACGACAGCAGGAGTGGAAGAAATTACTGGTGGCTCACCAATTCCTTTAGCGCCAAATGGGGCATTAGGCTCTGGCTCTTCTATAAGAGCTGCTATTTCAATTGGTGGAGTGTCCATTGCCGTTGGTAGTAAGTAGTCAGTGAAGTTAGCGTTTTGAATCTTCCCATCCTGCAGAATAATTTCTTCAAGTATCGCTAATCCCAATCCTTGCGTAATCCCACCCTCAATTTGTCCCCTTGCCTGAACAGGGTTTAAGACTCGCCCAACATCTTGAGATGTTGCTATCTCTACGACTCGCACTAGCCCCAATTCCTCGTCAACATCAACGACAGCTCTATGAGCGGCGAACGCAAATGACACATGCGCATCACCTTGCCCATCTTCATCAAGCGGAACGGTTGGTGCATGTCGATGCACGACAGTTTCATCATATTCTCTTCCTCGGAGAGCATCGGATAAAAGTATGGACTTTGAACCGTCCATTGCTACGAGCGCACTACCAACTCTTTCAAAAGAGAGCCCTTCTTCATTTGAGATGTCAGAAATAAGAGAATTTACCACTGCTTCACATGCTTTCATAACAGCACCGCCTGACATCCAACTTTGACGACTAGCTGACGTAGACCCAGCTGAACCGATAGAAGTGTCGACAGGAAGTATGTTCACTTTTTTAATTCCAAAAATCTCTTGAACGATTTGGTGGACAAGAGTAACAAAGCCTTGTCCCACCTCAACACAGGCAGTTTGAATGGAAATAAAACCGTCATCAACTATGCATCGAGCTTCTGAAAAATCATCAAAGCCCTCGGAGAACATCAGATTTTTAATTGAAGCAGCAAATCCAATTCCTCGTTTTACGTGATTTCCGTCTGTTGTTCTTCCTGTTCCACCCGGACGTTCCAGAATATTGTCAATTGGGGGACCAGGAAGAGGGTGATTCGCAAGAGAAACTAGGACGTCGCGAACTGGGGCAGTCCCAGTAATCTTCTGCCCTGTAATGATCGTGTCGCCTGGTTTCAAAGCATTCTTTAGACGAAATTCAACTGGGTCAAGATTTAATTCCTTGGCTAATTTATCCATCTGAGCTTCTACAGCAAAACATGTTTGGACATTGCCGAAACCGCGCATAGCCCCGCAAGGGGGATTATTTGTGCGGACACCCCAACCCTCAACAAGTGCATTTGGGACGCTATAAGGTCCGATTGAGAAACAACAAGCGTTGGCGAGGACAGCAGAAGTTGTAGACGCATACGCACCTCCATCTAGGATTACTTTTGCTTCTACTTTGATAAGGCGACCTTCAGAACTCGCGTGATGCCTGTACCAGATTTTCGCTGGATGCCTGTGAACATGACCCAAGAAAGATTCATTACGGTCATAGACCATCTTCACAGGTTTTCCGGTATAGAGAGCCAACATGCATAGGTGCACATGCATGCTTACATCTTCTCGTCCCCCAAACGCTCCACCTACTCCAGCTAAAGTGACCCGGACCATTTCTATGGGCATATTGAGCGCCGTTGCGACTTGTTCCTGATCTGAATGAAGCCATTGTGTTGAGATCTGAAGATCGATACCTCCATCTGGCGAAGGGATAGCCATTCCAGATTCAGTACCCATGAAGGCTTGGTCCTGCATGCCGACCTCATATTCCCCTTCAACAATGACATCACCAACCGCTTCAGTGCCACCATGGACAATATTTAAGTGCCTTATCACGTTTCCCTCGGGGTGAATAGCTTTTGCTGTTATAGCTTCGTAGCTGTCAATCAACGGGGAAAGAATTTCATATTCCACCTTTATAGCATCAGTAGCCTTTCGAGCGACTTCCGGATGATCTGCCGCGACAATGGCAACTGGTTCCCCTGCATACCGAATAAAGGCGTCAGCTAGAACTGGCTGATCAGCGCGCTCTAAACCGAAAATATTCTCACCAGGTACATCATCAGCTGTTAGAACCGCGTGAACACCTGAAATAGTAAGAGCATCAGAGATGTCAATACTTAGAATCTTTGCTGAAGAATGAGGAGAGCGAAGAGTTTGCCCCCAAAGCATGCCTTCAGAACTAAGGTCACTTGAGAAAATAAAATCTCCTTTAACCTTCTCTTTTCCATCGGGCCTGACCGCAGAGATCCCGATCCCTGATGGAGTCACCTCAACAGCGTCATCAACTACTGACATCAGGTACTCCCGTCAGTTGATTTTCGCTTGGACGCGATATGAACAGCTTCAACGATTCTTCCATACCCAGTGCAACGACAGAGATTTCCAGATATTGCTTCACGGATCTCAAGAACATTAGGTTCGGGGTTTGTTTCCAAGAAATCGTGAATCGTGATGAGAAGTCCTGGTGTACAAAATCCACATTGGATAGCACCAGCTTCAATAAATGCTTCTTGGACACCTGTTAAGGAGTCATCATCAGAAAGAGATTCAATAGTTTCAATATTGCGTCCAGTGGCATTTGCCGCAAGCACTAGACATGAACAGACAAGAACCCCATCCATAAGAACAGAGCAAGATCCACATTCTCCTTGTTCACATGCATTTTTGGAACCGTAAAGCCCTAATTTCTCTCGTAAAACATACAGCAAACTCTCACCAAGCCATGACTTCGATATCTCATGCGAAGTGTCATTTACTGAAAGGTTATATCCGCTTGAACTATTACCTTTATCCATCATCTCTCAATTCAAATATTCGAAGGAGCGCTCTTTGCCCTAGAACACCTACAGCATGCTCTCGGTAGGCAGCAGAACTCCTGTGGTCAGTAATTGGACTACTGGCCTCGCCAACTAGTCTCCGGAAATTAGGAAGAGATGAAGAGTTAACAGTCATTGTGCTCCAATCAAGAAAATCTTGAATGTACACTTCGGCTTCTCTAGCTCTTGATGGCGCTGCTGTGACAGAACCTAAGGCAATCGCAATCGTGGACCGTTCCGGGTCAGTGACCATAGCGAGAGAAGCAATAGAAATAACCATGGCATTCCGCGGGCCTACCTTTAAGAACTCCTGAGGTCCATTAAGTATTGGGACCTTAATTGCTTCTATGAACTCATTGTTAGCTAATGAGGTTTCCTTCACTCCAGTGATGAGCTCATCTATGGAAATCTCCCTGCTTCCCTCAATACTGCGAATTGCTACTTTTGCATCTAAAGCGAGCAAGACAGGAATCATATCTCCTGCTGGTGAAGCTGTCCCCAGGTTTCCACCGATAGTGGCAACATTTCTGATCTGAGGGGAGCCTACTGTTCGGGCAGACTGAGCTAACGCTGGCACAATCGTTGACAATGGACCTCTTTCGATTTCGCGATAAGTAACACACGAACCGATAGAAATAGCGTCCCCATCATGTTTCCATTGCTTAAGTTCTGGGACCCTATCAATCGCTATTACCGCAGACGGATCTTTATGACGGAAATTGACTTCCACCATAAAGTCAGTGCCTCCAGCGAGGATTTCTCGGGTAGGGTCCTCCGCTAGTAAACCGCAGACTTCCTCTGTTGATGAAGCAATATGGAATTCCATAACTACTAAGGGTAGCGAGTAGATGAAATCTAGGGAACGACCTGCTGGTTACGATTGCAAATAACGCTATTAAGCATCAAGAACTATTGCGCGTCCATCAGATGGTGGCATCAGAGGTTCGTCTGTTGACCACGGGAAATTAATCCAACTATCAGTTCGTTTCCAAACATATTCACATTTAATAATTGAAGGACTTTTCTCATACAGGACAGCACTACGAACATCAGCTACTTCACTTTGGCAAAATTCATGCACATAAGCGAGAGTTGCGCCAGTATCAGCCACATCATCAGCTATAAGGACCCGAGCATTCCTCAGATCAATTGAGTCCAAATAAGGGGGAAGCGCTACAGGGACATCTAACCTTTCCTCAACCCCCGTGTAGTACTCCACATTCATCACGTAAAGATTCTTGACAGATAACGCATACCCGAGTGAGCCAGCTACAAATAAGCCACCACGAGCTATTGCTAAGATAATATCTGGTTGGTAATTATCGTCAGCGACTATTTGTGCTAGTTCCCGGGCGGCACTCCCATAGCGGCCCCAGTCTAGTGTTTCTCGTTCATCACTCATTTCTCTCCAATCATCATCACTGTACATTAACCCTCTAAAGGGTTCTAAGGGCGAATCATAGGTTGTCCTGTAGCAAAGAAAGTTCAAAGCTTTTAGAATGGGAATGTAGTTAAAGACCTTTTCGCCCGCAACAGCCGGCGAGCAGCTCAGAACTAGGAGAAAAATGAAGATTTTAATTGCTGATAACTTACATGAGTCAGCGCAACAAACATTAGAAGAGATCGGGCATGAAGTAATAGTCCAGTCATCATGCACCTCTGAGAACCTTCATCAATATCTACAAGGGATTGAAGTACTTGTAGTGAGAAGCACAAAAGTTACTCAAAAGAGCATTGAAGCTGCGAACTCACTTGAGCTCATTATTCGTGCAGGTGCAGGAGTTGACACAATTGACGTGGAGGCAGCATCAAATCAGGGAATTTACGTGTGTAACGTGCCTGGTAGAAATGCAGTCGCTGTAGCTGAACTCACCTTCGCACTTCTTTTAGCAATAGACCGCCATATTGCCGAGGGAGCTAAAGATCTTAGAAATGGGGTATGGAACAAGAAACTATACTCACAGGCAGATGGGATACTAGGGAAAACTATTGGAATTATTGGACTAGGGGAGATAGGTTTCTGCGTCGCTGAACGAGCTAGAGCATTCGGGATGACCGTCCTAGGGCAACGGAAACAAGGCCGCAATGAAAATGTTGAACAACGAATCAGGCAAATTGGCATACGGCTAGTAGATACACTCCCTGAATTGATTTCTAAAAGCGACATTATTACTCTCCATGTTCCATATAACAACGAAACCGATTCAATAGTTGATAAGGAATTGCTATCGCACTGCAAAGAAGGTGCGATTCTAATTAATACAAGTCGAGGAGAAATAATCAATGAAAAGGACCTTCTTGATGCTATTGAAACACAGGGTTTGCGAGCTGGGTTAGACGTCTTCCAAAATGAACCAGGAAGCAATGAAGAAAAATTTGATTCGCAACTCGCGAATCATGCTGGAATCGTAGGTAGTCACCACATAGGGGCATCAACAACTCAAGCCAGTATCGCGATAGCTGATGGCGTCATACACTCGATAGCCAGCTTCGAACAAGGAGTTCCTACTAATTGCGTAAATGAATCGCCTGCAGGAGATGGAACATCACAAGTTAGAGTTAGGCATCTTGACAAAGTAGGGGTCTTAGCATCTGTGTTGACGATGCTTCGTTCAGTTGACCTAAACGTGCAATATATGAACAATAAAGTTTTCGCGGGAAAGCAAGCTGCTGTTTCTACCATTGAGGTTGTCGGAGAAATACCCACCGACCTCTATAACCAACTTCTTTCTTTAGACAATGTTCTCGGAGTCTCTCTTCTTGACAAAAGAAATGTGAGTTGACCATGGATAAAGCATTACTGCAAAGAGTTAAGGCAAGAATCGTTCAACCCGAATGGGCTGAACGAGTTGTTTCGCCAGCTTATGACGTGCTGAGGCCTTTCGAACGTGAAAAACTCATGGAGCAAGATCCATATGTTTTTCTTCACGTAACGAGTGCTAAGGGAACTGAAAGTAGAGAAACAAGAACTGATGCTAACGCTGCAGCTCTGGAAAGACTGTATGAGGCAGGTGCCTATTCTGCTATCGCAGAACCTTCCTTATATCTTTACAAACTCGTATTAAATGGGCATGAACAGATCGCTGTTGTCGGCGATGTCTCTTTGGAGATTTTTGAGGCTGGGCGGATAATACCCCATGAGCGGACTAGGCAAACCCGCGCCGATGATCTGGCCAATCATCTCGAAAAAATTGGGGTTCATTCATCACCCGTAGCCTTAGCTTATGACGATGATGAGAGTGTCAAATCTCTGATTTCTGAAGTGCTAGAGACACCACCAATATTAGATTTCTGCAGGGAAGATAATTTGGAACAAACCATATGGCAGATACCTGATGAGATAAGTGAAAAACTTATTGTACTGTTCCAAGATAAAGACACTTTCATAATAGATGGGCATCATCGTATGAGTGCTAGCAAAGAGCTGTGGACACGTCTAGGAAGGTCAGATCAATACAGTCGAGTGTTGGCAGCTTTCTTTGCCGTAGGAGACCTTAATATGCGCGCTTTTCATAGGCGAGTTGTTGACTTAAATGGCCTCACTTCAGAGAAGTTAACTAGTCAAATTGCTGAAAATGACTTTGTTATAAGGCCACTGAATAGCGATGAGAATGCTGAGCCGGTTGCAAGCGGTTATTTCAGCATGTTTCTTGATGGCCAGTGGAACACTTTAGAACCTCTTCGAGTACACCCTTCAGAATTTGATGCGGCGATCCTGCAAAATCGTATTTTAGGACCCATTCTTAATGTAGATGAAGGTGGTTCAGATGAAAGACTTCAATATCTTCCCGGAACTGTTGGTCTTTCTCACCTAGAGTCAATCACCCTTGCCGAAGGCGGTGTCTCATTCGCTCTACATCCAGTAAATATGAAACAACTGTTATCGGTTATAAAGAACAATAAAACCCTTCCCCCAAAATCAACTTATTTCGAACCAAAAGTTCGATCAGGTATCTTTATTGTTGAAAGATAGATCTCCCTATCACAGTTGCGTAATTCTTTTGAATGCTTCAGCGGCGGGAAATCCTGTTTCTGTTTCTCGTAATGCAAGTTGACGCATTACACGACCCCTGAACTCTTCAGTAGTTGATTCCTTTTCAGCTATATCAATACCCATTGTCGATTCAAATTGACTGATATGGCACAGGAGCGACTCTATTTTAGTTACTTCAAATCCTCTGCATTCTTCAAAGTGGTCGGCATCTTCCGCTTCATAGAGGAAAAGTTCATCTGGCCGATGAGGCTCAAGATCTTGTTCGGGGTAGAAAAAGGGATCACGTGCGGCTACTAATGCATCTATTGTCAAAAAACCGGCAACTCTATGATCAGGATGTAGCCGGTAGCGTTTCCAAGGGTCGTGTCCCAAAATTACTTCTGGTTTTAATTCACGAATAATCCTTGTAATTCGTTTACGCAGTGTCCCATCTTCCCGAAGTTCGCCGTCAGTGCAGCCTAGAAAAACGACTTTGCCCTCAACAGGTATCTTCTTTGCAGCTTCTAATTGCTCTAATTTTCGAGAAGCGATTAGTTTTTTAATGTCCGTTGATGGATCCCACGTCCCTTTCGATCCATCCGTGCAAATAAGGAAACTCACCACACAACCATCTGCCGCCCACTTTGCTAATGTTGCCCCTGCCCCAAATTCAATATCATCTGGGTGAGCTCCAATTGCTAGAGCAGTTTGAGGTGTTGGAATATTGTGAGTATGCACATCTTTACCTTAGACGTCGGATCCATTTTCAAGGCTAAATTCATGAAGGTCATTTGGATCATCTAAATCAAAACCAAATTTTGAATCCTTTACCACCAATATGGAAGATTCGGTCTTCTCGGCGAATTCAAGGTGTTTATTAAACGAATGTGGTCCATAACTAAAAGCAAAATTAAGAGATGTAGGAAGAACCAATACATTTGTCCCATCTAATTTCGTATCGGGAACGATAACGATTTCTGCTTTTGTCATAAGTGAAGGAAGGCCTTCGGGATGGACTAAGTCACCGTGAGTGATAAGAACACGTTCAATGCCTTTCCTCCTTAATGAATCAAAACCAAAAGCAACTGCTTCGTTTAATCCCTTTATTGGATTTCTTAGGACATTCGCACCTAAATCTTTGGCCCAAGATTCAACATCATCATCCTCGCAAACAACCCACACCGTCATTTCCGAGCAAGATTTGATAACTCCAGAGGCTAAGCGTTTCGCGAGGTCTGAACGATTTGAAGATTCAAGAACAGAGGATAGACGTTCCTTAGCGGAGTGAAATCCTTTAACAGGGATGAGGGCGGCGTAGTTATCCATTGATGACAAGGTAAAGGTAGGTGTTTCCGAATCGCTATAAGTTATATCCCACATATTCTAGCGCTACTATTCAAGCGTGACATTTAAAGTGGCGGTAGTTGGTGGTGGATCGTGGGGAACCACGGTTGCGCATTTGGTATCTCATAATACTGAGACGAAAATCTGGTGTAGAGATGCAGAAGTTGCAAGATCGATCACGCGCAAACATAGAAATACGAAATACCTCGGAAGGCATAGACTGCACCCTGACCTAGAAGCATCAAATGACCTTGAGGAAGTAGTTTCACATGCCCAAGTTATTTTGATGGCGATACCTTCACAAAGCTATCGGGAAGTTTTTCGGGAATTGATAGGATTCGCGAAACCAGAGATACCAATCATAAGCCTTGCTAAAGGATTGGAGCAGCAATCTCAACTTACGATGACCCAACTTATGGAAGATGAATCGCCGGGTCAATTAACAGGGGTTCTAACCGGGCCAAATTTAGCGGCAGAAGTTCTGTCAGGTTATGCAACGGCATCAGTTGTTGCTATGCAAAATCAATCAATGCAGTTTGAGATTGCGAAGATTTTCTCTACTGACACATTTCGCGTTTATACAAGTAGAGATGTCATAGGGTGCGAACTAGGTGGTGCTTTCAAAAATGTACTTGCGCTTGCTGTAGGAATGACAACTGGTTTAGGAACAGGAGATAATACTAGAGCAGCAGTTGTAACACGAGGCCTTGCTGAGCTAGCGAGACTAGGAAGTGCAATGGGTGGTTTGCCTGAAACGTTCTCTGGCCTAGCAGGATTAGGAGATCTAGTAGCGACATGCTTCTCTCCGCAAAGTAGAAACCGTTATGTAGGAGAACAATTAGGGAAAGGGCGTGACATTCAAGAAGTCCTTTCCGAAATGAGCAACGTTGCCGAAGGCGTTGTTACAGCTCCTGTCGTTTCGGATCTAGCAAAAGAACATGGTGTTGAGACCCCAATAAGTGACCAAGTAGCAGCAGTTGTTAGGGGAGTAACTACTCCAGCTGACGCATATGATGTTCTTCTACTTCGCGAACAAGGGTCCGAACACTAAGCACAGTTAGCTAGTTAACAATCAACTTAAGGGCTAAAGAGATATGCCAGAATTAGGAATTCTAGGATCAGGGGAAATCATCACAATTGACCCATTCGGAAATCTATCTTGGCTGAACCAGAACAACCAAAGAGTGAACTGGGGAGTTGGCGCAGATGATAGATGGCATTTCGCTGAGAATGAAAAATCGGTTAGGCAAACAGTAGATGAAGATGGGATCATGTCGGAGACTCGAATGCGTGTTCCCGGTGGTGACATCGTACAAAGAGTAGATGTAATCCCAGTTGGGACAGGGAGCGCAGCATTACTAGAGTTTGAGAATAACACTCCAGTGCCCGTAGCAGTAGCAGTCATTCTTGAGAACTATGGACAGATAGAAATTGATGGAACGTCAGCTTCTTTAAAGTCCCTTCAAATCGTTAATGCCAGTAAACAAATTGCTTTATGCTGTTCATCAGACAGTATTCAAGCATTGCAAACATCTATAGAAAATGGTATTTCGCAACCACCCAGAAGCACCCAAAAACTAACAGATAAAAATACAGCTTTAATTTTCCCACTGCCACACGCTACTAAACTACGACTGCTTGTCAGCAGGGAAGGCTTGACTGAACTTCCAAAACTTGAACAATGTCCTTCCTTTGAAGAGATAGCGAACGGTTGGAGAAAGCATCTTAGCGTCGGTATGCAAATTTCTATTCCCGAAAACCGAACTCTTAACGCAATAAATGCATCTAGAAGGCACCTGCTTATTGGTAGTGGGCAACCAATTGAATCAGAATTTTGGGCTAAAGAAAATCCCGAAGAGGTTGTCCCCCTAAGCGCAGCTGCACTTTTTCAATGGGGGCACCCACAGGAAGGGAAAGATTTACTCCTACAATGCATGGAACTTTCAAATCCGGGACTTTTCAGAAGAAAGGTCTCTAGAAAGACTCTTTTCACACTTTGGGCTTGGGGAAGTTATATTCGGTTTGACTCTGACGACCGAATGGCAGAAATTCTTCTTCCATGGGTTCAAGAAACACTTCAAGTCTTATTGACTGCGTTACCTTCGAAAAGGAAGCTGAAGAAGCGAGAGTTGAGCTTAGAAATAGCTGCTTTGCAGTCAGCAGTAGAAATACTTCAAGTGGCAGGGGAAGCTAAATTAGCTATCGACGTAAGTAAGCAATTGGATCTATTCAGGAATTCCATCAACGTCTCACCTGCTACAAAACCTCTGGATAGAGCTCTTTTGGGAAACAAAAAGACGTTTGAAGAATACATAATAGCTTTACAGGATCGGCAGACTATTAGCGATCCATCTACCACGGTCGCTAGCATAATTAATGGAGCTGACACAACAGGTTCTTTCAAAAATAATTCTCGTTCTCAAGATCCGATGTCTTCTGCACTTTTCTTGCTTCTGTCACGCAATGCATTTGTGATGGAACAGAACCTCTTCGATGGGAAAAATCTGATCCTACTGAATCAAGGATTCCTTTCAAACTGGATAGGGGCTTCAATAGAGGTAGAAAATGCACCAATAAATGGGGGAGAACTGGGTTTCGCTATTCGATGGCACGGAGCCGCACCAGCTCTTCTCTGGGCTGCCACAACAGATGCTGAAATTACCCTCCGCTCACCGAGAATAGATGATGATTGGTTTACGAATAACCTCAAAGGAGAAACACTGCTTGGTCAGCAAGAACTTCCTGAAACAGCCGTTACGTTATTTGACCCTGCGAAAAGACTTGCAAAACCAAATACTTCAAACTTGGACGATGGAAGCATAGGAGAGTCCTTCAGATAGCCAGCTATAGCTCTACTGGTGAATGATGTAGCCTCTAGTTGTGGTTCACAAACTCCGAAAGGCAATACAAGGCAATGCCCCGACGCTCCTCTATGAGAAATCCTTATGGGCACAAGGAAAAGAAATTATCGTAGGCATTGACGAAGTCGGGAAAGGTGCTTGGGCTGGGCCTCTTACCGTCGGTGCTGCTGTTATCCCCAAAGATAAACGACTCTATAAAGTAAGGGATTCAAAACTTCTCAAAGCGCCCGAAAGAGAAGCGCTGTTTGAGGCAGCGATTGATTGGTGCATCACCTGGGGAATAGGACACGCAACTAACGAGGAATGCGATCAATACGGCATGTCACTTGCTCAGAAAATTGCTGCTAAACGAGCAATTGAAAAGCTTTCAATCAAACCAGACCATGCCCTGATAGACGGGAACTGGGACTTCATAGGAGAAACTATTGGTAAAGGAAATGTAACGAAAATTATTAAAGGAGATACCAAATGTCTCTCAATCGCTACGGCATCAATTCTCGCCAAAGTAACAAGAGACAGAATAATGAAAGAAAAAGACAACCAATATCCTCAATACGCATTTTCAAACAACAAAGGCTACCCTTGCCCAAATCACAAAAATGCACTCAAAACGATTGGCCCATGTGAGCTCCATAGAAAATCTTGGGCATTCATGGATCAAACACCCTTCCCGAGAGCTCCGAAACCTAAGAAAAATCCAATGCAAGGATCATTGTTTCAAGAATAGGAAATTTAGAAATCAAGCATTGCCCGATTGTGTTACATCTCGCCATAACAGCTGCGGAGCATGTACGATCAATTGCATGGGGCAGCCAGTTACCGTTATCCAAAAATCAGCTACGAAACCCGGAGTTCTCCGCTTCGAAATTAATAGAAGTATTACTGGAATGGATCACGAACGATATTCACATGACCAAGAGATACATGGAAACCGACCACCAGATCAACTCGCGAAATCTCTCTTTAGCCTTGGAGGCATCGAAAGAATTCACATCAATAGCAATATCGTAACCATTGACCTTGGCAAGGGAGGCGTTAACCCTGTTGAAATCATCAACACAATGACCAAGATGTTTACCTTCTACTTGCCAGGGGTAGAGGTCCCAAGTTTTGAATAACTGATTGAAGGCTAGACTAAGACTTAGTTAAAATCTTTTGCGCACCAACCCAGAGGAGTCCAATGTCTATAGCAAGAATCACAGAAGTGATCTCTACATCTACGGTTAGTTTTGATGACGCGATTAGAAAAGGCGTCGAACGTGCAGCAAGAACCTTAGATAATGTAAATGGGGCTTGGGTACTGGACCAAAAAGTCATCGTTGCAAACGGATCAATCTCAGAATTTCAGGTAACTCTGAAGATAACTTTTGTTCTAAACGACTAACTGTGCACAGTTCAATAAAACTTCGTGTACGTTTCTTTGAACTTGATCCATACGCACATGTAAATCACTCTGTTTACGTTCAATATTTTGAAGAAGCCCGAATTTCATCACTTTCTGAGGTAGGGGAAAGCGTGGATGATTTACTATCGCGGGATATCGCATTAGTTATTACAGACATTCAAACAAGATATTTTGCACCTGCTTTTCTAGGAGACGAACTTATCATTGAGAGCGGAATATCTGAACTTCGGGGAGCATCAACTACGTGGCTACAAAAAATTAGGAAAGACAATCTAATTATCGCAACGCAAAAGACTAGAACCGGCTGCACTTCCATAAACGGGAAACCTAAACGATTCCCAGAGAGTCTTATCTCTTCAGTTCAAGAACTCCTAGTATCAGAGGAATGGTTTAGTTAGAGGCCGGACTTGTCTGCTTCTTGAATTGTCTGCGACCCCATTTGAACAAATCTCCCATTCCTATCTCCGATACTCTCACCAGCAGCATCAACAACCAAGACAGCACCATTGGTAAAGCTCGCCTCGTCTGAAGCTAGATAAAGAACAGCGTTAGCTATATCTTCGGGACGACCAGCCCTTTGTAACGGATTGTTGGCTCCAATAATTGTTGAAGCTTTGTCAAGATTTTGATGATCCCCTGTAACGAGGCGAGCTGTTAGACCTGAGATCGTTCCTCCTGGCGCAATGACATTTACCCGAATTCCGTGCCTACCTAGCTCCGTCGCCACTGATTGCGATAGTCCAACAACGGCGTGCTTGGCTGCAGTGTATACATGGGGCCCTAAACCAGCCCTAACTCCAGCAGTTGATGCAGTGTTGATAATCGCTCCTGAACCTTGTTCTTGCATGATTCGAGCTGCATGCTTTATTCCGTAGAAGACGCTATTTAGAAGAACATCTATTGTCCTAAGCCATCCCTCACCATCAATTTCTGAGATTGGCCCGACAGAGCCTAGAATCCCAGCATTATTAAACATGACATCAAGTTTCCCATAGGTGTCAACTGCGAAATTAACACATTCCTCTACTTGCTTTTCGTCAGCTACATCAAGAGCAAATGCCGTAGCATTTTCTCCAAATTCCTCGGCTATCGAGGTCGCTAAATCACCTTGAATATCAGCAACAACACATTTTGCTCCTTCTTCGATAAATCGCCGAACGGTTCCTTCCCCAATACCGCTCGCTCCACCAGTGATAATTGCTACTTTGCCTTCTAATCTTCCTGCCATATAAACTCCTCTGCTTCTAGCGAAAAATAACGTACTTGCTGACCTTACCTTGCAAGAAAATATTACGCATCTTATACAGGTGGGTGATTACACGAAAAAACGGCTAAATTATGCACGTGCCAAATGAACTACGAATGATGACAATTCATGCTCACCCAGATGATGAATCATCAAAAGGCGCTGGATCCGTTGCTTTATACTCAGATGCTGGTGTTAAAGCAACTCTTGTCTGTTGCACAGGTGGAGAAGAAGGCGATATTTTAAACCCAGCTATGGACTTGCCAGAAGTTCGCGAGAACATAGGAGCGGTGCGTCGAGAAGAACTTGCGAAAGCTGCAAAAATAATTGGCTATCGTGATGTGCATTACCTTGGTTATAGAGATTCAGGAATGCCTGAATCTGAAGCAAATAATAATCCTGAATGTTTCGCAAATGCTCCTCTGGATGAAGCAGTTGAAAGATTGGTACGTCTCATCCGAGAAGAAAAACCTCATGTCATCGTTACATACCCAGATGACCAACAGGGCTATCAACACCCCGACCATTTGAAAGTATTTGATATAAGTATTCCTGCTTGGGAGGCAGCGGGCGATCCAACAAAATTTCTTCAAAGCGGAGACCCATGGACGCCCCTTAAGCTTTACTACACAACATGGAGCAGGGCACGAATCGAAGCCCTGCACGCTATGTTCAAAAAACTTAAGTTGGAGTCTCCATTTAACGATGCCTGGTTTGACAGACCGTCCCAAGATCACCGCATAACTACTAAAATAAATGTTTCAGACCATTCCCAACGAAGAACAGATGCGCTTCTTGCGCACGCAACTCAAGTCGACCCAGAATCACCTTTCTGGTTTGGTCTTCCATCCGACAAGTCCGCAGAGGCGTACCCCTGGGATGACTATATTCTTGCATTCAATAGAGCGGGGCCTATCGGCGAAGAAAAAGATTTATTTGAAGGCATCAGATGACAAGATTCCTCTCAGAAGAATGGCTTACAGAATTAGAAGAAGCAGGGTCAAAACTGCCCGAAGGGAAATTTTCAATAACTATTCAATACGAAATTTCTGGCACTGACCAAGGAAAACTCCGTTTTTCTGTGGTTATTAAAGACAGTCGGATTAAAGAAATTTCAAACGGCAAAAACACGAACGCTGATTGCGGAGTTTCAACGACTCTTTCAGAAGCATTTAAGATCCTCTCTGGAGAGAAAAAGGTCATAGAAGCGTTTATGCAAGGTGACCTTAAAGTCGAAGGGGACCATCAACGGTATTTGATAGATTTCGAATCAGTAAGAAAGTCAGAGCATTGGAAAGAAATGTGTAGATCGCTTGAGAAATCAGCGGGGCTCAGAGAAGAATAAACTTTGCGAGTTCTGAGTTCAAGATGGGAACTATTAAGCAGCGTCTAAGACATCTGACCAGCGACGACGACCTTTTTTTAAGGCTTCTCGGGATGCTGCGATGCCACGTCGAGCTGCTGCTCGTTCAGCATGGGTTAATTTCCATTCGAATTGCTTTGAGTGAATAAGTGATAGTTGTTTTGCCATGTAATTAGTATTTATTAAGGGTGTGACATTTTTTTAGGTTTAGTCTTTGCGTTGTTCTTTGTCATAAGTCCAGTGACCCTAGTAACCTCACTCAAGAAGAAAGAGAGGGAAGGTAATGACTATTAAAAAAGTCGCTGTTGTAGGTGGAGGAACAATGGGATCCGGTATCGCAGAGGTCGCCGCAAAAGCAGGTTGTGACACCATTGTGGTGGAAATTGACGCCGGACTAGCAGAATTTGCCCAGAAGAAATTAGAAGCAAGCACTGAAAAAGCCGTGGCCAGAGGAAAAATGGATGAAGAAGATCGCGATGGCTTACTCAGTCGACTCTCGTTCACTACTAGTTTCGAAGACCTAGAAGATCGGGATTTGGTCATAGAAGCAGTAATAGAATCACCGTCAATAAAGGCACAAGTTTTCTCAACTTTAGATGAAATCGTGCAAGAAAAAGGCATTTTAGCTTCAAACACTTCCTCAATATCGATAGGGGAAATAGCGGATTCAACCAATCGAGGTCCCCAAGTGTTAGGAATGCATTTCTTTAACCCTGCAACCGTTCAGCCCTTAGTAGAACTTATATCTTCTGAAGTAACGTCTGAAGAAACTCTCCAAAAAGTGGAAACGTTCACCCGTGACATCATGGGTAAACACCCGATACGAACCATTGACCGTGCAGGATTCGTCGTCAATAGATTACTTGTCCCGTATCTTCTTCAAGCAATGCAGATGTTCGATAGGGGTCAGGCCACCAAAGAAGACATAGATGCCGGAATGAAATTTGGTTGTGCTCACCCTCAAGGCCCTTTAGAGCTATCAGATCTCATTGGTCTAGATACCCTCCAATTAGTTGCTGAAGTTCTCTATGAAGAATTTAAAGAACCAACCTATGCGCCTCCACCAATTCTTAAACGAATGGTCACAGCTGGCCACCTTGGAAGAAAAACCGGTAAGGGTTTCTACACATATGAATAGGGGGGATCATGGGTAATTATGCGATGACAGTTCCTCTTCCAAGAGGGCTTGATAATCAACGTGAAGGATTGAAAGAATTAGTTGACCTCGGATATAAGGAGGCATGGTCATCAGAAGCAAATGGCGCAGATGCATTTGCACCTTTGGTATTAGGGGCTGTGCATGCCCCAGAGTTGCGACTAGGAACCGCAATCGTTCCCGCATATACAAGAGGGCCGGCGCTTCTAGCTCAATCTGTAGCAACTATGGCGGCAATAGCGCCTGGTCGTTTTGCACTAGGGGTTGGCTCATCTTCCAATGTCATCGTTGAATCTTGGAATGGAATACCTTTTGAGAATCCGTACAAAAAAACCCGAGATATAGTCCGATTTTTGAAATTAGCTTTAGAAGGTGAAAAGGTAAGTGTTGATTTCGAAACGTTACAAGTTAAAGGATTTCGGTTAGGAATGGAAATTCCCTCAACTCCAGTTCCTATCCTTGTAGCAGCCTTGCGTGAAGGGATGCTTCGCCTTGCAGGGCGTGAAGGAGATGGAGCAATTATTAATTGGCTCTCAGCTGAAGATGTGAAGACAGTATCTCAAATAGTTCATGACCAGGGGCCGGATAAAGAAATAGTTGCTCGGATATTTGTCTGCCCGAATCCAGATACGGAAACTGTCCGAGTGCAAGCCAAACGCGCTATTGCCGCGTATTTAAATGTTCCTGTTTACAGGGCTTTCCATGAATGGTTAGGGAGAACCGAAGCATTGGAAGAACATTGGAAAAAATGGGATGAAGGTGATAGGGCTGGATCCCTTGATGCAATGCCAGATACTGTCGTGGATGATCTAATCGTGCATGGGACCCCAGAAGAATGCCGAAACCACATTGACCGATATATAAAGAATGGTGTTACAACAGCGGCTCTAATGATCATGCCATTCGGTGGGATTGACCCTAACCAGGCAATCAAAGATTTAGCCCCTAGATAACACTTTATGAAGCATGGTTTGCCAAATTAGCTATAGATGCGAAAAGCTATGCATAGGTAGAAGCTTCACACTAAGTTGGTTGGAGAGGCACATATGAAAAATTCTGAATATGTAGAAGAAGCATTAAGTTTGATTGATACACACCTGAGTAGCGTCCAGAGTCGTGAAATCCTTTCCGGACCAGAAGTAAGCGATTTGCTATTAGATATTCGTTTACTACTCATGCAGTTTGAATCAATCGAAGAACCAGCAACTGCTACCAGTTGAATTTGGTAGCTATCGAATAGCTCTAATTAACTTCGTAAAAAATATTCCAACCGCTGCTCCTGCTATGACATCGGAAGCATGGTGTGCCCGAACATGAATTCTGCTAGTAGCAACAATTGCAGCCAATGTTTTATAAACAGGAGCCGCATTGCTTCCTTCTGAAAGTATTGAAGCTGCAAGAACAGCAGAACTAGCATGGCCACTAGGGAAACTAGAAGTAAGTGGTTTCCGGATTTTGTGAGGATGACTGCTGGACCCAACCTCAGGTCGGTTTCTCCGAAAGATTCTTTTGATACCTTGGTTTACAATCAGTGATTCAGCTCCTAATGCAAGAGCGAGACGCATTACCGACCCTCTTCGAGAAGGATTGTTCATTCTTCGAGCTAAATTTAGTGCGTGCCAAATTAAACTGAAGTCTCCTGCGGCAGAGGCAGCATAAAATAACTTATTCATTGACTCTGACGAACGAATGTATTCCCAGCCAGTGTCAATGGCTTGATCAAAATCGTCAACGACACTTGGTAAAGAAAGGTTTATTGGTTCGCCCATATTATTCCTTTGAAAGAATCATCTGGTTATTTCTAGATGATTCTTTCAGTTTACCTCTCTGGTAAGCGCCTTCCTGATTGAACATTCCCCATTGCCAACGCTTTGGAGTTAGGACGACCGCTCTTGGATAATCTTCAAACATCCACCGAGCGAAATTTCGCCTTGTCCAGTCGTTGGTATCAGCTAACCTAAGAGCTAATTCAGTTGTTTCCTGTTTCTCTAATAAAGTTTGTAATTTATCGGCGAAACGGTGATCATGTCCTAATTCTTCTGACACAGATTCTTTGTATATTCGCTGTGCGTTTTCAATTCCGAAGGGGCCAGATCGAATAATTGAATTTGCAGCTAACTTTCCAGTGTGAAGTGCTTGGGCTATGCCTTCCCCAGTCATAGGATCTGCTACGCCGATAGCGTCACCAACAAAAAAAATCCGGTCCTTTCCAGTATCTAAACTGTTCATTCTTGTTGGTATCGGCCATGCTTTGTGAGTGCCTTCTGGAACAGCATTCTCACCTAAAACATTCCGGATCCTTGGACGGTTTAAGATCTCCCGCCATAGCCTGCCCATTTCTTGGATTCGATGAGAGTGCCCACGTAAAATACCAAATCCAAAATTTGCTCTTTGTCCAGGGAGTGGGAAAAGCCAAACATATCCTGGGAGTAAATCCGGTTCAAACCAAACTGTTAGATGTTGAGCATCTGAACCAGTATTTGAGAAATACTGCCGGAAGGCATGCCAGTCACCCCTGTATCTCTTTATGCCCCCACCGATAACTTTACGCACACTTGACCACATGCCATCTGCAGCAATTACATATCGTGCATGCAGGACCCTACCATCAGTTGCAGAAACCGAAACATAGTCCTCTCTCTGCGTTATGCCGGAGAAGCTAAGCGGAGTTTCAACTTGCACTCCAGATGACTCAGCTAATTTCAAAAGTTCTGCATCAAGTTCCAGACGGGGAACGACGGCTGCGAATTGCCCCTGTTTATTAGGAAGAGGGAGTTGCGCCCGACGTCCTTTGGGAGAATATAGAACTGCATCGGTGATAGTGTTCCAATTTGGAATAGCTTCAGTCTTCAAACCAATTTCTTCCAAGATCCTTAATGCATCTGTGGTCAAGCCATCTCCACAACATTTATCTCTAGGAAATTCAGCTTTATCAATTAACGTAACCTTCAATCCATTTCGGGAAAGTTCAATAGCGCTAGCACACCCCGCTGGGCCTGCTCCAATAACAATTACATCTGAGATTAATTTATTAAGCGCCACTGATTTATCGTACCGGTTGAGTTCATGTAGCGCTTACTGCTTGTTAATCTCCGGGTGTTGGTTCCGGTGTTGGTTCCGGTGTTGGTTCCGGTGTTGGTTCCGGTGTTGGTTCCGGTGCAGCTTCAGGAGTCACAGGTTCAGAAGGCTCAGATTCCTCACTGTCTCCCTCAGAGTTGACAGCGATTACAGTGAAGGTATAGCTCTCATCATTTGACAAATCTTCTACGGTGCAAGTCAGTTCGGGTGGGATTGATGAACACGTCCAACCACCAGGTTCTGCGGTCACGAGATACTCTTCAATCGGGAAGTATTCCGTAATGTCAAAATCGCCTTCAGGTTCGGGGACACCCCATGAAACAGTTGCTCGCTGATCACCTGCGATAGCGGTCACATCCACGGGCGGGTCTGGTGGCCTTGGATACGTTGGCTCTCCGTCACAGTCAATGCCATTTTCAGGTTGGTATCTTGCTGTGAATTTATCGAATTCTTCAGAAGAATCCGGATAAGTTCGAACGCGAATAGTTTCAATAACTTCGCATTCTTTTAACATCTTGAATGTCTGACCTTCCACAGCAACTTGTGCGTGGCTAGTTGAGTAAAGGCTGACTGTCACAGAAGTATGCGTCCAAGTGGGCCAAATAAGAATAGGGTATGGAGAAATATTTCTAACGCGGACATCTGGACTTGGCCAAGAAATGGTGGATTCTATGCCTTTCCGCCCGGCGAAATCTGTGTATCGAGAAAACCAAATTGTATGTGGGAAGTATGCATCAATTTCTAGGCCACCATAGAAGGACGCTTGAAAGAAAGTCGTAGCGAATTGCGAAATGCCGCCTCCAATGTCCTTGGTTAATTCGCCGTTAACAATAACTCCTGCTTCAACAAAACCTTTCGCTTCTGTTCTTTCACCTACCGTGCTATTGAGTGAGAGAGATTCGCCTGGTTTAATTACTTGACCTTGCATGAGTTCAGCAAAGCGTTGAATATTTGCAACTCGGCTGGCACAGCAGGGGTGATGTGTTGTTGCTTGAGAGATTAATTCTGTCACCCCATAAGCGGCTAAGAGTTCATCAGTGCCATCAGAAAAGTCAATCAAATCTAGATTTACCTGACTTTGGCCACTCTCAATTGCTTGGATCATCAACTGAGGAGAGTCACTTGAACAACATGCCTTTGCAGTTAGATTCGTTATCTTCAATTCACCATCTTCAACTCTTAGCTGAGGGTCATCATCACTATCGGCGACTACTCCACCCAATTCTTGAGCTATAGCTTCCCTAATTAAAGACTCATCAAATGAATAGGTAGGGCTGCCATCTACTAAATAAAATGACATCCAGTTTCGCAACTCCATTGGCGGGAAAGTGTGAGTTCTGTTACCGACAGTTACCTCCAAACCAGATCCAGTTAATTCATTCATCGTTTGAGCAAAACGCTCTGCTTGCAGGTCAGATATTAAAGGGGGAATTTCAAGTTCTTGAGCATTTACTTCAATTGGGTTTCTTCCAGCGCTCGCAGCAGCTAAAACATCGGTTTGAATAGTTTCGAGGTTAAATGCTTTCGCAGCGATCCCAGAGATCACGACAACCTGACCATCAGAAACTGTCCATTTAGGTTCGATTGGGTCTGGTTGTTGATCAATAACCAGACCCTTGAACTCTTCTGACATGCCCGTGCGTAAATAAACCACCACCTTTGACTGTCTAGAGGAGAACAAACTCTTCGCCCATCTAAAAGGCTCCGTGATGAAGCTTCCATTCCCAACATTAAGAATTTCTTCTGCTGTAGCTAGAGCATCTAACTCAATCCCTACAACACCTGCACGAGTTTCTATTTCTCCATCCATCGTGCGTATCAAAACTGGTGTTGAAGCGTAATTAGATGAAATGGCATTCAGAACGGTCGATAAGTCGGTAGGGGAGAGACCCCCGACATTTATCCCTGAAACAGTAACGTTTCTTGCCACTTTCCCGTCGTGCCTTGCGTCGTCAATAGCCCAACCAGCGATTCCTAAAGAAATAATGACAATAAAGAAACCAATGCAAGCGCCAATCAAAGGCCTAGAAGCAAATGAAGGAAGGTACGCCTTAAGCCCAGTTTTTGCTCGTTTGGGTCTATTCCTTTGTGATGATTTAGGGGAGTTCACGATTCTCGTAGAGTACAGGAAGCTTGTGACCTGGTGGGGTCACGCTAGATATCCTTTAATAATGCAAGCTTTAGAAAAGTCGAAGAATAGTGGACTCCATCCCTCTAAGATCATCATAGTCAACTTCAATAGTTGAGATTTCTCGGTCTTTTGCAAGCACTTTTGCTTGTGGAGTAATTTGTTGAGCTGCAAAGATTCCTCGTACGGGCCGGAGCTTCGGATCACGATTTAGAAAATCTAAGTATCGAGTTAATTGTTCAACTCCGTCGATACCGCCTCTTCGCTTGATTTCCACAGCAACGGCTTGACCGTCTTTGTCTCGGCAAAGTAAATCAACCGGCCCTATTTCAGTAAAATATTCTCTTCGAGTTAGCGTGAGACCCTCTTCGAGGCTTTGAGGGTTTTCAGCGAGAAGCTCTTGCAAATGTGACTCAACCCCATCTTTGTGCAAACCCGGATCTTCTCCTAGTTCGTATGAAACATCTGAGATAATCTTCTCTATCTGAATCTTAAGTTTCTCACCTTTAGGGTTAGTGACAATCCATTCGCTTTCATCTTCTACCACACGATTTGGGGCATTCATCCACATTAAAGGCTTATACGCACCCCCATCTGCGTGGATAGCGATGCACCCATCAGCTTTGCTCATGATTAATCTTTTAGCTGAAGGGAGATAGGCGTTCAGTCTCCCTTCGTAACTGACTGAACACTGAACTACTATAAGACGCATCCTCGGACCTTAGCTGAAAACCTAGTTTAGGATAGCCAGCGTTGCTTCAGCCAACTCTTTTCTGCAAATAAGAAGGTCAGGAAGGTATGTGTCGCGTTGATTGTATTTAAGAGGAGATCCATCTAATCGAGAAGCGTGCAGTCCGCTAGCAACTGCTACCGCAACAGGAGCGCAACTATCCCACTCATATTGCCCACCTGTATGAGCATAGATTTCTGCATCACCGCGAACAACCGCCATTGCTTTGGCTCCTGCAGATCCCATATAGATAAGATCTCCAGATAATTCTCTGGCAAGCAATTCAGCAGCTGGACCTGGGCGAGTTCTACTACAAACAATACGAACATCAGTGATTGAGTCAGTGAGAGTAGTTTTAGTATCACTACAGAAAGTCGCATTAAGACTAGGTAGGGCGACTGCCCCAACAGTAGGTTCCTGACTCTCAACTAAAGCCACGTGAACCGCCCAATCATTCCTGCCATTTTCCGAAAATTCACGAGTTCCATCAAGTGGATCAATAATCCATACCCGTTCTGCCTCAAGTCTTTCTAGGTCATCCATCTGTTCTTCAGAAAGAATTGCATCACTTGGAAAAGCATCACTAAGGAAAGCACACAACAACTTATGGGAACGCTCATCCCCAATTTCACCGATACGTTTTGGTGGAAGACCCGCCTCGTTAGCTTCCTCCCGTAAGGTAAGCAAAAGCTTACCGGCTAGCGTCGCAGCACTCTTAGCAAGAGCGTGGTCAGAAGCTATAGCCATTATCTTCTTCTCCAACAGACATGTGTCAAGACTACCAATTAACAAGGCACTCTTCGCTCGGAAGTTCCTCTTTCCTCCGTCGTTGGTATTCTGGAATGAATGAATTACGAGATAACACATCTTGACGTCTTGGAATCAGAGGCCATATACGTCATGAGAGAAGTGGTAGCTGAATTTGAACGCCCAGTTTTGCTATGTTCCGGTGGAAAAGATTCATTGGTTTTACTACATCTTGCAAAAAAAGCATTTTCGCCATGCAAACTACCTTTCCCTATTATGCATATTGACACCGGACTTAATTTCCCCGAAGTCATAGATTCTAGAAACCAGCTAGAAAAAATTTTTGATTGCCGACTTCTCATCGCAAGTGTTCAAGAGTCCATTGATACAGGACGAGTCAAAGAAGAAGACGGACCAACTCCATCAAGAAACAAGCTACAGATCGTGACGTTGCTTGATGCAATCAAAGAGAACCGCTTTGATGCAGTTTTCGGAGGTGCTAGACGCGATGAAGAAAAGTCGCGAGCGAAAGAACGCTTTTTCTCATTCCGTGACGAATTTGGTCAATGGAACCCTAAAGCTCAAAGGCCGGAATTGTGGAGCCTCTACAACGGAAGACATCGACAAGGAGAACACTTCAGGATTTTCCCAATTTCCAATTGGACTGAACTTGACGTTTGGCGTTACGTAGAAAAAGAGAACATTACCCTTCCCTCTATCTACTATGCCCACCAAAGAAAAGTATTTGAACGTGATGGGATGCTTTTAGCTGCTGAACATGTCCAATCACGTCCAGAAGAAGAAATCTTTTCAGCGATGGTGCGTTACAGGACGTTAGGTGATGCAAACATCACCGGAGCAGTTCTAAGTGCCGCTACAGACATAGGGGAAATCATCAATGAAATTGTAAGTACGAGATTGACAGAACGTGGCGCCACGCGAGCAGATGACCGAGTTTCTGATGCGGCTATGGAAGATAGAAAAGTCGAAGGGTACTTCTAATGGAACTTCTCAGATTCGCTACAGCCGGATCAGTCGACGATGGGAAATCAACACTGATAGGGAGACTCCTTTTCGACTCTAAGTCCGTCTTTGAAGACCAGATCGAAGCTGTAGAAAAAACCTCAGAACAAATGGGAGCAGATTACACGAACTTAGCTCTCCTTACCGATGGTTTGAGAGCTGAGCGTGAACAGGGAATCACTATCGACGTCGCATACCGATATTTCGCAACACCGAAAAGAAAATTTATAGTAGCTGACACTCCCGGCCATACCCAATACACAAGAAATATGGTGACAGGCGCTTCAACAGCGGACGTAGCTTTAATTCTTGTTGATGCCCGAAAAGGAATCACTGAACAAACCAAAAGACATGCCTTCATCTCTACCTTGCTAGGGATTCCTCACCTTGTCCTCTGCATAAACAAAATGGATTTGGTTGGGTATGAGAAGGATGCCTTTGACAGGGTTCGATCCGATTTTGTAGATTTTGCAGCGAAACTCCAAATTCATGATTTAGCAATCATTCCTATCTCCGCACTACATGGGGATAACGTCGTCGATCGTTCTCTCAATATGAATTGGTATGGAGGTGCATCTTTGCTACATCACTTAGAAGAAGTTCATATCGGATCAGATAGGAATTTGATTGACCCAAGATTCCCAATTCAATATGTATTGCGACCCCAAAGAGATAATTATCACGATTACAGAGGGTACGCAGGAACTGTTGCGAGCGGAAGTTTCCGAGTCGGAGATGAAGTTCTTATTCTCCCATCCGGATTTTCATCAACGATCATTGAGATAAATGGCCCTCAAGGTTCCTTGCAAGAGGCGTACCCTCCGCTATCGGTTGCAATGCGTTTCTCAGAAGAATACGACGTATCAAGAGGTGACATGATTTGCCGCTCAGGGAATCAGCCAAAAGTTGCTCAGGGGATAGATGCCATGATTTGCTGGTTCACACCAAACTCATTCTTAGAGTCAAAAAGAAAATTAGTATTAAAACATTCCACAAATTCAACGCGGTGTTTAGTTGACGACCTCATTTACCGGCTAGACATAAATACGCTTCATCGGGAGGAATCAGTTAAAAGATTAACGATGAACGAAATAGGCCGGGTGAAGTTGCGAACGATGAAACCCCTCATGTTCGACGCGTACAAAGATAATAGATCAACAGGAGCATTCATTCTTATAGATGAAGATACGAACGATACTGTTGGGGCAGGAATGATTTTAGGGCCAACGGATTAATACCATGTCAGAACAATCACCACAGCAAGACCACCGAAATATTACCTGGGAACCCTCGGATATTCCCCAGCAAGAACGTTGGGAACTCCTTGGTTTATCAGGAATGACCATTTGGTTGACAGGGCTGTCAGGCTCGGGAAAATCAACTATTGCCTTCGCTTTTGAGAATAACCTAATTTCTCAACGTAGGGCCGTGTGTGTCCTAGACGGTGACAATCTCCGTTACGGAATAAATGAAGATTTAGGGTTTTCAGCGAGTGACCGAAAAGAAAACAATCGAAGAACAGCAGAAATATCCTTACTAATGGCAAATGCTGGATTAATTGTCGTCGTTCCCCAAATTAGTCCCTTCCGAGTGAGCAGAGAGCATGCCCGAGAGATTCATACCAAGGCAGGGATCCCGTTCTATGAGGTTTTTGTTGATACACCAATAGAGGTTTGTGAATCTCGAGACCCTAAGGGACTTTACAAACAAGCTCGAAAAGGACTTATAAAGGGGTTTACTGGGGTAGACGACCCATATGAAGCCCCTGAAAATCCCGACCTTGTTATCAGAAGCGAGCAAGGCCAGCTCTCAGATCATGTAAAGGAACTCATGAAACTGATTGAAGAACCCTAGTTTCTAGTTATCTTTCTTCTTCCGAAGTTTCTTTGAATACTGGTCAAGTTTTTTCCGTTGGATATCGCTCAAACTTGTCATTCCAGACTCAGCTACTTGGTCAAGGATTGAGTCAATTTCTTGTTCAGCACTTTCATCACGTATTTCAGCGACAGACCTAAGATGTTTTCTTTTCTGGGTCTTTCTTGGCACACGTTTAGATCGCTGAGGAGATGTGCCAGTGATTACGGCAGGCAATCTTACCTTCGGCACCCAATGCAAGTCGCTGGCATACCCGAAAGACCGAAATCCGATCAGCGCAGTAGCTGCGATGCAGAGGAGCATAATTGCTTGAGCACCTGACCTGTTAGAAACGGCGCTTAGCATATCCAATCCAAAAATAACACTCACAATTCCCCAAGCGGGAACTCCTGGCCAGAACCTAGCAGTCGGATATTGGGCAGCAAACGCAATCAAAATACCTAATTCAACTTCTCTCATTGACCCCAAATAGAAACCCGTTGAATTGCCTAAGCTATAAAGGAAGAGGCCAACTCCTGGCAGGATAGTGAGGGCGAGAAGAAAGAACATAAAAGGACGGCGACCCATAAGATTTTCTAACTGGTTGCCAAGAATATAGAGAATAAAGAAAAGGAAAATTGTCCATATGTCTGGTCGATTTACTAATGGCCAAGTAACTAATCGCCAAATCTCCCCGTCTTGAACTTTGTCAGGATTTAAGAAAATTTGATTACTAAATTCATGTTTCCTTCCTTCAAAAGCCCAAACCAGCATAGAAAGAATACCTAAGGAAATAAGAGCGACAGTTGTAGTGACTTCAATGCGTCCCACGCGAAACCAAGGTTCATTTCCTCGTGCCCAAGAACTTGAGTAAGAATAACGACCTGACATGTTCTTTAAACTACCCCTTCAAACCTAGAAACTGGCAATCCACGCTAACGTTTCGCGTGAGCACGCTCAATAGCGCGTGTCTGTGCAGCTTCGGTAAAATCATCACTCAACGGATCCAAGGAGACCTCCCCAGAAGATCGGTGCTCTAGAGACCAGATGAGCAGTTCATCTGCAAGAATTGGATTTTTTGGCAGAAGAGGGCCATGTAAATATGTTCCTATGACACGTTGCTGTACAGCACCTTCATCACCGCTTGTGCCGTTATTTCCGAACCCCTTTACAACAGTACCAAGAGGGCGGGCCTCAGGGCCAAGATAAGTACGACCGATGTGATTTTCATACCCAACTATTGAAAAACTAGCATCTCCTATGTTGGCATCTAGGACTACGTCACCAATCAGCCTTTCTTCCCCAGCTACTGTTTCCAGATCAAGAATACCTACTCCGGGGAGAGTGGTCCCGTAAGAATCGGTATACTCATGACCTGCCAACTGGATTCCTCCACACACCCATAGAAAGGCAACGCCATCAGCAGCAGCAGAGCGAATTCCTGCAGCCTTTTTTGCAAGGTCCGACGCAATAATGTTTTGGTCTCTATCTTGACCTCCACCTAAATAACATAAATCGAAGTCACCAGGCAAGAATTCCTCTCCTATCCCTATCCGAGAAACGATTGCAGAGTGACCTCGCCATTCAAGCCGTTTGATAAGAACAGAGATATTCCCTCTATCTCCATAAATATTCATATTCTCCGGGTATAAATGGCAGATTCTGACAGTGGTCATAGCCCCTCTTCCCAGAAGTCATGTGTCAAACCTCGGTTCACCAATTCAGCTCGAAGATCTAACATCGCTGTATAAGAAGGGAGAACAAAAATGGTTTCATTAGATGGCGTTTTGGTTATCAGGCAGTCAATCATGTGATCTATCTCGTCATTAACAATTACTCTCTCGGGGGAATAACCTCCGTACATAAATCGCAGAGCTAAGTCATACGCTCTTTCACCGCCTACATGCATGGATTCAATTTTGTGAAAAATCTTTTCGTAATCAACATCCCAAATCCAACTCACATCTTTTCCATCAGCTATCCGATCATTAAGCAGTACTGCTAGGTGGAATCGATCGGGGTGAAGGAGCAAAGTATCAAGATTAGAATTAGCCCCTGCCGGATTTTTAGCAAGAAGCAATGTTAGTTTTTTGTCTCCTAACTGGATGCTTTCCGTTCTCCCAAAAGCTGCATTTACAGATGCTATAGCTGTCCGTGCTACAGCGGTTTCGATATCTAGTTGTTTCGCTGCAGTGAATGCTGCCAAGGCGTTATATACGTTATGTAAACCGGGAAGTTTCGCTTCAATTACTTCTTCCCCAGTCCGTGACAAGATCTTGAACTTGATGCTCTCAACTCCTTGCAATTCAATTTCGGTTGCTTCAAAATCAAGATTTGGTCGAGACAGTCCACATTGTGTGCAACTCCAGTCTCCCATGTGGCTTATCGTGACTTGTGAATATTGAAGTTGGTTGTTACACCTAGGGCATTGCGAAGAATCAGCTGCGTGGGGGATTGATTCAAGGGCATACCTTGTGTCTCCTAAACCAAAAAAAACTAAATTTGGATGATCTAATGATACAAATACAAGAGAAGGGTCATCAGCGTTGACTAATAATTTGGTGGACGCTGGAAGCGCATCAATCATGAGTTTCCAATTTTCTCTGATTTTCTCTAGTTCCCCATACCTATCTAGTTGGTCTCTGAACAAATTCATTAGAACGATAGTATTAGCGTTTATTTCCGCAACGATTTCTGGTAGTACACCTTCGTCAACTTCGAAAACACCTAATTTATGGTTAGGAGATCTTCTAAGTAGTGTGGTCGCTATGCCGCTCTTTAGATTGGCTCCAGCTGCATTTGAGACACTAGGTATATTTGCTTTATCAATGATTTTGCTTAGAATTCTGGTCGTTGTGGTTTTTCCATTTGTAGCTGAGACCACTATCCGGCCATCTGAAAGCCCATTCGCCATTCTTGTAATTGCCTTTGGGTCAAGTTTCAACAGTGCGAGTCCTGGAGCGGACGTTCCGCCTCCTTGCTTGAGGACAGGGGAAAGAAAAGCTATAGCTTTCGCTATGAACCGAGCAAAATGACGCATAGAGCGATAATACCTGCCTTGAGTGTTCGAATTGAGGTCACTCAACGGTTAGTCGGAATTAGTTTCGTCGCAGCTTAGGTTTTTGACAGAGCTATCAGCGCAAATAATCCTGCGTTATCTTTCGAGCGGTTTATATTTAATACGAGTTGGCTGTGTGCTGCCACCAGACTCTTTTCGCAGGAATGATTCATATTCACTGAAATTTCCTTCAAACCATCGAACTTGAGAATTACCTTCAAAGGCAAGAACATGCGTAGCTACTCGGTCAAGAAACCAGCGGTCGTGACTAATTATGACAGCGCATCCAGCGAAATCTTCAAGACCTCCCTCTAGAGCTCTCAGAGTATCAACATCCAAGTCATTAGTTGGTTCGTCAAGCAAGAGAACGTTTGCGCCACTCTTTAAGACTTTTGCGAGATGGACACGGTTTCTTTCACCGCCTGAAAGGTCCCCAACGAGTTTCTGCTGATCAGAACCTCGGAAATTAAAGGATGCCGTGTAGGCCCTGCCATGGACTTCCCTGCCTCCGATAACGAGATTGTCTGAGCCACCAGTAATCTCTTCGTAGACTGTTTTAGAAGGGTCAAGTGTTTCCCTCGATTGGTCAACGTAGCCTAAATCAACAGATGGCCCGATAGCAATGTCTCCTCCATCAGGTGCTTCATCTCCTGTCAAGAGACGAAACAGCGTTGTTTTCCCTGCTCCGTTTGCCCCCACAATGCCGACAATGCCAGCTTTAGGTAACGAAAAAGAAAGATCCTCAATTAGTAATCTGTCACCAAATCCTTTTGAAAGCCCGTTCACTTCAACAACAAGATCACCTAGTCTTTGGTCAACAGGGATATTAATTTGAAGTTCTCTATCGTTACGGTCTTCCGATTTTGAATCTGCCAACAAACGATCGTAGGCCGCCAATCTAGCCTTACCTTTAGCTTGGCGGGCCTTCGGAGCCATTCGAACCCAATCAAGCTCTCTCGCTAAAGTTCTTTGCCTCGCTTGATCTCGTCCCTTCTCATCTGACAAGCGTTTTTCCTTTTGTTCGAGCCAGCTTGAATAGTTCCCCTGGTAGGGAATCCCTTTCCCACGGTCAAGTTCTAAAATCCATTCAGCGACGTTGTCAAGGAAATATCTATCGTGGGTAATGGCAACAACGGTTCCCGAGTAGTCATTCAAAAATCTTTCTAACCAAGCAACTGATTCTGCATCCAGATGGTTCGTGGGCTCATCAAGTAATAAAAGGTCAGGTTTCGAAAGCAGTAATTTGCAAAGTGCCACACGCCTAGTTTCGCCACCGGAAAGATTTGAGATATCTGCATCGCCAGATGGAAGGCGTAGAGCATCCATTGCGATATCAACCATTCTTTGGAGATCCCACGCTCCTGCAGCCTCAATCTTTCCTTCAAGGTCGGCTTGCTCTGCCCCTAATTTGTCAAAATCAGCTTCTGGGTTAGACCATGCTGCCAAAACCTCGTCATATTTAACAAGCAAAGCAGCGATCTCCCCAACCCCATCCATAACATTCCCAAGCACAGTTTTGGATGCATCAAGAACTGGCTCCTGAGGAAGATAACCCACAGTAAATGGTGGCGTTAGCCTTGCTTCGCCCGAGTAACCATCATCCAAGCCAGCCATTATTTTTAGCAATGATGATTTTCCAGCGCCATTCATTCCCAGTACACCAATCTTTGCTCCGGGGAAAAAAGAAAGACTTATATCTTTCAAGACTTCACGATCAGGTGGGTAGAAGCGTGAGCATTTATGCATGGTAAAAATGTATTCAGCGGCCATTACCTGAGACTATCCTCCCCTGAAACAATTTCAGGGCAATCA